>OGPH01000783.1_pt1 | contig 29647 bp, 12 predicted proteins | sample 1552891 | NCBI WGS metagenome assembly OGPH01 (sample SAMEA2580272, study PRJEB22360) | human gut metagenome | biome: human gut; feature: human-associated habitat; material: faeces | place: Denmark | collected 2008/2010 | reverse complement strand
TTATAGAAAAACGAAAATTAACATTAGTAAATCCTAAATCTAAATTAGAGGAATTAAGAAAATTAAAAAAAGAGATTGAAGAATTGGAAAAGGAATGGGAACAAAACCCACCTCATCCTCACGACCCAAAAGATAATATTGTTTTATAAATTGAAGGATGAAGTGGTTTTATGACATTAATAAGGTGCGAATGATTTTTCACAACTAAATTTTAATACGATTTTATCAGCTATATAAGATGGAAGATTTTCACAATCCATACTTCTCATAAATTTATAATCATCTTCCCATTTTTTAATAGCTTCTGAAAATTTATGGTTGTTTTTATACCTTTCTATTAAATCATTTAAATATGAACAAATTTCACCTTTTTTCATTATTTGTGATTTTAATAAAGATGATAATATGATATGTCGTTGTTCTTCTGTTAAAGCATTTTTACTTTGAGCATGATAACCATGCTGATATAATTTTGATTGTCTATCCTCAAGATAAAATCCATCAGAAGAATTTTTAGATTCGTATGTTTCATCTATTACCTTACATAAAATAATACCTATTACATTATCAAAATCACTTTTTAGTACAATATATTTTTGACATTGTTCACAGTATGTGGCAGATAAAGTTTCAAAATCTACTTCACCATTTTCATATACAACAGGCACTTGAATTATTATATCTGAAATTTCATGTCCTTTATTTGTACAATTTCCTAATGTCTTTTTGACTTGAATAGTTATTGTATCACGAATATTAAGAATATGAAAATAATCATTGTAAAAAGTAAGGCTAGTATATTTAGTATCTTTCTTTAAATATTCAATTTCATCAAACGTAACATACTTTCTTCCACATACATCACATTTAAGAATTGATATTTTCTTTGCTTTTTCCTCGTGATAATCGTAATAGTATTCATCTATTTCTCGCATTGAAACATCACATAAAGGACAAATATCAACTGGTGTAAGATATAATTCTAATGGTTTTCTTGAAATTTTAGGTGGTTGAAGATTTGTAGTGCCAGGAATCTTATGACTTTTCTTTTTGTCCTGAATTTCTGTATTGTCCATTGGTAGAAGATAGCTATTAAAATTTCTTATATATTTTTTAAGAGATTGAATATCTTGAAACATATTTTCATCTCCATCTTCTTCAATAGATGAAAACTCTTTTGAAAATTTGTTAAATACATGATTGTGTACATTCTCTAACTCTCTTTTAATAGAGTTAATAGAATTATTTATATTAGCAATTTCCTGAGAATTTTCATTTTTATATTTTAATAGTATGTCAATAATTTGTTTATCAAGCATTTTCTATGTTCCTCTCTCCTACCATTCGTATTTGCATGAATTACAGTGAAATTGCTTGCGGATTTTAGAACTAAATATACCAAATAATCCTGCACTTACAGCTTTTGAAGTAGCAGAAATTTTTCGTATATTAGTTGAGCCACAGGTAGGGCATTTAGGAACATTTCTACTTAGTGTACTTTTATAAACAGGCGTACATACTTTATTATTATCACTACAAGGAACAATTTCTACACCTGCATCAATTTCTTCCATTTGTTTTTTGATAGAATTAGCTTCTTCTAACGAAACATTTGTTTTAATACAGGAAACATGGTCAACTAAATCTTTGGCTTCTTTTAAGCCCAATCCTGTAATTTCACGAGTAACTTTGATAACTTTGACTTTCTGTGTTCCAATATCTATAAAATTTACAGAATATAAATTGTTTTTGTTATCAATATTAGATGTGTTTTCTAATTCTTCTAGTGGATAGCCACAATGAATACACTGTTTTGATTTGTCTGATATTTCTTTCCCACATTCAGGGCAATTTATAAGTGCCATATAAATACCTTCTTTCGTTTAATATTTAGTATATTTTATCATATTTATATAATAAATCCAACAATTATTTATAAATATCAATGCAAGTTAAAGAATATGCTGAATTAATTAAAGAAGTTTTATATAATCCAAAAACAAATAAAGAATATAAAGATTTATTTTCAATTCCATTTGAGTCTTTAAAGAAATTTGCTGGCACTAAAATTGGTGCGTTAGGTATCAGCCTCACTTCTATCTTTGCCGCCTATAAAACATTTAAAGCCGTAGATAGTAAATTTGGATTAACTTATAATGGTGCTTATGGAAATACAAGTAAGTCATTAAAGAGCGTTCAAGATACAAAATCGCAGGTTGATGATTTACAGTCTAAGGTTGATGGATATAAAGAATCTTTGCAACAGATTGCCACAAATAATGATATTGACGTTTCTGGTTTAGAATCTGTAGATGCTATTATTCAGAAAATTAATAGCGTAGGTGGAATTTCTTTAGTAGATCAAGCGGAAGTTCAGAAAATTCAAGTCGCAAATACTCAATTAGAAGGAACTTTAAAAAATAAACAGAATATTCTATCCCAAGAACAAAAAGAAGCTGCGGCAGATGCTGAAAAGAATCTAAAAAAGAAAATTAATCCTAATGTTAAAAAATCTAAAGATGGTACTTATGAATATGTTGGTACGAATGGCGTAGCCGCAGGTACAGGCGCAGAACATCAAAATGTAATAGATGCGACTGCACAGGATTTGAAAGGGTATCAAGAATATTCTGATAAAATCGCAAAACTTCGTGAAAAACAATCAAAGGCTACTTCTGCTTCTGAATCAAAAGCGATTGAAAAACAGATTAAAGAAGCAGAAACAGCAAAGGATAAAATTGGAAGTAGTTTAGATAGCAGACAAGAAGAATTATCTACTATGATGAAAGCTTTGTCTGTTAATGGTGAAGGTGTTAAAGCACTTAGTGGACATAGTAAAGGATTTGATAATCTTAAATCAATAGTAAATGCTATTTCCAACAAAGACCTTAATAGCACAGAAAAAGCGTTAAGTTCATTAAATTCATTCTTTGATGGGTCTACGGGTAAAAACGCTATTAAAGAAGAATTACAAGATGCTGTTAATTCTGGACAGGATTTACAGACAGCTCTAAGTAGTATTGGATTGTCCTTAAATAATTTAGGTATTGATAAAATTTCACAGCTTAAAGATTACTTAGATAAAGCTTCGAAGTCTGCGAAAAAGACAAATGATTATCTTGATGGTACTGTAGATAGTGTAACTAATGCTTTTGATAATACAGAAAATCAGGATTCTGAATGGAAGAAAATGTCTGATTATTTATCTCAAGCAAACGACCTCTACAAGAAAGGTAAAATCGGTACTGATGATTTCCAAGAATCTACTCAGTATATGTTTTATGATAAAATCAATCCTGATAAAAAAGGTACTAAGTTTGATGCTGATGCATATGCTGAAAAATGGTCAGAAGCAAACGAAAAGAGAAAACGCTATTTTGATGCTGACAATCCAATGGATAGTGCCAATAATTTCATAAATGATTTAAAAAAACATGGTTTGGCAAAAGAAAGTGACGATGGTGAAATCACTTGGACAAAAGCATTTGATAGTTCTGCTAAAGCTGCAAAAGAATTAGACCTTAGTGTTAGTGCCGCTGAAACAGCAATGAAGAATCTTAGTAGTTATGGATTTGAATTTTCAGGTATGAATTGGAACGGAGAAAATCTAACTACATATAAAGAATCTCTTTCTGGAATCAAAGAAATCTATGATAAATTAGAAGATGATGGAAAAGGTGGATATAAGGAACAACTTGGAACTAAAATTGAAGGTTGGGATAAAAATGTTAAAAAATATAACAAAGATATGTCCGATCTTACAAAAGAAAAAGTTGTAAAAATCAAATTCGAGTATAATTTAGCAGACCTTAAATTGAAGTTACAAGAAGCAAAAACCAGTGCAGAAACTTCAAATACAAATGAGTCTTGGGGTCAATATAATGCTGTACAAAAACAAACTTTAAAACAAACTATCCAAGATGCTAAAAATTATACTGATAAGAATGGTAAAAATATCCATGCTAAAAAAGCAGAGAAAAATGCAAATTTCCAATTAGCTGGTAATACTGCTGATGCAATAGAACGAGCTACATTGTTAACTAATGATGAAAATAAAAAGACATTATTACAACAACAAGCATCTTCCATTCGGGAACAACAACAAAAATTTATTGAAGATTTTATACATTCTGGTGAAAACTGGGAAAGTTATTCAAAGAGTCATAGAGATGATTTAAATAATCTTAATAAGTATAGTGCTACTGCAAAAAAGACATCTGCAAATACATTGGGTGTTAGCGAAGATAAAATTCAAGTTGAAGTACCTGACGAAGCAAAACGAAATAAAAAATCTTCTAAAAAAAATAAAAAAGATACAGAAGAAAAAACCGTAAAATATACTACTAATACAGATGAAGTTGATAAGACCGATAAAAAAATAAAAAGTGACAGTAAGAAACCTGTCGAAAAAAAAGTAAACTGTAAAGTAGATTCAAAAGAACTTGATAGAATTGACAAAGACATCAATTCTAAAAATGCTAAACAAAAAATAGTTGAGCTTGTTGGTAAAGACAATGCTACTCCTATCATTGAGAAATGGGATAGTATGGATGCTCCAGATAAGAACACCAAGTTATCTGGTAAAGACCAAGCAACAGCAATCGTAACTTTATGGAACTCCATGAGTGCTGACGATAAATTTTCTAGTTTAAGTGCTGAGGATAAAGCTACTGCCCTTGTTTCTATTTGGAATGGATTAACGGCAGAGCAAAAAACGGCAATTATTAATGGAGATAGTTCTGCTGCGGATAAGGCAATTTCAAAAGTTAACGCTCAAAAAATAAAAGATAAATCATTTTCTATTAAAGCAAAAGATAACGCAAGTGGAATTATAGGGTCTATTAAATCTGCAATAAGTTCTTTGACAGGAAAAACTGTTACTCTTACAACAAATCATGTTTCTAATTATACAACAAATAAAAGCAGTAGTGGGGGAAGTGGCGGAAGTGGCGGTTCTCATAAGAGTTCTAAAGGTTCTTCAAAGGGATTCGGTGGTGGTGGCGGTGGTCATTTTAATGGTACATTCCATCCATCTATACCTGCAAAGGCACAAGGAACTTTAAAGTCATCTTCCGTTGGCATACCTAAGGGTGAAAAGACTTTAATTAATGAAGTTGGAACTGAGGGTGTTGTTAGAGATGGTAAATTAAATATCTATAACAATGGTTATCCTGCTCTTGTTGATTTAAAAAAGAACGATATTGTTTTTAATCATAAACAAATGGAAGAACTTGAGAAAAAAGGTTATATTACCAATAGTCATGCAAAAATTGTTGGTGGTATGTCTGCTTTTGCATCAGGTACAGTTGATGATTTAAACGATGTATTTGATAATGATTATTTAGATGATATTACAGCTTATGCACATGGAAGTTTAAATGGAATAACTGCTAGAGCTAAAACAGGAAAAGGTGGTCATAGACCTGGATATTATACATCATCCACATCGACCAATAATAATAAGAAAACCACTAAATCCACTGCTTCTTCAAAATCTAAATCTAATTCAGGTAAATCTAAAAAGAAAAATACCAAAAAAGGTAAAACTGCCTTAGAAAAATTCCAAAAATGGTTTGAAAAATTCTTTGATTGGATTGAAGAAAGATTAAAAAAACTTCAAACTCAAACGGAACGTTTTGAAAAGAAAGCTGAAAATTCTCGTACATTAAGTGGAAGAAATTCTAACTACGAAAATGCTTATAAGAATACCAACAAAGAAATTTCTGCAAATCAAAAAGGTGAAGCTAGATATAGAAAACAGGCAAATACTGTTAAAAAGCAAGCCATTAAGAAGAAAATTGTTAAGCCAAAACAAGCAAAGAATCTTATCAAAAAGATTCAAAATGGCACAATCAATATTAATGCATATGGTGAAAAAACACAGGAATTTATCAAATCATATCAAGAATATTGGGATAAAGCAGAAGATTGTCGTACCAATCAATTAGACCTTCAACAACAGCTATATGAGTTAGAACAGAAAAAGCTTGATTCTATTACAGATTATTATGATACTGTAAATGACTTATATAAGTCTGAACAAGATATCTATAGTTCTGAAAATGAAATGATTAGAGCTAAAGGTGGTTCAGAAGATTTAAATTCAACATATCATAAAAATTTAATTTCTCAAAGAAGTAAACAGGCATCTCAAACATCTATTCTCCGACAAGAAGCTAATGCTTACGCAAAAGAACTTCAAACTGCCAGAAAACGATTTGGTGCGAATAGTGAAGAAGCTTTAGCGGCACAAACAAAATATAATGAGATTGTAAAATCTTTAAATGAATCTAAAACTTCATACGAAGAATTAAATGAGCAAATTAGAGAAGTAACATATAATCTAAAACAGATTGCTATTGATAAATGGACTTCTGCTATGGATAAATTATCTTCTCTCGCATCATTGATTAGTGTAAAGAACATTTCTAATAAAGAACGTGATAGTCGATTAGAACAAACCTATAAGAATCAAATGACTACTGACAATAATATTATCGTAGCCAATCAAGATATGATAAATATTAAGAAACAGCGTTTGGTAGAACTTAAAAATACAGGTGACCCTAACCTTACAGGTGAAAAAGCTGTCCAAATTCGCAAAGAAATTCTTGACTTAGAAAATGATAATTATGACCGTATGCAACATCGTGAGGAAAAATTAAATGATATTATTGAACTTCGTTTTGATAAACTTAAACGTGAAAACGAAATTCTTGATAATAATATCAGCGATATGGATCATTTAATCGACCTCATGGGTGATGCAGAAATTGTTGCAGATGATGGAAAAATTACTGATACTGGTAATGCACAAATTCTTCTAAATTCAAATAAAATTCAACAAGCTCAAACAGCTATTGCAAATTATCAAAAGGGTCTTGATGCTTTAGGAAATTCTTATACAGATACTTCAATGTCAGAGGAAGAATGGATAGAAAAGAAACGAGAACTTATTGAGGCTCAACAGAAAGAAGCTTCTACTGTCAAAGAAAGTAGAAATGCAATTCTACAAATTTACAAAAATTCTCTTCAAAAAGAAAATGAACTTCTTCAAAAGAATATTGATAAAAGAAAAGATGCTTTACAAAAGAAAAAGGATTATTACAATTACGATAAGACTTTAAAAGAAAAAAATAAGAATATTAATATTCTTCAAAACGAAATCGCAGCCTTAGAAGGTACTTCTAGTGCCGCAGGAAAAGCACGTTTGGAAGAATTGAAAGCACAACTTAAAGATGCTCAAGATGATTATAATGAAACTGTAAGAGATCATGAAGATGAACTTCGTAGTGAAGGATATGATAAAGTTTCAGAAGACGCATCCAATGCATTAGATAAGACATTAACTGCTTTAGATAGCAATTCTAAAATGCAGACTGATGTTGTTAATAAAATGCTTGATGGCATGGTTGAATCTTATGATGAAGCTTATGCGAAAATCAGAGATATTATTGCAACATCTGGTACTTCTGTTGATACTTTTACAAAAGATATTACAAATAAAACTCAAACTGAGTTAAGAAATAATATTGAAAATGTTAAAAACGGAACTACTACTTCTACTGTTGATGATATTAATGTAAATAATATCGGAAGAGGAGAAAATGCAGATAAGGCTGATGATATTCTTAAGAAACAAGAACTTAATGATAGTACAGTAAATGGTGCCTCAAAAATTGATTTATCAGAGCAGCAGGCAGAATGGAATCGCCAGCAAACAATTAAAGCGCAACAAGAAGCCGCTAAGAAACAAAAAGCGGCACAACAGGCGAAAAAAGCACAAGATGAAAAAAATAAAAAAATAGAATCTCTTCGAGCTGGATTGGTTAAAGCTAATGAATCATATGCTAACGCATGGGGAAAAACTGAAAGACATGTTCAAAACATGAAGGAAAGTAGTTGGTGGAAGAATTTCACTGACTCTAAGAAAAAGAAAGTTAAAGCCCATGAATCTATCGGAACAAAAGGTCTTAAAAAGGGAAAAGGTCTTGATGCCGCAAAAACCCATAATAACTTAGTTGAAAAAGAATTTCAAGCTAAGAAAACAGCACAGGATTATATAAATCAATTAAGTAAATATGGAGTAAAAGAATCTCTCGTAAATCCTAGTAAAATAATGGGTGGTATTAAAGGATTTGCAAAAGGTGGAATCGCAAATGAACTTGTTCCTGTAAATGATATTACAAAAGTAATTCCTACTTTGAGCAATGTTATTACATCAAATGGTGATGAAGGTTTAATTACTGCACGTTTAGGTGAAATGATTCTCCCTGAGAAGCCTGTTAAAAATTTAGTACCAGATTTTATCAGTAATGTTGAGAAAGCAAATACCATGATGAAAAATGGTGGTATGGGAGATATCAACATTGAAAATAATTTAATTGTCCAAGGAAGTATTGATAAGGACACATTCCCTGGAGTTAAGAAAATGCAAGAAATGTCTTATGATTACATAGTGAAACAACTAACAGACCAAAGACAAAAATCTGGCTATAAAACGAAACTGTAAAATAAATATTTTTATAATTTAGAGTATCAGAATGTAAAAGTTCTGGTACTCTTTTCTATTAAAAAAATCAGAAAGGAGGTACAAAATATGGCTATTTTTGGTAAATATTTTAATTTTAATGGAAAGTCATCCAAAGATTTTGGATTAAAAATAGTATCTTTTGATATGTTAGATTCTATTCCTATGGGGTTGGAAAGAACGATTAATATTGGAGAAATGAACATTTTTAGACAACGCCCCAACCATTTTGGAGCGACCTACTCTTCCACTCTTCAATTTACTGTTACTGTGGTTAAAGACCCTCTTATTTCTGATAAGAATTTTTTCACTCGTTCAGAAATTGGAAAGATTAATGCATGGCTTACATCACCACGCTTTCCAGAGTTATTTCATATGACAGATTATGATAATGCTGTGGAATCAGATGAGTATGTAGATTATTTCGTCACTATTCAAAACGTAGAATCTACTTTTATTCAAGAAATTATAGGATTAAAATTTACAATTAATTGTGATTCTCCATTTGGATATAGTGAGGAAAAAACTCTTACACTTACAGAAAGTGAAAAGGAATATACAATTCAGAATGATACAGATGATTTAGAGAATTATATTTATCCTGTTATTGAGATTAACCCAAAAGACGATAAAGATATCACTCTGACAAATATCACAGACAACTCATCTTCTATCACGTTTAATCCCATAGGCGCAAATAATATAATCTACATTGATTGTCAGCGACTTACTATTAAGAACTATATAGGTTCATTAATTCCTCTTACTGATTTAAATATCTTAGACCCACAAAAAATATATTGGTTTAAATTGTTATCTGGACAAAATAAAGTAAAATTTTCTGGTAATGCAACTGTCAAAATAAAATATAGAGAATATAGAAAGGTTGGTGCATATTAATGAATTATACAAATAAATATGCTGTCCAACAGTTTATATATATTGCACAACCAGGAAAAAGACTTTTAGGTGTTGTTGGTGGAGTTGATTATTCAACTGCTCAGATTAATAAAAAAGGAAATAATACTGTTTCTTTATCTTTTGTTGCTTATGAATCTTTCAATGGTGAAAAAAGTGCGTGGTATGATTATCTTGATGAATTAATGGAAATCTTTGTGGATGGAATTTGGTTCATCATTAAAAATCCGCCAGAAGTAAATCATGATGGAAAGATTGAAAGTAAAACCATCGAAGCTGAATCATATGAGATTGGATTGCAGAATTACGACATTCAGCGTTTTAAAGTTGGACAAGGCACAGAATCATCTTATGAAATGATATTCCAATCTAAATATTCAAAAGAAAAATATCCTGATAAATATAAAAATGGTATTCCAACAGTAAAATTTTATAATCCAGATGAACCAGAATTATCATTGTTACATATTCTTTTACATCATGCAGGCTTAATTCCTTCAAAGAAAATAATTGATGTCGATGGAAATGAAGTTGATAATTGGATAGATAATATTGCAGACTCTCCTTGGCAGATTGGTGAAGTTGATACCATGCCTCGCCATATAGATAGTTCTGGACAAGAATTAGAAAATCCTACATATCTTCCAGAAGATTCTTATGCATTTGATATTGACAATTCAGATTTATATTCTGTTCTTACGCAGGATGTTTCAAATGCATTTTCTTGTATTTTTACATTTGATACAGTTAATTGTAAAATTAATGCAACTTATGTAGACCATATTGGAAAAGATACAAATGCTTATATTGGTTGGCGCAATATACAGAATTCTTTAAAAGCTACACGTAAGGATGAATTATTTACTACCGTTACTGTATCTGGTGGTGAAGGAATTGATAATATTGTTTCAGTAAACTTTGGCGATACAGATATTGAGGATTATTCATATCTTCTTGAAGATGAAAGATATATTCCTACATCTTTAAAAGAAAAATATAAGGCATGGGTAAAATATAGAGAATCTAAACGATTAGATTATATTAATCTTCAAAAAAAATATGTGGATGTACAGGAAAAAGCCACTGAGGTAAAATCAAGAGTTCCTATAGATGGATCAACAGAGGATTGGTCAAGTAAATCTATTAAAGATTTAATGCAGGCATATGACGATTATACTGCTTTGATTCGTGCTTATGAATCTGAATATATAAAAGAAGATGGAAGTTTTGATTTAGATGCTTTGAAAAAATCCGCAGATTGGGATAGATATGAACAGATTGTAAATTACATCCTTCCTACAATCATTAATAAGCTTGTAAGTACAACAGATTCCGAAGCAAATGATATTAAAGAATCTCTTAAAGATTATGGTTCTGGAAATATCTTAAAAAATGCAACATTTATCACATCTTCTAATTGGTATGGAATTGGAAGTTCTCTTAGTGAATGTAATGTACTTAATACTTCTCCTGTTTATGGTGCAACTCGTTACATGACAATTCATAGTAATAGCGATTCTTGTGGAATAAAACAAAAGGAAATATCTACCTCTAAAGGAAGTACATATACTTTAAGTGCTTTTATTCGTTCAGCAAATGCTAATAAAATCAAATTAGGTTATTGTTCATCTAATGATAATAATGATTATTCAAAAGTCACTTATGTAGAAAGAGATATTACTTCTACTTGGACAAGGGTTCAGATTACTTTTACTGCACCATCTGATATTTCAGAAATTTACTTTTTATGTGAAGGAACAAATATAGCTTTTGATATTACTGCGCCAATGCTAGAGTTAGGAGAAAATGCATCTACATTTCAATATTTTCAAATGGATGAGGAATATCAAAAATCATACCTTACTGATTGGAAATTATATGGAGTAGATGAACTTACATCTTGTCAAAAAAAATATTCTGACCAAATGGGAGTATTGGAGAAATATTCTCAGGAATATGATTCTTCAATTACTGATAGCACAGAAGAAGTCTATAATTCTTATCATCAATTATATCTTGACTACAAAAAGTTATATGATGATTGCACATCTGCTCTTGTGGAAAGACAAAAAGAATACGACAATTTAATTTCAGAAAGAAATAATTATAAATCTGAATATGATACGATTGCGAAAAATGTAAAAAGAGAAAATTTTGAAAATGTACAAACTGAATATCCTGCTTTTACGAAATACGAAGAATTTCTTTTAAAGAAACTTTATAAGCATACAGATTATCAGAATGAAAACATTATTTCAACATCTATTACTTCTTCTGTTGAAAAGATTGAAAAGGAATATAAGCTATACCTAGATGCGGTTGAGCGTTTATATGCAGCTTCTCACCCACAATATACATGGGAAGATACCCTAGATAATATTTATGGTTTAGAAGAATTTCAATGCTTAATTGAACCATTAGATATTTACAATTTTATTCACGCAGAAATCAATAATAATGGTACATTTGAAAAATTAAGAGTTACAGGAATTACTTACAATCCTTGTATTTATCAAGGTGATTTTACACTTACCTTTTCATCTGTAACAAGATATAAAACAAAGAAAAATGATTTCAATGATTTGTTAAGCTCTGCTTTATCAGCACAGAAAAATGCACTTACTCTTTCAGCAGGAAATTCAAAAAATGTCACATCTTATACAATCACACCTGAATTTATAAAATCATTACTTGGAAGTTCTTCTTTTAATGCTTACATGAGTAAGAATAATGCAGGAACAATTTCTGGTATTACAGGTAATTTCACAAATCTTTATTCTAAATATATAGATGCGAAACAAATCACTGCTCAACTGGTAAAAGCTGACAGCGCAGAGTTCAAAAAACTTGTATCAGAATCTATCCAAACAGACATTCTTACTACAAAAATTCTTAATGCAGATAAGGGATTCTTCGATTCACTCTCAACTAAAATTCTTGATGTTTCACAAGCAAATATTGAAGATTTGATTGCAAAAAAAGTAACCACAGATTATATCTCCGCAAAGCTTATTTCTGGTGAAAATGGGGATTTTATTGATTTTGTAAATTCAAACTTAAATTTCAAAAATATCACAACAGAGTTATTAACAGGTTCAAATAGTGATACTTTTATTGATTTTGTAAAAAATCAAATTAATACATCTGAATTGAACGCAAAAGTTGCCAATATCAATTCCTTACTTTCTGGTTCTGCCGGTGTAGGCGATTTACAAACAATTCACCTTACAGCAAATAATGCAAGTATTGATGAAGCTGTAGTTAAAAACTTAATCGCTGCAAAAATTTCTGTTGCAGACTTAATGACTCATTCTGCTTCTGCGGAATTAATCACTCTTATTTCTCAAGATGGAAAGCCATCTATCGCATTTAAAGGTTCAACTCAACAATTTTATGATTCAAGTGGGAATGTCCGTATTCAAATGGGGCAAGATGCAAAAGGTGATTTTACATTTTCTCTCTTTGACGACACAGGAACAGGTGTCTTAATTGATAGTAAAACTGGCGTTCATGCTAATGCTATTGCTAACGGATTAATCGTAAATGACATGATTAAAGATGGAACCGTATCTAAGAGTAAGCTTGGGTTTGAAATCGTGGAACCAAATGAGCAAGGTGGCATAGATATTTCAACAATTTACGATGGTGAGAAAAAATGGGGAGCACAATACATTTCTTTTAAAGAAAGTACGATAAATTCTCTTGATGGTCTTGACAGAAAAATAGATGATTCAATTCCTTTTCAATTGTTCTTTACCACATCAGTTGGTTCAGATCTTGCATATGGAGTGAATCCATCAACAGTAGTCACGATTCATCTTTACAGAGATGGAAAAGAAGTTACAGACGATTATCAAGACAGTAATTTTATATGGACAAGAACTTCTGCTGATAATGCAGGAGATATATATTGGAATGAAAAACATTCAGAAGGTAGTAAACAGATAACTCTTTCTTTATCTGAAGATGTGTTGATGGGAGCAGATTTTAACTGCTTTTTTATTTTGGACGGAGAAGTTTTAGCAACTTTAAACGATAATTAGAAAGGAGATTCTATGGCAAAAGTAAAAGCTACGGGTACAATTACTATCCGTAATATAACAAATATTGGTAAATTATCATCATACATTACATCGTCTCAGCCATTGATGGTTGTGTATGATCCTAATTCTGCTACACAATATGAACCAAACTGGGCTAATTCTAATCTAGTTTTAACTCCAGTTGTTTTTTTCAATGATACACAATTATCCTTATCTGCTTCTGGCTTAACTATCACTTGGCAGAGACAGTTAGGTGCAGGAGAAGTTACTGCATTAACTACAGGAGAAACTGTAAAAGGGAATATTCTTACGGTTTCAAAAAACATTCTTGCTGATACATCTATGATTACTTATATATGTAACATTTCGTATATTGACCCAAATACGAATAGAGTAGTAATTAAATCACGTTCACAGATGTCATTCTCTCTTGTAAAAAATGCACCAGAATTATCAGATTGTAATATTACAGGAGACACAGTTTTTAAATATAACACTTCTGGAACACTGGTTTCTGCTTCATCTATTAAACTTACTGCAAATTTGACAAATACCACCCTTAAGCAATGGCAATACAAAAAATCGGATGGTACTTTCGCAGCTTATCCAAATGCTGGAACATCTGTTACTCTTACAGTAAATGCCAGTGATGCAGTTTTTGTAAATGATGTTGCTGTTATTAAATTAGTTACAGCAGACAACGATGTATTTGATTTACATAATATTGTAAAGTTGCGTGATGGTGCAGCAGGTTCAAGCACAATCACTTGTAATCTTTCAAATGATACACAAAGTGTTCCATGTAATTCTAATGGTGCTTTATATTCTACTTCTCTAAATGGATGTGATACTACTATTTCTATCCTAAAAGGTTCTGCAAATGATACAGGAAATTGGACTATTACAGCTACTCCTTCTTCTGGAATTACAGGTACTTATGATGCGAAAACATATAAATATACCGTAACGGGAATTAGTGTCGATTCTGGTTATGTTGAATTCACATGTACACGATCTGGTTATACAACAATCACAAAACGATTTACAATTAATAAAGACCGTTCTGGTTCTAATGGTGCAGATGCAGTATTCTATTCTGTTGGTTCTGATGTCGCTTTTATGAAATTAAATAAAAGCAAAGTATTTACTCCTTCTGCAATCACCTTTTCAGGGCAGAAAATTGTTGGTAATAATGCAGCTACAGTATATTCTGGAAGATTTAAAATTTATGAATCGACCGATGGAGCGACTTATACTTTAAAATACACATCTGGTTCTGATGAATCTTCAAAAAAATATACTCCTTCAGCAAACACTGTAAAAACAATTAAGTGTGAGCTTTATCAGGCTGGCAACACAACAAAATTATTAGACTCACAAACCGTTTCTGTCGTTATTGATGGAGTAGATGGACAAACCGGTGCGGCAGGAAAAGATGCGATTAATGTCGTTTTAGGAAATTCCGCTGAAATTATTGCATGTGATACGTCTGGAAAAGCAAAAGAAGCAAAAGATATTACCATACCATTTGACTGTTATCAGGGAACGAAAAGAATTGCAGGAACAGCTTCTTTGGGTACTCTTCCATCTGGTGTGACATTAAAGAGTAATACCGCAGCAACGGCTTCAGCGACAGGAAATATTGTATTAACTGTTGCAAAAGGAGCTACTATCGCTTCTACTCAATCGGGAGATATTACAATTACATTTACAGCAAGTGGTCTTACTTCTGTTCAGAAATTTACATGGACAAAAAATGTTCAAGCTTATAATGGTACAAACGCTGTTCTGTTTCAGTTAATGGCTCCACAAGGAGATGTTATTCTTAAAAACTTAGACGGCAATGTAAATACCGTTCTTTTAAAAACACAGCTTTTAAATGGAACAACTGTTGTAACTTCTGGAATCAGTTATGTTTGGAAGAAATATACTAATGGTGCTTATACTACTATTCCGGGGCAGACTGCTTCTACTCTTACTGTTACAGCAGATATGGTAGAGTCTCTCGCATCATTTGAATGTACAGCTACTTATGGGGGAAAATCTTATGTAGCTTATTGGACAGTTACAGATAAACAAGATGAGATTTTTGTCGATGTCATTTGTAGTGTAGGCGATACATTTGTAAATAATACAGGTGTAGGAGTTATTTATGCGAAACTTATGCAGAAAAATAAAGAATATGATGAGTTAAAAACAACAACTTTTTCTACTTCTGCCCCTTCTAACCCTGCAAGTGGAGATTTTTATTATAAACTTGATACAGCAGCAAAAACAGTATCTCTTATGAAATATGACGGAAGTGCTTGGAATGCTGCAACGGATAGTGATCTTCCAAAAGGAACATATAATTGGTATCGAAGAGATAGAACAGGAAAGGCTTTAGACACTGAGACACCATATAAAACAGGAAAAGTAATTTTCGCCGAAGGTAAAATGATTGACGATATTTTAATGAATTTTGATTGTGATGTAGAAATTGATATTTAGAACAAGACCTTTTTTAGTGTCTTGTAATTTCGTGCAAGGCACTAGAAAGGAGAGATGAAAAAATGAAAATAAAAGCTTCTGGAAGTATAACATTAAAAAATTTGACAGAGCCATTTACCGTTTTACTGTCAAATGAGATGCAGCAATTTTCTACCGACTCAAATCGCAAAGTGACATCTGCTCAAAGTTATTATACAGATATTATTGTTTATCAAGGCTCAACAAAAAGAACTGATTTCATAATTGGTAATGTACCTTCTGCAAATGGGATTACCGTTACAAAATCGTCTGCAAGAATCACCTTTGCAGTTGGTTCTGGAGCTACGATTTCTGCTGATGCAGGAACTTTTACTATTCCTATTACTCTTGACGGGAAAACTGTAAATAAAATATTTTCATGGAGTTGTGGCAAGCAGGGAGTTAGCGGAACATCGGCAAAAAGTGTCGATATTATCGCTAATAACCAAATTTTTAAAAGTACAGATGGGGGACAGACTTTTTCACCCGATACGATTAAACTTACTCCTACTTTCCAGGGTGGTATCAGTTTTTCTAAATGGCAATACAGTATAGATGGCGGTGTAACATGGAAAGATGTTGTAAGTGGTAATAATGGACTATATATATCTTCTGGTATCTTAACTATTAATAAAACAAGTAATTTATACACAGATACTACTACTTCTATTACTTTTAAATGTATCTCAAATAATACATCATATTATGATACACTTACTGTTATTAAGCTGTATGATGTTACGGATATTAAGATTGGCGGTAGGAATTTAGCATTAGGTACATCATGCGAATATTCAACACCTTTTACCGATTTTAATGGAAAAGTCAATATATGTATATTCAACACCAAAGTTTTAACCAAAGGGTTGTCTGTCGGTGATACTGTTATTTTTAAAATAGTTTACAGGTATAATGACATAGTGCCTGTTAAGGATAAAACTGTGCATATTGGATTACAAGGGTCGGGTAACGTAACAAATTGGGGTGCTGGAGGTTTTATTGGTGGAAATATGTTATCAGGTATAACTGGGAGTAATGAGGGTGTTTATACCAACCAGTTTGTAATAACCGAAGATCATTTAAAAAATGAATACTGGAATGTCAGTATTCGACATGATTATATACAAAGTGGATCTGTACAATATAAATTGTTTAAAGTTGAAAAAGGTAACATCGCTACTGATTGGACACCTGCTCCAGAGGATGTGGATTCTCAGATTCAATCTCTTGTAAAAACCACTACAGAAACATCCTTAGTTGTTAATAAATTAAATCAGTCTATCACAAATAAAGTATGGCAAAGTGATATTACTAATTCAGTTAATAATTATGATAATTCCACAGGGAAAGTAATTAGAGATAGACTGACAAAAACAGAAACCTCTTTATCTGGTATCTCTTCTACTGTATCAGATATGAAGACGACTCTTGACAAGAAAGCAGACGGAAGTACTGTTCAATCTCTTACAAATCGAGTTTCGAAAACAGAACAAGATGTAAACGGATTTAAGCAGACGGTTGAATCAACTTATTCTACAAAATCGGAAACAGAATCGGTAAACAATTATGCTAAAACATCTTTTGAACAGCTATCAGATAAATTCTCATGGTTAGTGGACGGAACATCATCTTCTACTTCTCTCACACTTACGGATAGTTTGATATCTGCAATCACGAATCAGTTTGTTATTAAATCACCAGATGGCTCTTCTACTATTATTGAAGGTGGCAAAATCAAGACAGGTGCAATCACAACTAATATGCTTTCTTCTTCTACAATCAAATCAAAGAATTACAAAGAAGGTACATATGTAGATGGCGCAGGTTATTCTGTTTTAGGAACTTTCCTTGATTTAGACAATGGTATGATTCATACACCTGGATTCTATACAGATGTAGTCGGAAATGCATTTTTGGCAGGTACGGTTCATGCAAACGCAGGTTGGTTTGGTACAGAGGATCATAACTGGTTCTTAGGTGCTACTACTATCACGAATATCATGAATGATTCTGGCGCACTAATAGATTCAGATTACAGTTACTTGAGAGCTACAGATAATGCTGCGATTATTACTGGTGACTGGTATCTCATGGCGCAAAATTCGGATATCGGACTTCGTTCTGGATTATCAACACTAAATGGCGGCAATTTCGTAAAAAATCCTGTAGATGGGAAATATTACGACTTTGGAATTGTAGAGCCTGACATGTCTAAAGATGCAAAAGATTATAATAAAAAGTTCTTGTATATTCGTAGAGCTGACTCGTCGCAGACACACCCTCAAGATTGGGAATACCTTTTTAGAGTTGATTATGATGGTAAAATCTGGTACAAAGGCAAGCTTATTGCTGGTGAAGGAGGAATGTTTTTATCTACTACAGGTGGAACAATCACTGGCGATTTAACCGTTAATGGGAAACTTACTGCTACTGCCTCTTCTGCTGATAAATTATTAAGAGCATTAACCATTAATGGGAAATCATTTACTGGTTCAAGTGCTGTAAATGTCGGAACTATTGGTATTGCTTATGGTGGAACAGGTGCTACTTCTTCTTCGGGTGCAAGAGTAAATCTCGGTGTTATTGGAACAAAAAATACAAATGGATTTTATGGCTTGACCCATCCTGATGGAAATGATTCTGATTGGATTAGAACAACATCTAATGGTATTATTCCTTATCAAAGTGGTTCTTATTCTTCATTAGGTACGTCTTCTTGGAGATTTTCAAAAGCGTATATTGATACTATTTATGGTAGTTTAAACGGAACTGCCACAAAAGCTATGCAAGATGGCTCTGGTAATGTAATTGCCGATACATATTTGCGAAAAGATTTTGACACAGTTGGACAAAATGTAATCTTTAATAGTTCTGTAGATATTGATGATTTGACAGCAGGTACTTTATTAGTTAATGGTAATGCACGATTTATAAATGGGTTAAAAGGAAATCTTGTCGGTGATGTAACGGGTAATTTAAGTGGAACTTCTGCTTATGCTGAAAAATTGAAAACTGTAAGAAAGATTGGCAATGCTTCTTTTGATGGAAGTAAAGATATTTCTTTGAGTGATATTGGGGCTTCTGCATTAGGACATACTCACAATTATTTACCTTTGAGCGGGGGTGTTATCACAGGGGATCTTGGTGTCGATGGTTATATTCGAGGGGAATATAATTCAAGTTATCCAACTAATCACGGAATTTTACTTGGACATGTAAATCAAGATTATATGAATTTTTATGAATTGGGTGGATTATTCCAGTTTTATAAATCTCGATCAGGAATTGATACTCTTCTCGGCAAAATCACTGAAAATGGTTGGGAAGGAAATGTAAAAGGTAATCTTTCAGGTGTAGCATCTCAAGCAACAAAACTTCAAAACGCAAGAAATATTACTATTGGCAATTCAAAAAAATCATTTGATGGAACTACTGATATTACATTTTCACTTTCAGACATTGGAGCTTCTGCATCAGGACACACTCACAATTATGCTGGCTCTACTTCTGCTGGTGGTAATGCAAATGCAGCACTGAAACTTGCTACAGCACGAACAGTATCAGCGAATGCTGATTTTGCTATGAGTTTTAGTTTTGATGGATCAAAAGATGTCACAGCACAGCTTTCATACTATAATTGTATAGCTTACAACAATAACAAAAATAATTATCCATATCATCGTTTTGCAAGAATTGATAAACTCGCTGGAAGTTATTCAGATAAAGCAAGTACATTCTTAATCACCCAAGATTATCAAGGTGGAGGATGGGGAATTGTAACCATTCGATTAAGAACAAACTCATCAACTCAAGCTTCCGATGTAGAAGTGAAATGGATTGCACGATATAATTTAGCTGTCGATTTTGTTCAGGTTGGTATAGATACTACAGCTGGTGCAACTTATGCCGATGCATTTATTAAACTTGCTGGTACTTACAATAATTCAGTAGTGCGTAACTTAGCATCTGGAGGTAGAGGAAGTACATCTAGAACATGGTATTTAATTAATTCACGAGAAGTTGATAATACCACTACTTCTGATGCCCTAACATCTTCCGAATGTTATGTAGATATTGCAACAGCCGGTGCTAAATTACACAATAAGGCATATACAAAAACAGTTACAGCATCAGATGGTGCTACGGTTTCATATGCAAATAGTGCAGGTACAGTGAATAATGTAAAAGATTCTGGTAATAACACAGCTACAACATTCTCTTATTCTAAATCTGGTTTAAATTATAATGATTATACATGGTTAGCAGGCTGGAATGGTTATGAGTTAAGAGCTGTCAATAAATCCCAGTTTGCCACAAGCGAACATAATCATAATATAACTTCATTGATAGATTACGGAACTCATATATATGATGCAAAAAAAACTAGAGCAAAAAACACTTTCTTAGCCGCCCCAAACGGTTCTGATGGTGTTGCAGATTTTAGAAAAATAGAAATTGCAGATTTACCTTCTCATACTCATAATTATGTTTCTCAAATCAAATTGGCAGATATTTCTTATTCTACTTCTAATAATATAATCACCATTACACGGGATAATTTAATTACCGCAATTGGGACAGGGGAAACATCTGAATCTTCTCCTAGTGCTATTGGTCTTATAACTAAAGCAGAACGAGAAAAACTTGCTTCTATTACTGTTTCTGACATCGGTACAGTTGGAGCAAACTCTGTTAAAGGTACTGCTCCTATCGGTGTTTCTATTGTGAAGGGTGTTGCCACAATCAATCATGGTGCGTCTGGCGTAACATCTGGGATTTATGGTGCTGACTCTACGAACTATTTTAGGATTCCTAAATTGACCGTAAACTCAATGGGTCATGTGACAGAAGCAACTTATTATGATATTACAGGTGCAAATCTCGTAAGCAGAATTGGAAGTAATGTTGTTCAAAATGCCACAAATGCAGTAAAAGCAACTCAAGATAAAAATGGAAATGTTATATCTGATACTTATATGAGAAAAGACGTAACAGAAATTAATCAGAATTTTACTTTTAATAATTCTGTTAATATTGATGATTTAACATCTGGTTCACTACTTGTAACTGGTGTTTCTCGTTTTATTAATGGAATAAAAGGTGATTTGACGGGAAATGTCATTGGTAACTTAACAGGTAATGTTACAGGAAGTTTAAAAGGAAATGCTGATACATCTACGGTTGCAACAAAAGCAAATTTACTAGCAAATCTTTATAGTTCTCGCCCTACAAGTGCAAATATTCAAGCAACTGGAAGTGGGGGGTTAACTACTTTTAAATCCACAAGTTCTATGTCAGAAGGAAAGCCAAAAGAAGATGGACATATCTTACACTTTTATTGGGATAATACAGGAGGATGGGATTCTCAACTTTTTATTGCCTGTAATGGCTCACCAGAACTTCAAATAAGAGGTATGAACTCAGGAAGTTGGGGTACTTGGAAGACAATTTTAGATTCCGCAAATTATACATCATATACCGTAAAAAAAGATGGAACTGGTGCGGCAGGAACATGGAATATTAATATAAACGGCAATGCTTCTACCTCCGACAAATGGAAAATAGCAAGAACAATCACCATTGGTAGTTCTGCAAAAACACTTGATGGAAGTTCTAACGTCTTATGGTCTTTAAGTGATATTGGTGCCGCAAGTTCTTCTCATACGCACGGATTATTGAACTCTGATTTTGGGATAATATTAGAAGATACCGCAGAAGATTCTGGATGGTCTATGCTTAACGATTCTTACAATGGGTTCTTATTAAAATCAATTAGGACACAACGAAATTCTCCAGATTGGATTTTAAACGGTTATGCATCAGGAATTGTGTTTGGTGGAGCAGATACAAAAGGAGTTATTTCTACAAAATATAATTTTCCTAGTATTAAATTTGCAGGTGGAAATGGAACGAAGCCTGTTTGGTGGATTAATTTAACAGGAACAACTGAAACTATTTATAATCTTGACAATATGCCGGGAAACTCAGCTACAGCTACTAAACTGAAAACTGCCAGAAAAATCGGAAACGTATTATTTGATGGTTCTGCCGATATTACACTATCTCAGATCGGTGCGTCAGCGATTGGACATACGCATAATTATCTCCCTCTTTCTGGAGGTACGTTAACTGGAGATTTGAATTTTTCATCAGGTGATTCTATTACTTGGAATTCTGGCTCATGGTTTCAAAGGATTAAAACTGTGGATGATTCTACAGCCAACACACCTGTATTTATCTTGCAACAAAGTGGGAATAGCGGCTCTACTTGGACAGATTTATTGACAGTTAAAGATAATGGGCAAATTGTAGCGAATACTTTTATCGGTTCTCTATCTGGTAATGCTACTTCCGCAACTACCGCTAATTCAGCAACAAAAGCTACGCAGGATGGAGCTGGAAATGTCATTACCTCAAAATATGTAACTATTGACACAGCACAGACTATTTCAGGGGCAAAAACTTTTTCAAAAGAAATCGTGATTTCGAACACTACTGCTTCTACGAACAAGACCACTGGTGCATTAAAAGCAAAGGGTGGAATTTCTACTGAGGGACAGATGAGTGCAAATAAAGTCATGATAGGAGATGGATGTACTCTTGAAATGGATGAATATGGTGCTTTAAATTTTGTATTTTTGTAGAGGGTGATTAACTACCGCCCTCTTTAATTAAAGAAAGGCTGGTGGTTAGTTGGCTCTGCAATTATGGTTACCTTTGAACGGTAATATTCATAATCAAGGATTATGCGATGTTAAAATTAGTGGACACCCTAATTCGTGGGAAAATGGAAAGATTGGGAAATGCGGTTTATTTAATAATAATAATTATCTCTTCATGAATAATTATAGCCAAGATTTATTCCAACCTTCTCATGACAAAAGTATTTCTATTGCTTGTTGGGTAAAATGTACAGGAATAAGGGATACAACAAATTCTTATATTATAGCTTGGAATTCTTATGAATTTTCTTATTCTTTTAATCGAATCATGTTTAAATTAGGAAATGGAAGTGAAAATACATATGGAGTATATGGAACAATTGACGGTAATGGATGGCATCATGTTGCAGGGATATGGGATGCAAAAAATAAAAAGGTTCAAATATATTTTGACGGAGAGCTTTTTAAAGATATAACCGTTTCACAGTCAATTAATTTTAATTCAATTTCAAGTAGCATAACTCTCCCATATAAAAATATAAAAAATAACCTTTCTATTAACGATTTTCGTTTATATGATGAATGTCTTTCTCCAAAGCAAATTAAATATATTTCGCAAGCAATGATATGTCATTATCCTATGGGAAATATTGATGGGAAGATTGGTGGAAGGAATTTACTTAGAAACTCTTCAATGATTGGGGAACGTTTAAAATGCGATCGTAGTCAGTCATGTAATAGTACAACTACGTTAGCGTATTCCAACGATGGATTTCATATTGTAACACCATCTGAAGGAAATGATAATAACGGTATTGTATTTATATATGATGATTTCACAAGATTAGGCATTAATATAGGCGATACTATTACTTTTAGCCTTTTGGTAAAGGGATCATCTGATAGTAATAAACCATTCATAAATATCATATTTCAAAATGACGGTACTACTTGGTACGACAAAGGTACTATACGGTCATTAGGTATAGAGTTTACCCCTACGGATGTGTTTCAAAAAATATACGTTACATATACCCTTCCTACAGATAAGAAATATTCCAGTAAAACTATGTTTCTTGGAATTCATGGCAACATGAAGTCTGATTTATATATAAAAAATCTTAAACTTGAAAAATCTTCTACTTCGACTCCCTACACTCCTGCTCCGGAAGATAATCCTCCGTTTTACGATAATATAATCCCTGATATTTCAGGTTATCAAAATAACGGAGAAGTTACGGATTCTGCTTGTCCTACATGGAGCAATGATTCACCGAGATATTTAGGTAGTTATGAATTTAATGGGAAAAATCAGTATATATCAGGACTTTCCCCTATTTCTAATAATACAAAAGAATTCACAATAGCTTTTTGGGTAAAATTAAATAATACATCAGGTGCGATGACTTTTTATACAGCAAGAATAGGTATGGGAAGTGGAGTTGCGTTATTTTTTGCAAATAAAAATATTAGATTTGATGATAATGTAAAATCTACTTTTAATTACACTTACGACCTTTCGTCTAATAAATGGACTCATTTATGTGTTACCAGAAATAATACAAGCAAAAAATTATATGTAAATGGAAAGCTTGTTGACTCTACTTCAAATGTAGGTAATATGCAAAACATAGGAAAATATTTTACAATTGGTGGTTCTGAATCTTCCGATAATGGGATAGCGGATATGAATTGGTTAAACGGTAATATTTCCGATTTTCGCATTTATTCCACTGTTCTTTCTGATGAAGATGTACTTGATCTTTATCAATCTTCTGCTTCACTTGATTCACAGGGAAATCTTATGTTGACTGGTGAGGTGATTGAATGAGTATAAATAAAAATGGAAATCTCGTTGTAAATTCATCCGTTATTTCGAAAATGAATGTAAAACAACTATCTGATGATTCAAAATGGGCAAGAATTTATTTTCTCGATGTATCAAATACAAAAACATTTTTTACAAAAGATGAAGCGTTGGACTGTACAAATCAAAGCAATAGATTTAGTCAAATGAGAATGGTCGATAAGTTTAAATCTTCTGATGGTTATTATGAATTTATGCTTACTTACCCATCCTTGTCAGCAACTCTTTACAATCGCTGGAAACAAGCAAGTTCCCCAAATGAATCTACTGTTACAGATTTTATAAAAATTACAATGGCATGGACAAATCATTGTACAGGGCTTAGAAAACATGGTAGTGCTGCAATATATGATTGTGACACAGGTGGGACATGGTATGCACCAATATGTCAATTAGCCGCATGGAATTCTTCAACTTCTTTATATATTCCTGCCGCTGATGGTTCAAATCAAACTCAATGCGAGCTTTGGGTTCGTTATGACAATATCCCCAGTATAAATAATGGAATGTGCGAATGTAATGCCATGTCTATTTTTTGTGATTTAAATGGAGTTCCTTTAGCAAATAATATAACCTATACTCCTACTACTGACAAAAATTCATGTATGACACAGCGCACAATAGATGTTGAATTAAATGTAAAATACTGTATAGAATGTACATTAACATGGTCTGGTTTTGACGAATCAAATACAAATGGAACATTTGATATGTGTTTTCAAGGAAGTCAAAATAATGGAGTTTGGACTTATTCAAATCCAATGACTGCGGCGTTAAATCAAATTAAAAGACCTAAAGCGGCTGTTTTATCATCTTCTTCTGGAAGCTATCGTTATAAAACTTCTTTTATTAATACGAATCCAGAGATAAAAAGATTGGGATTAAGTATAAGAACGGATTATTCAAACGGACAAGGAACAGTATCTATTTCTGATGTTGTTATTGTCCCGGAAAGATATTATGTATCAGATAAAATAAAGGCACGATTCTCAGAAGATTTTGTATCGTGCAATGAAATTATAGAATTATAATTTAGAGCTTGATTTATTCAGGCTCTTTTAATTTAGAAAGAAAGGAGACTTTCAATGGCTTTTTTAGTGAAGGTTAATGGAACTCATGAATATAGATTGATGGATTGGACACCTCAAAGTTTTAAATCCAGTCCTACTTTAAGGCTGATAACATCTGATTACCAGTCAGTTAAAAATGATTTTACAAATATAAAACAATTAGAAATTTATAGCGGAGAAAATTTGCTTGCCACTTATTCTGTTTTTGATACAATGGCATCTTCTGCTTCCTTTAATTCCCAGTATTATGAAACAGAGAATAGGTTTGTAGATGTAATTGAAATCTCTCTTATAAAAAATAATATTTCAGAGCAAGTAGATAAATTAAGCAAGCAGATTAATAAAGTTATAGATATTGAAGAAATGTCTGTGGATGAATATAGAGATTATATTTTATCGCAGATTTCAGAGTCAGCACAGGAAGATATTTATGCTGGGGATGTAATCACTCTTTCTGATGGAACAAGCGGAAAATTTACTTACAAGATGGAAGATCAATCGAATCTTACAAGCAGTATTGCTATCATTGATAAATTAATGGCTGTACAAGAAGATAGCTCTCTGATTCAATTGCCATATCACTCATCGGGTCAAAGTTGCCAGTTCTACTCTCCTATTGATATTATTACAATTTATTTTACACTTTTTATGCGTTCTGTAAAAATTCAGACATATACAAACGCAATTAATGTTCTAATCAAGCAGGCAGCTACTAAAGAAGAAATCACGAAATTTACTTATGGTATGGAACTTCCTGAAGAAGCGCAAGAAAATGTTAATAATATTGTTGCAACAAGTATGGCTGTTATGCAAAAGCTTATGGAGAGTTATCAACCAAAAGAGAATTCCTCTAATCCTGATGCGAAAAATAGAACAGAAGAAAAAACTTCTGATAAATAATTAATGCATTACATTACATAATTTTACAAGATATAAAGGAGAAATAATTTTATGAGCAAAACAAAAACTATCAAATTAATGAACTTAGAAACTTTAAATATTGTTGCATGGTATAAGGATTTTTCTGAAAAAAAGAGAAATAAAGTTTTACCAGTAAGAATTCAATTTGACTTACAGCGTAATATTATGAAACTTGCTGATGCTGCTCAGAGTCTTGAAAAGTTCCGGGAGGAATTAGTGAAGGATATTCAAGAAGAATTTTTTGGGAATGATGAAAAATCATATGAAGCAAAAGAAGTGAAAACAGACGAAGATGACAACCCTGTTTTAGATGAAAACGGAAAAGAAGTTATGGTAGATGTTAGAAAAATTAAAGAAGAATTTGAGCAGGAGTTTAAAGACAAATTAGAAGACGCAGATACTAAATATAGAGAAATTGCCGTAGATACAGATGAATATTTAATTAAGGTGTTCGATTTAGATACTTTTGTAGATAATTTAGCAGATGATGTAGAACTCGATTTAGAAGACCTTAATATGTTGACATTTATGGATGCAAACAAAGAAAAAAATGAGGAAGAATAATATCTTCCTTTATGAAAGGAAGGTGATTAGTTGGCTCAATTAGGAAATTTACTCGTAAAGGGTTCTTCTCGTTTTTTAAATAAGGCATATTTTGAAGATATTTCTATTGCAGGTACAAGCTTTTTTAGCGGTAATATCTCTACAGATGGAACACTTAATATAGGTGCAAATAAAGCATCAAATGCACTATTATATCTTAATAATAAAATTGCTGTAAGAGCAGTGGATTCTTGGTTAAGAATTAATGATACATCGACTAATTTTACAAGTGGTGTGTATTTTGGCAACAGTGATGTCCGCACAGATAAAGAATTTCAAGTTGGCGATGGTGGAAAATATTTTAAAATTAATTCATCTTCTCTTAATGTAAATGTATCATCTGTCTTTTCACAAAGAACAACTCATAATGGGGGACTTATTTCTCCTACTATTTCTTCTAATCTTATTTCATTTGTAAAAAATGGAAATACATTACCTAAAATAGATGGTGCTGATGCAACGGCAGTATTAAACGAACTGACTGTTTTATCTACTCTTCGTGCGAAAGAATATGAATTAGATCATGTACAAAATTTGGGAGGAACTTTTATGGTTTCTCCCTCTTTTATTTGCACAGAAGGGAACACATCTGTAACTGTTTCTGCAATAAGCGGCTCCGAAGTAACATTTCTTATTAAAGATAATGCTACTCTTACAAAAACAGAAATAGCAACAGCTTCTTGGGTTCTTAATTCTCAGATTAAACTATCGGGAAAGATTGGAAATACTATCTTAGCAAATGCCACAGGTACAATTACAAAAAGTGTAGATACAAACAATCATACTATTACTGTAAAAGTCAATGTCGGTTCTTCTACTGTCGGTAATTTTACTGTCAACACAACTTATTCGGGCAGTCAAGTATCTAAACTTGCACTCATGATGATTCGTAATGCATCCGGGTATAGACTTGGTATTTATTTAGAAAGTTATAGTTCCGAAAATAAAAAACCCGTTATAAATATATTTGATGGAAGTGACACAAATCCTAAAGTTGTGCTTGGTAAATTAGATGGTACACCAAAAATCAATAATATTTCTCCTACGGGGTATGGATTATATTCAGATAATGCTTTTTTAAAAGGTACGATTATTGCCACATCAGGTACAATTGGTGGATTTACTTTATCTACTAACAGTATTCAAAATGGTACTTTTGGACAAGACGGAAGCGTAATGATGTCTCTTGGTTCAAACAACTCCGCATCAATTGGTGATTCTGGTAATATCAATGGTTGGACATTTACAGCAGGAAGTAAATTTGGTGTTACAAAAAATGGGGCAATGTATGCTACATCAGGTAAGATTGGTGGATTTAACATAGATTCTACATATCTTCAATCATCAGATAAAACAGTAGGGCTTAGTGCCTCTGCCTCCGATTGGGCGTTTTGGGCTGGGGGTGCAGGCACAGATACAGCAAAATTTAGAGTTAATCATGCAGGAAAATTATGGGCTTCTAATGCTACTATCGCAGGTAACATCACCGCCACGTCTGGCAAAATCGGAAAATACAATATTACTAATAATTATCTTATTTCTGGTTCTGGGTCTACTTGTACTGGAATGGGTGGAGATCAAGCATTTTGGGCAGGTAGTGACAGCAGTAGTAATGCGCCGTTTCATGTTAGTTATGATGGTAGTTTATATGCTTCTAAAGCGAATATTTCAGGAACTATTAATTCTACGGATGGTAGTATTGGGGGATGGAATATAAAAAATTCTTCTATTTATGTAAAAAGTACAGATGGCTTAAAACAAACATCGTTAAATTCCGATAGTCAAAAAATAGAATTCAAGCTGACAAGATCTGCGTCAACAGAATCAGACGAAAGTTCATCATTTTTAAATATTAGTAATTCCAATTTAAGCCCCTATATTGAGTTAGGATGGATGACGACAGATTTTGACGGAAATGCATATTGGGGGAATAGAACCTATATTTCAGAAGATTCTATTGCTATCTCTTCAAAAGCTGATATAGATAGTTCTGTGACAATATCTTCATACGATATAGTTCTTTCTAGTGCTGGTAATAAACTAACTATTCGACCTGGTTATTTACAATTTGAAAATGGAGGTAGTATTAGTCCTGGTTGTTTAGAATTTGAAAATGGAGTTAAGATTAGCAAAAATCAAAATGTTTTATGGAGTGGAGCAGAGTATATAAATGAAAACCAAAAGATAGAACTCAATGGAAATAATAATATATCTAAACAACTTTCGGGCATCTGTCTTGCATTTACGCATTACGACCCTTCTAACAATAAGGTCGGCTGGTATGGGATGCATTATTATTTTGTTCCAAAATCTGCGGTAGCAGTCAATAATGGAGGAGGAACAGCTTTTACCGATCCATACAGAGGTATGAATAAATACCTATATATTTATAATGACAAAATACTCGGAACTAAGCAAAATGGTGAACATGGTTCAGAAAACGGGTTTTCTTACGATAACAGAAACTGGGTTTTAGTAAGAGTATTTGGAGTATAATAAATGTCCTACTGAAAATTCAATAGGAC
>OGPH01000782.1_pt1 | contig 29651 bp, 23 predicted proteins | sample 1552891 | NCBI WGS metagenome assembly OGPH01 (sample SAMEA2580272, study PRJEB22360) | human gut metagenome | biome: human gut; feature: human-associated habitat; material: faeces | place: Denmark | collected 2008/2010 | reverse complement strand
AAAGACGAAGCAATCATTGCCGACGGAGCTGCTTTCGACCTTGTCCGCGCTTCTGTCAACCTGGTATTGGCCGGTCTGCTCATCGCCTTGGGAACCTCCCTGAAACTTCCCCTTTCCACCACCTACGTAACCTTCATGGTAGCTATGGGTACTTCTTTGGCCGACCGCGCCTGGGGACGTGATTCAGCCGTTTACCGTATCACCGGCGTATTAAGCGTCATCGGAGGCTGGTTCATCACTGCCGGAGCCGCCTTCACCATCTGTTTCTTTGTAGCTCTCGTACTCCATTATGGAGGCAACATCTCAATCATCGCCCTCATCGGTATAGCTGTATTCATCTTGATCCGTAGTCAGGTGATGTACAAGAAACGCAAAGCGAAAGAACAAGGTAACGAAACGCTGAAACAACTGATGCAAGCCACAGACAGTACAGAAGCCCTGCAACTGATGCGTAAGCACACCCGCGAAGAACTTTCCAAAGTATTGGAATACGCAGAAACAAATTTCGAACTGACTGTCACTTCATTCCTTCATGAAAATCTGCGAGGATTACGTCGCGCCATGGGGTCCACTAAATTTGAGAAACAGCTCATCAAACAGATGAAACGTTCGGGCACCGTCGCTATGTGCCGTCTCGATAATAACACCGTACTCGAAAAAGGACTTTATTACTATCAAGGCAACGACTTCGCCAGCGAATTGGTCTACAGTATTTCCCGCCTCTGTGAACCTTGCCTCGAACATACCGACAACAATTTCAACCCATTGGATGCCATTCAGAAAGGCGAATTCAGCGATGTGACCGAAGATATCACCTATCTGATTCAGCAGTGTCGTAAGAAAATGGAAAACAACGAGTACAATGACCTCGAAGAAGAAATCCGTCGTGCCAACGACCTCAACGGACAACTTTCAGTATTGAAACGTAAGGAACTGCAACGTATTCAAAGCCAATCAGGAAGCATCCGGGTGAGTATGGTGTATCTCACGATGGTTCAGGAAGCACAGAACGTAGTCACTTACACCATCAATTTGATGAAAGTAAGCCGTAAATTCCAGATGGAAACAGAAATGCCGTAAGGACAAAAAAAACAAGGATTGTCCACTGAAAAATGGACGAATCATAATCTGTAAGGAAAGGACTGTTTGATAAACCCTGTTTACATAAGTAAGGGGTGTCAAACAGTCCTTTCTTTTTCAGAAATAGGTTTAAAAAAAGTTCTACTCTTTAGCATTTGATCTGGTAAAATTGTATATTTATAGTCGATAAGATAATTGAGACGATTTTAGATGCAATGATATAAAAACGAAATGAATGAAATATCAGTTAGAAATAACCACTTTACTGGTTCCTGTCAATGTGCATCAACTGTTTGAGAAATGTGAATGGCCTGAACTAAACTGTTTTGACAGAGAAATGGTTGAAGGCTATTTCTCTGATTTGGTGAATGGTATTCAAACCGATGAGGCTTTGGACGATTGGACGCTGACCGTTGTCCTTTATATCGGCACTTATTTGGGAGCCAGCCATATCAGTATCTGGAAACATGGAATCACCGATACGGCAACTAAAGAAAAAGTGTTAACGATAGGTATACCTCTTCCTTGTAGTAAAACCATTCGTTGGGGAGTGAAGAAGAAAGGACGTTTTACGGGTAAAATACCGGATGAAAGCTTTAGGAGGAATAACAGACTCCTTCCCGTCAACTTTGCAAAATATGATAATATGGAGACCTATATAGAAGATAACATCCGGATAGCCCTTTTGAACCTGTTTGAAGTCGGTTTTACCCTGAAAGGATATAAAGTAAAGAAGCGGTAATAGTAGCCAAATCGTAAAATAGAATCAATTTTAGTGGCATAGACAAGGGACTAACATAGCTATGTGCTACCGTAAAGAGTCGTCGATTATTGAATTTAGACTCTTTGCGGCAGCTCTGTTTTTCTACTTTTCTATGAAAGTGTTCAAAGAATGAGGTTGCAAGGTTACATTCAAATAGCGAGTACCTAATTTCACAGTAAGCTCTTTGGCTTCTTCGTTGAAATTACCGGCTATCACCACCTGTTTCTTTTGTGGAGTCATGACGATCATTACCGGCATCTTATCTCCTCTATCTTTATATGCCAGCACTTTCGAGCCGGGTGTTACATAATGGCTGTAATGTTTTACCGCATAATATTCGGGAGTGTAGGTCGCAGTCCCTGTCTTTGAATCCACATGAATCAAAGCATTCTGTTTCCATCCCCATCCGCTGAAACCTCCGTCGTACAAAATAGCATTCCAGAAAGTATATTCTTCACAACCATTACCCAGATAATGATTCACTAGTCCGAAAGTGTGTTCGGCTGCTTTCCAGTCGAAAGAGCCCCAACCACATTCGCTTTCCGTTTGCACGTACTTGTATTGCGGATATTTGGCGCGGAGTTTGGGTAAAATCTGTCCGCCTTCCCATTGGAAGCCGACTCCTTCTATTGTTTCCGGCATTCGTGGGTCGGAAAGCACCTGATCGATCACCTCATAACGGTTGGTGTTGATTGTTCCTAAATATAACTTTACTTCCGGATGCTGCTTTTTCAGAGTAGGAGCGAGGTACTCTGCATTGAAACGGATAATACCTTCTGCCGTCCAGGCACAACCCGGATAGTTGGTGTAGCTCCATGACTCATTTTGGAACATGATCATGGAGATGGGGATGCCATGTTCCTTGTAAGCATCGATGAATTTACAGAAATAGTTTGCATAGGTTTGCAGATAACGTGGATCCTGAATAAAGTAATCATTTACAGCCAACTGCTGTGGAAATACCTGTGTGTTCTTTTCTTTACTATCCTCATAAAGTGCTACATCAGACAGAGGCGACATCTGATTTTGATTACGGTCACTGCGAACTGAATAGTAGTGATTGATTTTCATCCAGGAAGGAGGCGACCATGGCGACATCCAGAAAGTCATATCCGGATTATACTGTTGTGCAGCTTTGATAAAAGGTATCAACGTTGTTTTATCCCGATTGATATTGAAATGCTTCAATTGGAAGTCACCGGATACTTCATCGCAACTGTACCAGTCGCGGGCGTAGTCGTTGGCATTCATGGAGAAGCGTCCCATGGTAAACTTCAGATCTCCTCCGGGAGCAAACAACTGTTGAAGAACAATCTCCTGTTGCTTCCGTGGAAGCATGTTGAGTGCATCCCATCCGAGTTCATTAAAGCATGTTCCCCAAGCTTTGAAGACAGTTCCATTCTCCGAACCGTTGACCTCGAGTAGGGGAGTGCGCCCGGTATTTGTCTGCAACTTGATTTTAGACTGTTGCCATGTGTTATTTTCCGTACTGCTAATCCATTCATAGGATTGCGCACTCATAGTCCCCATTGACAGCACAATGGATAAACTACTTAATAAGGTGGTTTTCTTAATCATGTTTCTCCTGTTCTTATATTTTTATATTACTGTTTAAACAATCTCATGCAGTACATTCAACTGTGTATCCTTAATCAAGATTGATTTATTAATAAGTCTCTATGACAATAGCCGCTTCCGGCAATCCTTCTGCTGAAACAGTAAGAGTGATCGTCCCTTTTTCTGCATTTGGCTGAACGATAGCAATTGCTTTTCCCCGAAACGTTTTCGGCTTTAAGGAACGAAAGCTTTTCATATCATCCGCACTTCCATTACCTGCGGCAATGACGGACCCTTTTCCGGTAGATTTAATTTCCAAAGGAATGGAACAGTCAGGTATTAACTTTCCATCTTTATCCAATATTTCAACCTTTATATATGAAAGGTCATTTTTATCTGCCTTTATTTTCATACGATCGGCTGTCAAATGTATCATTGCCGGAATTCCGGTTGTGTAAAGTTCAGTCGATGTCGTTTCTTTCTTTCCCTTCAAGTTGACAGCCTTCAGTTGTCCCGGTTCATAGGGAACCTCGAAAGAAGCCGTATAGGTATCGGGATTGACTTCTTTTTCTCCCAATAACCTGTCATTCAAATAAAGTCTTACTTTAGGGGAACGACTATACACATGTACTGCCATCGTTTTGCCTTCGTATCCTTTCCAGTTCCAACTAAGGAATTCGTTTTTCCATCCCCAGTAGTTGATATCTTCTCTTTTCCCTTTGGCTACGGGAGGTTGTACTGCTAATGAAATATCACGTCTTTTCCAAAGAATGTCGCGATAATAAGATTGCGGTTTCTTGTCTCCGCAGAAGTCAATGTCACCACACCATGCATTATACCACGGCCATCCCATAAACTGCGGACTGTGTTCTCCCGGAGCAAGTTCGAGAGTATGTGCCAGACCGGCTTCACCCAGATAGTCGAGGGCAGTCCAGACAAAATCTCCAATCAGATAGGAATTCTTGTCGATCAGGTTCCAGTTCTGTGCTGCTTCTTTGGGCACCGATTCACTGCCGTACATAATCCGTTGCGGGAATCGTGCGTGATCTTTTTCATATTCCTTCCATTGATAATTGTAACCGGAGATATCCAGGTTCCGGAAAGCCCTTTCCGAATCCTTCTCCCAACTGAAATCTCTTCTGTCCCAAAACGAGTTAACAGCAGCGGTAGTGGCGCGGCTTGTATCATATCGGTGAATGGTTGCAATTAGTTTCCGGGCTATGATCTCTCCAGTGGGTTCGTCGGCGCGTTCAGCTATTTCATTGCCAATACTCCACATGATAATAGAAGGATGGTTTCTGTCTCTGCGCACCATGGTAGCTATATCGTGTTCACTCCATTCATCGAAGAATTGGTGATAATCTTGCGGGCGTTTTGCTTGTTGCCATTGATCGAATACTTCATCAATCACTAGCAATCCCAGTCGGTCACATGCCTGTAGAAAATATTCCGACGGTAAGTTGTGCGAGCATCTGACTGCATTGAAACCATTTGCTTTCATTAGCTCTACTTTGCGTTCTTCTGCCCTGTTGATAGCTACGGCACCTAATAAACCATTGTCATGATGCAAACAACCACCTTTTAATTTCAGCGGTTTCCCATTTAATAGAAATCCTTTTTCTGCGGAGAATTCGACGGTTCGTATTCCGAAAGGAACGGTTATTTCATCAGATAGCTTCTTAGATTTCAAGGATAGATGTACGGTATATAAACTAGGAGTATCTACCGACCATAATTCCGGCTTTTTTATATCAAAAGTGAGGGAAATGGGGATATTGGTTTCACCGGATATATTGACTGGTTGAGTAGTGGAATAAACCTCTTCCCCTTGTGGAGAAAATATCTGAATCTTCAGATGGGCGGTCACTTTTTCTTTGCCGGAGTTATGTAGAATGGAGTGAAGATCAACCGTCGCTTTTTTACCTTCTACTTTGGAAGCATCTATAAAAGTGTCCCATTCGTCCAAATGTACTTTGTCCGTTTTCATTAGCCATACGTGCCGGTAAATGCCGGAACCGGCATACCACCGACTGTTCAGACCTTCATTCACCACTTTGACGGCTATTATATTCCGAATGCCGGGAGCGTTGCAGTATGGATGGATGTCGATTTTGAAAGGGATATATCCATAAGGATTAAAACAGGCTTTCTGCCCGTTTATCCAGACTTCTGTTTGGTTATAAGCTCCTTCAAAATAAAGGGAAATAATCTTATCGGCATCTTCCGGCTGTATGGTGAATTCTTTTCTATACCATCCTTCACCTCCTACGGTTTGTCCGGTATCTGCCCCGCCTACGCTCATGCGTGAAAAAGGACCGATTGTTATACCTTCTCTTTGTACGGGCACAGGATCCATGCTCCAGTCATGAGGTAAATCGAGTATCCTCCATTGAGTGTCCTTGAAAGATGTCTGTTCGGCATTGGCAATGCAACCCCGGTAAAACTTCCAGTTCTCATTTATGCTGACTTTACGTTCCGATGCGGAACTTTCAGCAATAAAGCAGGGTATTAACACTAAAAGAGCGAGTAGCCTTACAGAAGATTCGAAGTAGTTATTCATCATTTCCTATTCTTTGTTTAATAATGGGCAAAGATAGGAGCGTGACAGGTGATGTGAGGAATAGAAATGTAACAAGATGCTGCAACAAATGTATCAAACTTCCTTTTCATAGGGATTAAACTTGCTTGTTCCGGCAGGAAAACGTATCTTTGTTAGTAAGAAAACTATAACCGCAAGTTCTGATTATAAAACCGGAACTTTTGATTATGTAATCAGAAGTTTCAGTTATAAAACCGGAACTTGCGGTTTTAGTTTGCCCTAAGGGAAAAATAACTTTTCCTTTAGGGGAGAACAAGTTTTCTACCTATAGCGAGTAAGTTTTCTATTAGTAATCAATATTTCAAATAAACTTTAGTATTATGGCAATGTATATAATGGAAGAAATGCCCGATATTCATGGAACGGGCGAACAGGTACTTTATCCGCGGTTTGCAATGATGGAACAGGTATCTACCGAGGATTTGATACGTCAGATAGCATCCAGCAGTGGTTTTAATGTCGGAGATGTGGAAGGCGTAATTACACAGATCGGTATTGAAATGGCACATCAGATGGCAGAAGGCAAGTCTGTGAAGCTGGATGGCATCGGAACATTCTCTCCTTCGTTGGCGTTATGCAAAGATAAAGAACGCGAAAAGGCCGGAGAGGGTGAAACCCACCGTAACGCACGAAGCATTGTGGTGGGAAACGTGAACTTTCGTGTAGACAGGAAGATGATGAGGCGTATCAATGGAAGATGTCTGCTGGAAAGGGCTCCGTGGAAGTCGCAACGTTCTTCACAGAAGTATACACCGGAGCAACGACTTGCATTGGCTGTTAGATATCTGGAGGAACATCCTTTTCTGACGGTCTACGAATACCGGAAACTGACAGGTTTGCTGCGTACAGCGGCTACCAATGAATTACGCCAGTGGGCGTATACACCCGGTTCCGGCATCGGGATTGATGGCAGAGGAACACATCGGGTGTATATAAAGAAAACATAATTCATTATATTTGTATGATGATATGTTGAGATTTGGAATAAAGAGCATTGGGGGGAATTGCGGTGAGGGCGCTTTTCTTCAGGGACGTGCTTGAGTGATAACTAAAATTAATAAAAATGGGGAATTTGATTTCATTTATGAAGGAAGTAGCTGAAGGGCTTCGAAAAAGTGGGAACTATGGAACTGCTCATGTTTACAGGAGTAGCATGAATGCTATCATTGCATTTAACGGGAGCAGGAATCTGCCATTCAAGAAAGTGAATCAGGAGTTTCTTAAAAGTTTTGAAACGTATTTGCGGGAAAAGGAGTGTAGCTGGAACACGGTTTCAACCTATATGCGTACGTTGAGAGCGGTATACAACCGTGCGGTCGACCGTCGGATGGCGTCTTATATACCGCATCATTTCCGGTATGTCTATACAGGGACGCGTGCCGATAGGAAGCGTGCACTGGAAAAGGAGGATATGGAACGGCTGATGAAAGAGCTTCCCAAACAAATTCATCAGGGAAGAGGAGAATTGCAACGTACGCGCGCGTACTTTTTCTTAATGTTCATGCTTCGTGGTATGCCGTTCGTAGATCTTGCGTATCTTAAAAAGCAGGATATAGTGGGGAATGTACTCACTTATCGTCGTAGAAAAACCGGAAGGCTTCTGACCGTGACGCTTCTGCCGGAAACTATGAAACTGATGAAAAAGTATATGAACACCGATTCTGCTTCTCCTTATCTTTTTCCCATACTGACTGGCAGAGAGAGTACGGAAGCTACCTACAGGGAATATCAGATAGCTTTGCGTAATTTTAACTATCAACTTCTGTTGCTGAAACAAGTACTTGCATTGACTTCTGATTTAAGCTCGTATACGGCTCGGCATACCTGGGCTACAATGGCATATTATTGCGAGATACATCCAGGCATTATTTCAGAGGCGATGGGGCATTCATCCATTATTGTCACAGAGACTTATCTAAAACCTTTTAAGAATAAGAAAATAGATGAAGCGAATGTGACGATTCTGTCTTCGCTGAAAAGGATCTATGCTTGTGGCAAGTAGCTGATTTTTAGTGCTGTTACTTTGTAGGTAACGGGAAGAAAAGACGCTGCAAATATGAGCATATTTCTTAAAACATCCAAACAAAATCGTACATTTTTTCTAATAAACTACTCAAAATAGGAATAAACACAGAAGAACACGTGGATTCTTTGTCTTAGAACTTTGTTAACGTCTAAATTTTGCAATAGATTTCCCGCCCCTCTACTTTTTCTCATAAGCAGGGGTAAGAAGGTTCGTCATATATCGTATTATTTTCTAGTATAGACTACTCCAAAAGAGCAGGCACAAGGGTTTTCCCGTTACCTACAAAGTAACGGGAAGAGGGGGAGTGAAGCGAAATAAATCATGAATTAGTACAAACAAATTTTTTATTTATTAATTGTATAACATTTAATTTACTTTTATGAGAAAATGGACGTATTTAGTCGCAACCTTGCTCATGGCAGGTACGACGGCGACATTCACGGGATGTATTGATACCGATGAACCGGAAGGCATTGCAGAACTTAGGGGAGCAAAGTCTGAATTTATCAAAGCTCAAGCTGCAGTTGAGCTTGTAGAGGCTGAATTGAGAAAAGCACAGGTTGCAGAGCAAGAATTAGTTAATGCAGGTTTGGCACTTCAGAATAAGTCTGCAGAAATTGATTTGCAGTTGCATGAACTGGACATTCAAGTAAAGAAACTTTTGATTGAAAAGGAAGAAGCTGCTACTGCACAAGCAAAAGCTGAAGCGGAAGCTGCCATTGCAAAAGCGGAAGCTGACAAAACTAAGTGGGAAAATGAAAAGGCATTGATTGTTGAGCAGTATAAGGAAAAAATGCTTCTTGCCGAAACAGCCACTGCTAAAGCACAGGAAGCTTACAAACAAGCTATGGAACAGATTGAAGCTTCCAAGATTTTGCTGACAGATGAAGAACAAATTCGTTTAAATGTTGTAGAGGCAAAAGTTGCTTATGCTAAGATAGCTATGGATAAGGCTATGTATGGATATTCAACGACAGAAGTTAAGACTGAACAAAGGCTTGTATCTAAATCAACAAGTTCACAGACAAGTGTTGGCGAAGGAGCTGGGACAACAACTACTACTGGTACTGATGAAAAGTATATTACATATTATGTAATTACACAAAAACCGGATAATGCAAATAACGGATATGCAGAAGGTAGCTTGAAGAAACTTCAGGAACAGTTGGCGGACTATCCTAATTGGGTGGCTGATGGAAACATCGAGGCTAAATTGAAGAATGCTGTGGAAATCGCTGAATCCAATTTGAATATAGCACAAAAAACAGCTGATGGATATAAGGCTATTCTGGATAATGAATATACTACATTAGCCGATTGGGAAGCAGAAGTTAAAAAGCTGAAGGATGAAATGGCAACATTAGATGTCCAGAAACGACAGTATGAACTTAAAAAAGAAGAATTAAAAGTTGCTAATCCTAACTTGGAAAAGAACAAAACTGCTGCTAAGAAAAAATTAGACGATGCTAAGGAGGCTCTCAATAAAGTTAATGCTACTACTAATGTAGCTTCTGCTTACTCTAAAAAAGCAGATCAGAGCATTCTTAAAGGCCTGAATGATGCTTTTGATGGTATTTCTGATGGAGTAGATGGCTATAATAAATCAACAGGTGAATTCAGCTATGCAAAAACTGTACTGGTTACTAAGGCGCAAGAACAGATTGATGGCTGGAATAAACTTATTGATGCAGCTACTCAAGGAATTGATTTGGAAGATCTTGCATGGTCTAAACTTGAAGTCGTGAAAGCAGAGGCTGAAGCAACAAAAGCTAATGAAACTTACGATGCTGATTATAAGACTTGGGAGAAAGCTCGCGATAAATATATTGAAGTTGAAGCTATTGATATAGATGCTTCAAAAAAAGCTGCCGAAGCTGCAATAGCTGCTTATAATAAATTGGGTGATGCTGCTAGAACACAGGATGCTAATATCAGTAAATTAGCTACTGCTTTGGCTGAATACTATCAGGATGCTTTGGATAAGGAACTTAAAAGTACAAAAGCAGAAGCAACAGAGACTTCTACCAATACTAAAAAAGCAATTTCAGCTTGGATAATAGATAATCCTTTGGCAAACTTCAAGTCAATTGTAGGGCTAGAATTAAAATTAATTGAATGGACAGCTGGTGCTGTGACAAAAGCTAATAAGATAGAACAAGTTGATGCAAATAAGCTTCTTGAACTTGGAGCATCTGCTGGTGATATTCCATATGAGTCATGGAAAAAAGCTTCAATAAAAGTATTTGGTGATAAATTTAATCGTGATAATAAACCTAGAAGAGTTGCTGTGTCAGCTGATATGGTTCTTAAGGAAGTTAATGGCAATAGACTGGCAACAGAATTGCAAGATGGTGACTATGGAACTCTTGGTATCTCTATTTATGCAACGGCAGAAGCTGCACGTCTGACTGCTGTGATAAACCAGGCTGATACCTATAAAGCTTTGAAAGCAGAGTTTACAGCTCAAAAAGCTAAAGAACAAGCTACGCTGGATAAGAAAAAAACAGAATTGGCTGCAAATGTAACAAAAGCACAGAATGCTTTGACTGACGCTGAAGTAGCTTATGATAAAGTCTTTAAGGAAGTAGAGGCAAATATTAAGAAAGTTAGTGAGGACTATGACTATAAAGACGCTATAAAAGATAAGATTGAGTCTACAATTTCTGACTATATTGCTAGCCTTGATGAGTTAGGTGATGATTATAAAGATATGACTTTGGAGGAAATCAAAGAAGCTATTAATGCTGAATATTTAAAAGCTGTAACTAGCCTTCTTGATAAAAAAGCAGCTTTGGCTACTGCTGAAAGAAATTTAGAGAAGTTGGCTGAAGGTACGTATACTGATAATAATTATATCGAGGATACATTTGCAAATATTCAGGAAAATATCAAAGTAAAACAGGCTGAATATGATGCTGCCAAGGCAGATTATGATACTGCAAGCGCTCAGTTGAAAGCACTTCTTGCTATCTTCTTGAAATAATTTCCTAACTACGTAAAAGTAACAAGATGATAAAAAAACTATGCACATTACTTTTGCTGACCTGTATGACAGCTGCGCCTTCAATGGCGCAGCGTTACAGCAGCAGTGATGATGCGTCGTTTGCCCCGAAGAAAGGACAGTGGCAGGTTTCAGTCCTGCTTGGTAGCGGAAAGTTCTTTAACGAGAACACTTCTTATCTGCTTCCCAAGTTCTCCAATGACGGAGGAGTAGTCGGACTTCCCAATGGAGGAACGGATAACTCCGGCGATCTGAACCGCTATCTGAACATCGGGAGTCTGAATAATAATAGTCTGGTCAATATAGCTGGAATTGAAGGTAAGTATTTCGTGTCTGACAATTGGGATGTAAATTTCCAGTTCAGCATGAACGTCAGCCTCACTCCAAAGAAAGACTATGTAGAAGGAGACAACAGTGTACCCGACATGATTATCCCTGCGCAAAGTTATATCAATGCGCAGATGACCAACAACTGGTATGTATCTGTCGGTTCCAACTACTATTTCAAGACTCGCAACGAACGTATTCATCCGTATCTCGGAGGCGCACTCGGCTTCCAGATGGCACGCATTGAAACGACCGAACCATACACTGGAGACACCTATAAGGATAGTGACGACTCGGAAGAACTTCCGTCACAGGTCTATGTTTCCGGAAGTAAAGCCGGTCAGATGTACGGTTTCAAAGTAGCTGCCGTAGCAGGTATCGAGTATAGCATTGCCAAAGGTTTCGTTTTCGGTTTCGAAATGCACCCTCTGGCTTACCGCTATGACCTGATACAGATTTGTCCGAAAGGATTTGATAAATATAATGTCAGTCACCACAACATCAAGATATTTGAAATGCCTATGGTGAAACTGGGATTCAGATTCTAAGGATGAATGATTATACAAATGTATGAATGAAAAGAGAAAGCCGTTCAGCTGATAGTGCGGGCGGCTTTTCTTTTTTAAAGAAGAATGAAGAGCTTAATGAACAGATATGTGAAACTTTTATCTTTTCTTTCGGGAGTATGCTTGATAGCGGCTTGCACCGGGCATCAGATAAAAGGTTACGAGATTAACGGCAGTGCACCTTTGCCCGAATTCGAAGGAAAAATGGTTTATATGAAAGATGCTTCGAGCGGGCAGCCGGTAGATAGTGCAGAAATAATCCACGGAAAGTTTGATTTTTCCGATACGGTGACTATTGTGTCGCCCGTAGTAAAAGTGCTTTCTATTCGTGCCAGCAAATCGGGACTGGAATACCGCCTCCCTGTCGTCATAGAAAATGGCAGTATCCAAGCCGATATTTCCGATGTGGTTTGTACGGGAGGAACAATGCTGAATGAACGGATGCAGGATTTTCTCATGGCTGTTGATGAATATTCCACAGCCTGCGAGAACAAACAAACGGAACAGATAAAATCCGGTTTTGCGGATTTATTGAAAAAATACATAGAAATCAATGATGACAATGCGGTAGGAGAATATATCCGGACTGCCTATCGTTCATCACTTTGATGCAATCAGATTGCTTTTAAGACTATAAACTAAATTTCCCACATAATAATATCCTCTCCAGATATTTCCTCCATATTTTTATAGAAGGGAGTGTTGCATAAGAGAGACAGAAATGTGCCCTTGTGAAAGTCCGTATTTCTGTATTGTTATGTTTTGAGGACGTTCCCGTATTTCCCATTCCCTTTTTCCCCCGGGGACGTCCTTTTTTCCTTTAATCCTGCGAGTGATATTGGGTAGGCAATACTCCGAACATCTCTTTAAAACATTTACTGAAATAACTCGGTGTAGCGAATCCCACTTTTTCCGATATTTCAATAACGGTCAGTTCCGTATGAGTCAGTAATCCGGCAGCTTTCTTCAAACGGATGCTTCGGATAAATTCTGTGGGTTTCTGTCCGGTGACAATTTGCAGTTTACGGTAAAGATTCATTCGGCTCATACACATGTCGTCACTGAAAGCTTCCACGCTATAATCACTGTTATCCAGATTCTTTTCGACCAGTTCGATTGCTTTTTCCAGAAATCGTTCGTCTACTTTGGAGGAAGTGAGATCTTCCGCATTAACCTCAATGCCTGACAAGAATATCTGTTTCCGTTTTTGCTGCAATGCCAGCAGATGCTGGATCCGGTTCTTTAAAATATCCATGTTGAAGGGTTTTGTCAGGTAGCAGTCTGCTCCCGACTGATATCCTGCCAGTTCGTTTTCGTCACCTGTGCGGGCAGTAAGCAGGATAATGAAGATGTGTGAAGTCTTCATATTCTCTTTCAGCCGGAGACATAATTCAAACCCGTCCATTCCCGGCATCATGACATCACTCACAATGATATCCACTTCTTTCTCATTGGCGATGGCTTCCGCTTCTTCTCCGTTGGAGGCTTCCCATACCTGATATTCTTGTGATAACTGCTGATACATGAATTGGCGGAATTCTTCATTGTCTTCTACAATCAAAATGGTCTTCCGGGCATCTGATGAGTTCGTTTCAGTTGCTCCGGATTCATCCGGTATATTCTCCTCTCTCGGTAGCAAACGTTTATCAACCAGATTGGTCGGAAGATAGACACAAAATTCAGTTCCTTCTTCTTTATTGCTTTCCACTTCTATAAAACCTTGATGCATGGCGACATATTCTTTCACAATATGCAGTCCGATGCCGCTTCCTGCTGTTGCCTGTCTGTGGGTGTTTGCCCCGATCTGATAATAGCGGTCGAATATATGGGGAAGTTCATCTGCTGCTATTTCCTGTCCGGTGTTCTGCACGATGATGCAGACGTATTGTATCCCTCCTCTGTTCTCCATTTTGAAAAACACATCGATTCTTCCTTCCGGAGGTGTAAATTTGAAAGCATTATTGAGTAAGTTGTAGAGAATCCTGTGTACTTTATCCCGGTCAAGATACATATAAAGCGTTTGTTTCAGTGGTATGACTGAAAAGCGAATCTGCTTGTTGTTCGCATACGACTTGAATGCTTCGCAAGTAGTTGTGACAAATTCACTGATATCTGCATTCGTCAGATTCAGTTTTTCTTCGCTCACTTCCAGTTTGCGGAAATCCAGTAATTGATTGACTAATTGCAGCAACTCTTCAGCATTGCGATAGATGGAAGATAACTGTTGCTTTAACTTGCCGTCCTGCATCTCCGAAAGCAGACTGCTCAGAGGAGTGATAATCAGCGTCAGTGGAGTGCGTAAGTCGTGGCTGACATTCGTAAAGAAACGGAATTTCATCTGTGTCAGTTGTTCTTCCAACTGTTCCTGTTGCTTCCGGTGCAGACGGTTGAAGTAGAACTTTATGACTCCTGCCGCTATCAGAATAAAAGAAAGCATATAAAGGGCGTATGCCCACCATGTCTCGTACCATGCCGGTAGACGATTGATTTGCAGGCAGGATATGGGCTGTGCCCAACAACCGTGAATGTCCGTCGCTTTAATTTCCAATGTGTAGTTGCCTTTGGGAAGTTTGGTGAAATACGCAGTGTTTACTCCCGGAGGAAGTGACTTCCAGCTTGCATCCCATCCTTTCAGACGGTAGGCATAACTGATTTGTCCGGCGTGTAAGTGTTCTAGCGTAGAAAAGGATATTTCTACATTGATATTATCAGGATTCAATTCTATTTGCCGGGTATTTATACCTGTTATTTGTGTTTTTCCGTCTATTTTGATGGAGGATATAACGGGCTTTATATCGTTGGGAGATTGATCCAGCTCTGCAGATGGGGTAATCAGACAAAAAGCACCGATCCCTCCGAGGCAAATCGTTCCGTCTTTCATTTTGCGGATGGAAAGGAAATAATCCACTTGAATGAAGCGGTCGGAATTATACAGTATTCTAAATGAATGATTCGTAGGGTTGTACTCTTTTACGTATGGGTCTGCCAATATCCACAAATGTCCCAAGTTGTCTATCTCCATTCCTTTGATAGCATCTCCGTTTGTGTTGCAGGCATTCTCTTCCCGGGAGATAACTTTAGTTTGCGGATGATAGCTGTACACATTTCCTTCCAAAGTAGCTACCCACACTTTACCATCAGGAGCGATGAGGACAGATGAATAGTTTTCTCCTTTCCGAATCGTATGTCCTTCTCCTTCCGGGGAAAAATATTGGAACTCCAATGCTTCTGTAATGCAGAATATCGTTCCGTCCGGGGCAACTGCCAGGTCGTTTATCATATTCGCACTCCCCTGAAACTTTTTGAGTTCCCCTTTGGAAAGAGAATATTGATAGATGGCATTTTCTGTGCCTATCCATAAGTTTCCCTGATTGTCCTCGCTTAATACACGAATCTGTCGGGCATCCGGCAGTTGGATCTCTTTTGTCAGTTTCATCTTCATGCCTTCATGTTGCAGATACAATAGACACGCATTATCGGATGCAGCCCAGATTCCGGGTTGAGTATGACATTTCTCGATACATTTTATGATATTATACTTTCCTGTTTCTTCGGAAAAATCCGATGCAAAAGAAATCTGTTCGGAAGCAGGATGGTAGATGGATAATCCGGTTCTTCCCTGCCATATCCAATAATAGTCCCCTTCTTGAATCGTTCTGTCTGCCATCACCGGATAACCGGTAATAGCGGACATGGCAGAAGTAGGGTAACGTTTGATTTTGTTGGCGTCGAACGAGAGGATAAACGTATGGGGAGAATATCCTGGAACCCATACATTGCCGGCACGGTCTTCAATGATTCTATCCAATATCTTTTTGCCTTTAGGAAGAAAACTTTCCGTATCGACGGGGTGAAGTGCATTATCTACAATTCGGTAAGCATATAAATCGTCCATCGCTGAAACCCACAACACTTCCTGCCGGCTGTCTTTAAGTAATCCCAGTATTTGAGTTTTATGCGGTGTCTGTTCGTACCCTTCTAAGGTGACGGGTTGTAACTTGCAGATTACTTCCTCCGATTGTGGATTGGAAGAAGGGATTAATTGTACAACTCCTTTTCCCCAAGTAGCCACCCAATAGCAATCATTTTGTACATCTTCAATCATTTGTATGGGCGATGCATCACATGTCCATTGATAAGGCGAGAAGCTGTCTGTTGACGGATGATATTGTAAAAGACCTCCCGATCCTTGCAGTACCCAAAGTTGATGTTTTCCATCTTCGTAAAAGTCAGTAACGTTTCGTCTTGTACCCTTCCATTCTGAAGGATAACTTCCAAGACATTTGCCTTCACTGGAAAAGTGGTAAATCATACCTTCGGCCGAAGTCCAGATAGTGCCGTCATGAATAGCCCGGACAGCATCGACTCTTTGCTTCTTGAGTTCCCCGTCTGTTATTTCGTTGATTTGATAATTAGCTTTATCTAATCTGTATAAACCACGTTTGGTGCCGAACCAGATATGATGTCCGTTGTCTTCTGTTATACAGGTAATGTCGTTGCTGGATAGCAGGTGAGGCGTATTTAAGTCCGAACGAAAGACATTAATCTGATAACCGTTGTCACGGCACAGGCCTCCGCCTTCTGTTGCATACCACATATAACCTTCGCTATCCTGAAGAATCCGGTGGATATGTGCTACCGGTAACAATCTTTGAGTAGGAAGCTCCGTGACAACGACTTGTTGAGACGAAATGGAAAGAGTAGTCATTAGACTGAGAATGAGACTATAATAGTGTTTTAAAGTCATGCTTTTTATTTGAATACAGATAGCTGTGTTTTTTTCATACAAAGATAGTCTTTTTTTTACAAATACTTTATATCTTTGCAAAACAATGGCATATGCCGCGATTTAACCATACCACTGAAAATATGAAAACAAAAACTTTATTAGGCTTCTTTCTTCTTTCTCTCATGGCTTTTTGTATATCAGCCTGTCAAGATGATGCAGAGATTATTTTATTTAGCGGTTCCGAATTAATCGACGAAACGGGAACCTGTACGAACACGATTTCTTCTACAGTCCTGTATCTTAATGGATGGGAATCGGAGAATATCGGGATAGCTAATGGAAAAGGTGGTTACTCGGCACAAAGCTCCGATGAGACGATTGTGACGGCAACGGTCAACGATAACAGGTTATGGCTTAGCTCACACGGCAAAAAGGGGAAAGTGACGGTTACCGTTAGTGATAAAGACGGCAATTATGTCACGCTGCCTGTTACTGTTTCTTATGGTGTACTGACTTTTACATGTCTCGACCAACCTGAATTCCAAGTCTCCAGACCCAATGAAGGTATGTTGTTATTTGACGCAGAAGACGATTTGCAGGAGAAGGTGAATGCGGCAATGGTCTTTTATTCTTTTATTAATAAAGGAGATATCTGTGTGTTACGACCGGATGATGTGTATCGTTTGTCTGAAGAAGGAGAAGGAGGGAAATTCACCTATAAAACAAAGGATGAACAGGTGCTTGTTGAAGGGACATATCGGATAGAATGGGCTTCGCTGGCCGGAAAAAAGAAAAAAGCTTTTGTCTTTACATATACAGGTGAAAATGATGTAGAGAAACAACACACCTTCTTTAATTTTAGTCCGTATTTAGGAACTCAAAGTCTTACAAGAGAAAGAGGTCCGATTACTACGGCATGGTTGGAAGATGTATCTGATTCGCCTTATCTCGAAGGTATTTTACCTGCGGATAGAACAGTTGTATACTGGGTGGATACAATGATCTCCAGTTTATCTGCGGAGGAAGTGTAATCCGTATCTCCTAATGATGAGGGTACAAGATTTTCTTTGTGTAAAATAAAAAGGCACAGGAACTTTTCATTCCCGTGCCTTCTTTTATGGGCTATACCTTTACAGCATCCTTATGCGTTCAATGCTTGTTCGATATCAGCAATAATATCATCTGCATTTTCGATACCTACCGATAGACGGATCAGGTCTGGGCGTACACCTGCTTCCATCAGTTGTTCATCCGTCAACTGACGGTGAGTATGGCTTGCCGGATGGAGCACGCAACTACGTGCATCCGCCACATGAGTAACGATCGCAATGAATTCCAGTGAATCCATAAACTTGATAGATACGTCACGTCCGCCTTTCAGTCCGAAGGAGATGACACCGCAGGAACCGTTCGGCATATATTTCTGTGCAAGGCTGTAATATTTATTGTCCGGCAGTCCGCAATAGTTTACCCAGGCAACTTTCTCATTTTTAGAAAGATATTCAGCTACTTTCTGCGCATTACGGCAGTGTTGAGGCATACGCAGGTGCAACGTTTCAAGTCCCAGATTCAATAAGAAAGAATTTTGCGGGCTTTGGATGCTGCCGAGGTCACGCATCAGTTGGGCAGTTGCTTTGGTGATATAAGCACCTTTGCCGAATGCTTTAGTATAAGTCAGTCCGTGGTATGACTCGTCCGGAGTACAAAGTCCCGGGAATTTTTCAGCATGAGCATCCCAGTCAAAATTACCGCTGTCTACGATACAGCCACCTACGCTTGTAGCGTGTCCGTCCATGTATTTGGTAGTAGAATGAACCACGATGTCAGCTCCCCATTCAAATGGGCGGCAGTTGATCGGAGTCGGGAAAGTATTGTCAACAATCAATGGACCCCCGTGACTGTGTGCGATACGTGCGAACTTTTCAATATCCAGTACTTCAAGAGAAGGGTTGGAAATCGTTTCACCGAATAAAGCTTTTGTATTCGGTTTGAAAGCTGCAGAAATTTCTTCTTCGCTGGCATCCGGATTAACGAAAGTCACATCGATGCCTAGCTTCTTCATGGTCACGCCAAACAGGTTGAACGTACCTCCGTAAATAGCGGAGGAGCAAACAAAGTGATCTCCTGCCTGACAGATATTAAAAATGGCATAGAAGTTGGCGGCCTGACCGCTGGAAGTCAGCATAGCGGCTACACCACCTTCAAGAGCGGCTATTTTGGCGGCAACAGCATCATTCGTTGGATTTTGCAGACGGGTATAAAAGTAGCCACTGTCTTCCAGGTCGAACAGGCGGGCCATCTGCTCGCTGGTATCGTATTTGAAAGTTGTACTTTGATAGATGGGCAATACGCGTGGTTCGCCTTTTTTAGGCGTCCATCCTGCCTGTACACACAGGGTTTCCGGTTTGAATTGTTTTGCCATAATGTTATCGGGTTTTAATGTTTTATTTCAAAAAATGTTTTAATGCTGCAAAAGTAGGGAAAATAATTGTATTTTTGCCCTGTTTATGAGTGAAATGATACTCTTGCGAAGGAGATAGTTAATGTAGTTATGAAAAATAAACTCTATATTCTTTTATTCTTAGCTTTTCTTTTTTCGGGCACAACTCTTTGGGCACAGCAGAAGGCAACTCCGAAAGCGGGTGAAGGCATCTCTTCTTTTCTGTTGAGGCACAACCGCTCTCCGAAGAAGTATTACGACGACTTTATTGAGCTCAATAAACAGAAACTGGGAAAGAACAATGTGCTTAAAGTGGGCGTAACGTATGTTATTCCTCCCATCAAGAAATCAGCTTCCGAAAGTTCCGGAACAAAGCAACAATCTCCGAAAGCTAAATCAACAAAAATAGGAACCACCCTCAATGAGCCTCTGTTTGGAAAGCAACTGGCTGATGTGAAAGTCACTTCCAACCGTCTTGCCGGTGCTTGCTTCTATGTGGTCAGCGGACATGGAGGTCCTGATCCGGGTGCTATCGGGAAAGTTGGTAAATACGAATTGCACGAAGATGAATACGCTTATGATATTGCCCTCCGTCTGGCACGTAACCTGATGCAGGAAGGAGCCGAAGTCCGTATCATCATTCAAGATGCTAAAGATGGTATCCGTGATGATTCGTACCTGTCAAACAGTAAACGGGAGACTTGTATGGGCGATCCAATTCCTTTGAATCAGGTGCAACGCTTACAGCAACGCTGCGATAAAATAAACGCCCTTTACCGGAAAGACCGTAAGAACTATTCTTATTGCAGGGCAATTTTTATTCATATCGATAGCCGTAGTAAGGGAAAACAAACGGATGTCTTTTTCTATTATTCGAATAAAAAGGGAGAAAGCAAACGATTGGCGAATAATATGAAAAATACGTTTGAGTCAAAGTACGATAAGCATCAACCCAACCGGGGCTTTTCCGGCACAGTGAGCGGGCGTAACTTATACGTGCTTTCCCATACCACTCCCGCTTCCGTTTTTGTGGAGTTGGGTAATATCCAGAATACGTTCGATCAGCGTCGGCTGGTGATGAATTCCAATCGTCAGGCACTCGCCAAATGGCTGATGGAAGGCTTCCTGAAAGACTACAAGGAGAAAAAATAATATTTTTACTTCTCCTTTCGTGAACAAAATAAAAATCAGAATGTTTTATATATGCAAATCGCCTGATGGCTACTTGTAGGTATGCGAATATATATAGGCTAGTGAATATGCCTCCCCGGCATAACAGGAAGATTGCATAGTAGTTTTGTCGTGTTTTATTTTGTGTTTGTGTTGTGACGGTGCTGCGATGTGAATCGAGGTGCCGTTTTTTTTGTTACATATAAAAGAAACGGCAGGCTTACAAATAAGAAACGAGCTTACAAATCTTCTAAAGCATATCATAGAATCTCTGCAAGCTCGTTTTATGAGTGGTGCTTTTGCGCACCTTATCTAGTTGTTATAAAGGCATATTACCATGCTTCTTGGGCGGGTTTGTCTGCATCTTGTTTTCCGTCATTTCCAGTGCCTGAATCAGACGTTTGCGAGTCTGTCTCGGATAAATGATTTCGTCAATATATCCCAGTTCGGCAGCCTGATACGGAGTAGCAAACTTTTCTTTGTAAGCTTCCAGTTCCTTGGTCTTTGTTGCTTCGTCAGCTTTGCGGAACAGGATATTGATGGCGCCGTCCGCACCCATTACTGCAATTTCTGCACTTGGGTAAGCGAAGTTCACGTCAGCTCCGGTCTGCTTGGAGTTCATTACGATATAAGCACCACCGTAAGCTTTGCGGGTAATCACAGTCAGTTTGGGAACAGTAGCTTCTGCAAACGCATAAACTATTTTTGCACCGTGACGGATGATACCATTGTTTTCCTGTGTATATCCCGGAAGGAATCCCGGAACATCTTCAAAGGTAATCAATGGGATATTGAAACAATCGCAGAAACGGATAAAACGGCTTGCTTTGTCACTGGCATCAATATCGAGAACACCGGCAAGATAAGCCGGCTGGTTCGCTACGATACCTACCGAACGACCTGCCATACGGGCAAAGCCGATAATGATATTCTTTGCAAAGTTCGGCATCACTTCGAAGAAATAACCATTGTCTATAACGCGTTCGATAATGTCTTTCATGTCATACGGTACGTTCGGATCTACCGGAACGATCGTATCCAGAGAAGCATCTTCGCGGTTTGTTTCGTCGGTGCAAGGCTGTTTCTTGGCTTCATCCATATTATTCTGCGGTAAGAAAGAAAGCAGTTCACGGATGCTCATCAGCAATTCTTCTTCGGAATTGCACATAAAATGAGTCACACCACTCTTGCTGCTATGTGTCATTGCGCCACCCAGCTCTTCTTTACTTACTTCCTCATGAATCACTGCTTTTACTACATCCGGACCAGTCACAAACATATGACTCTTATCTTTCACCATGAAGATGAAATCGGTCAGGGCAGGAGAGTAGCAGGCACCTCCGGCGCAAGGACCGAGGATGGCTGAAATCTGTGGAATCACACCGCTGGCCATTGTATTCTGATAAAAAATATCAGCATAACCGGAAAGGCTCTCGATTCCCTCCTGAATACGTGCACCGCCCGAATCATTCAAAGCGATAATCGGGGCACCGTTCTTCAATGCAAGTTGTTGTACTTTCACAATCTTTTTAGCATTGGAAGCTGACAGTGAGCCGCCATATACCGTAAAGTCATAAGCGTAAACAAACACCTGGCGACCGTCTACCTTTCCGTAACCGGACACGATACCATCTCCCGGAATTTTGTTCTTATCCATACCGTAGTTCGTACAGCGGTGAACCATCAACTTATCCAGTTCAACGAAAGTACCCTTGTCGAGCAACATCTCGATACGTTCGCGGGCAGTCATTTTACCGCTTTCGTGTTGCTTCTCTATTTTATCAACGCCTCCGCCAAGAGAAGCGATGCGGTCACGTTCCTCGAACGTGGCGTATGCTTTATTTATTTCTTCCATAATGCAATCCGTTCTTATATTATGCAATCGGTTCTAATGTTATTAATGTCTGTTCGCCGGTTATGCTATCACCTTCTTGAACCAGAATTTCTTTAATGCGGCAATCCGAAGTCACTTTGTAGTTGCTCTGCATCTTCATTGCTTCGATAACGATGGCAGTATCTCCCGCTTTCATTTCCTGACCGGCTACAACAGGTATTTTCACTACCTTGCCCGGCATCGGAGAAATGATGCAGTCGTTCTGTTCCTCTTCCCCTTTCTTGCGCATCCGCAGATATTTCGCCTGGCTGTCCACAATTTCTACATTGAAACTGCTATAATGCGTATTCACTTTATAGCTTTTCCCGTTATCACGGCGAATCAGCTGTGCATTCGAACTGCGTCCGTCCATCAAGATGTTGCAAGTGCCGTTTTCCGCCATCACTACATCTGCTTCAAACGGTTTTCCGTCAATGGTGAGTACTACCTTGTTGTCTTCCTTGCTGACCAACTCTACTTCGGCCACACGGTTTCCTATATGAATTTCCATAATTGAATTCTCTTTGTTAAAATTAGATTCTCAACACTCCCTTGTGCAGTCCGAACTCTTTCCATTTGCTGATAGGACGATTGTCGGTAGCCATGCCGCTGTTGTTCTCTTCGAGGTTCATCAGGTAGTCCATATAAGCGGCAATCAGGGCAATATTTTCGGAATGTTCACTGGTGTGCGTGATGCGTTGTTGCAGATATTCACCGTTCTTGGCGATGAATCCTGTGTCATAGTGACCTTCCACGAAATCGGGAGTGTCCATGATGGCACGCAGATAGCTGATGTTGTTTTTCACACCGGTCAACTTATATTCGTGGAGCACACGGCGCATCCGCTCGATAGCGTATTCGCGGTTGGTAGCCCACACAATCAGTTTACCGATCATCGGGTCGTAGTAGATCGGAATTTCATATCCCTCGTACACATAACTGTCGATACGTACCCCGATACTGTTCGGCTCTGTAATCTGTTTGATGATACCGGGGCTCGGCATAAAATTCATTTCTGTATCTTCGGCACAAATACGGCATTCAATGGCATGTCCGCGTTGCTGGATATTTTCCTGCTTGAGTTGAAGCACTTGTCCGTCGGCAACTTTAATCTGCTCTTTCACCAAATCTACCCCAATCACTTCTTCCGTAATCGGATGCTCCACCTGTAAACGGGTGTTCATCTCAAGGAAATAATAGTTGCGGTGTTTGTCAACAAGAAATTCGATAGTACCCGCACCGATGTAGTTCACCGCTTTAGCCGCAGCTACCGCCTTTTCACCCATATCTTTCCGCAGTTCGGGAGTGACGAAAACCGAAGGAGTCTCCTCTACGATTTTCTGGTTACGGCGTTGCACGGAACATTCGCGTTCGCACAGGTGAATGACGTTTCCATGCTTGTCACCAAGAATCTGGAACTCGATGTGATGAGGCTCTTCAACGAACTTCTCCAGATAAACCGTGTCGTCGCCAAAGGAAGACAACGATTCGCTCTTGGCAGTGGTATAAGCTTCTTCCACTTCTTCGGCACTGTGGATGAGGCGCATACCCTTTCCACCGCCGCCCATAGAAGCTTTCAGCATCACCGGATATCCGATCTTATTGCAAAGCTCTATGGCTTCTTCCACACTTTTCAAATTGTCTTGTGTGCCGGGAACAACGGGTACTCCTGCCTCGATCATTTTGATACGGGCAGCAATTTTATCCCCCATGGCTTCCATTGTTTCCGGATTAGGTCCGATAAAGATGATTCCTTCTTCCTGACATCGACGGGCGAAGGTAGCATTCTCGGACAAGAAGCCGTAACCCGGATGGATGGCGTCCGCATGAGCTGCTTTCGCCACTTCGATGATTTTTTCTATATTCAGATAACTCTCTTTGGATGCTGCCGGCCCTACGCAATAAGCTTCGTCTGCATAAAGCACGTGCTTCGCGGTCCGGTCTGCTTCGGAAAAGATAGCGATACTCGTTATCTCCATCTCCCGGCAGGAGCGCATCACCCTTACGGCAATTTCACCGCGATTGGCTACTAAGATTTTTTTTATCATACTTTTCTCAATTAAGTACATACTTATTAATGTCTTCCCGTCTAATGGACATACTCCACCCGACGAAAAACAGTATTTTTTTGATTTGGGGCTTAACAAGTGATACTCTTTCTCCTAACCCACGAGGAGGGGAGCGTCTTACACAAAATGGCAGGTCTTCTGACTGACTCTTGTCTTATTTGCCTTCCCGATTAACATCAGTGGCGTTAAATTAGTTCAATTATAAGACATTGAACAGAGCTTCACAGCAGCGGGACTGTCCGGGATTTGCACCCGATTCCCTATTAATCGTCGTCCGTTGGATACGGATTCTGAACCATTTCGGGGGGCAAAGATAAATAAATATTGAATAGGATGTTTCTTTTTTGCACGAAAGTTGCAATTTTGTGCAATGCTTATCTTTAAAACGGATTCTTTAATTAGTGTGTAACCTTGCTATTTTTCTAAACTATATTTCTCCTGATATTGTTAGGGTGATAGTAATTAATTAAAAGGAGATATTCATATGAAAGAAAAGAAAATAGCTCGTGAAGAAAGAAATCAGGAGAAACTGGCTAACGGTGATTGGGTAATGGCAGAGTTTTATGCAACGTGGTGTCCTCATTGCCAACGTATGAAACCGGTTGTTGACGAATTTAAGAAACTGATGGAAGGAACATTGGAAGTGGTATTAGTAGACATCGATCAGGAACCTGCCCTTACAGATTTCTATACAGTTGAGTCGACTCCTACCTTTATTCTTTTTAGAAAAGGAGAACAGCTCTGGAGACAATCCGGTGAATTACCTCTGGAAAGACTGGAAAGAGCAGTGAAAGGATTCAAATCCTAAAAGGTTTTGGGCTGATTGCTATAGCTTTTATTACTATAGTCACAGATAGTATAGAATAAGAACATACCTGCAGCGTTTTTTTATTAATACTGCTATGAATAGAGTTGTGTTGATTAAGGTGATAGCAAGTTTTATCTACTAGCTTTCGGACTTTGGCCAAGTTTGATAGAATTGCTATCATTATATCCACTTTTTTAGTGTATTCTGAAAAAAAACTGCTATCTTTGTACTGTCGTAATAAGTAGAGAAATGGTTATTGAGTTTGAAAAGGAATATCTTTCAGAGCTTTATTATGAAGGTAAATGTAGCGATAAGAAGCATCGTTTTCAACCTCAAGTAATAAGGAATTATGTGAAGCGAATTGTCATTTTGGCTGAAGCGTTGAATGTAGAAGCACTTTATCCTTTGAATTCGTTGAATTATGAAGTCTTGACGGGAGTTAAAAAAGGTATTTCATCTATTCGGATCGATAAACAATATCGACTGGAATTTAAAATATCGACTACGGATTCCGAACCCATCATAACTATTTGTTCTATAATCGACATAACGAATCATTATAAATAAGAATAGTATGTCTAATTTAGGGTATTCTTTTGTTTCAGTACATCCGGGAGAGATTATAAAAGAAGAATTACAATCTCGTGGAATATCGCAGAAACGATTTGCAGAGGTGGTAGGAGTGTCGTATACGATGCTGAATGATATATTGAATGGGCGTCGTCCTGTATCTACTGATTTTGCTTTGTTGATTGAAGCTGCTACCAATATAAATGCGGAGCTGTTGGTGAATATGCAGACAAGATATAATATGCAAATTGCCCGAAAGGATAAGAATGTTATGGCGCATTTGGAGAATTTACGGAAAATATGTGCAACATTGTTATAATTTAGTTGAGTCGTAACTCATACAGGCAAGCCTGTACCTCTTCAAGGCTGCCGGTATGTTTTCCTTCATCATCAGATAGTTTGATACATTCTCTCCATTCCTGATTGACATTCATCTTACATTGTGTCAGTTTCATCACGATGTTCGAAGGCTCGAATCCGGTATCATTGGTAAGGTTGGTACCGATTCCGAAAGAGCAGCGTATTTTGTTCTGGCAGTATTCCTGAATATCCAATGCCTTTGTAAAGTCGAGGGCATTGCTGAAAACGATGGTTTTGGTCGTCGCATCAATTCCCAACTCTCTGTAACGGGCAACCAGCTTGTCGATAAACTCAAACTCATTACCGGAATCGCAACGCACTCCGTCAAATAGTTTAGCCTGTTTGCGGCTAAGGTTACTAAGGAAGATACCGGAAGTATATGTATCGGAAAGTGCGATACCCAAATCCCCGTCATAAACATTCACCCAGTTTTCGAGTGCCATATAGTTGGCATGTTTATATCCGAACTGCGCTCCATGAAACATAAACCATTCATGTGGATGAGTCCCCATCATTTTCATTCCATATTTCATTGCAAAGTTACAGTTGGAAGTTCCGGTGCAATAATGTGCCGTCTCGTTCAGCTTCTTGATAACTGTTTCCTGCACATCAATGGAGAATCTTCTCCGTGTGCCGAATTCGGAAAAGCGGAGCTGATGTTGATTCGACAATTCTATTTTCTCCGACAGCTTGCAAAGAATCTCGTTCATGTCTGCTACATTGCCAAAGAAACGGTTTTTGATTTCGGAGACAATCGCGAGCAAAGGCACTTCATATAACGTCACTTTATAGAGCAAGTCAGTCACCTCCATGTGAAGATGACAGGCTTCATCCAGATGAATATCAATCTTATTCGGGTCGAAACGAAAAGAAGATAACCACTCCCAGTAGACCCTCGGAAGGAATCTGCAGTTTTTCGTCATATATTCCAGTTCCTCTTCCGTAAACCTCAACTGACTAAGATTCTTGATCTCTGCCTTGAGTGCCTTCAGGAAATCTTTGGTATATTGAGTTTCATTCCGGTCGTTGAAACTAAACGTGCCCATTGCATAGGGAAACAGTTTGATATAAGCATACGATGTGGTAAACTTATAAAGATCGGTATCTAGTAATGTCTTAACAATCATTTCGTTCGCTCTTTATATTTTATAACGTCGTAAAGTTAGTATTTGTTGAATGATATAACGACTTAATCATTAATAATTATGCCTTTTTTTATTCGAGGGGAATAAAGCCCTTTTTCAATATATATTTTAAGATCGTTACTGTCGTATTCTACTAAATCCCAGTCGCATCCACTATTTATCAATAGAGAAAGAACCCATATTCCCATTATTGTCATTTTATTCATTTGATTAAAGTTGTTTTTGTAACCAGAGGTCTACTAATAGATTGATGCCTTCTTCCAATTCCTCCCAGCCACTTTCCTGCTGAATTTTGAGGCCGTTGTAGACCGGGCAGTTTTCTTCGAGCAATGCCAGATAACTGATGGCTGCGGTGATGATGGAAGCCATAGCAGCAATCTCTTTTTTCGGATGTTTTGATAGTTTGCTGACTGCCTCTACCAGCCAGATCCCTTTCTCTTCCCGTTTGTTGCGCAACTCTTTCACAAACTTATTGTCCGTTGTCAGTTCCCAGCGATACAGGCGTTTCAATGTATAATTCTCCCGTAACCACATGATTTGTCTTTTGAATATCTGCTTGATAAATGCGGCTAAATGAGTCTGATCCGGTAACTTTTCATCGAAGTTAATCCAATAGTCGTTCTGCTGGATGTAGGCTGCTATCAGTCCATCCAGCGAATTGAAATAACGGTAGATAAGCATTTTTGAAACTTTGGCCTTGGCTGCTACCGCATTGATCCCCAACCCTTCGAAACCGCTTTCTTCGATGATGTCGTTGACGGCTTTAATCAGGGTCATTTCCGTAGCCTGTCTGTTTTTAGTAATCTCTTTTTCCATACTTTGATACTTTTGTTACTGACTGGTCACAAAGATGTGTTTCCTATCGGTAACATCAAGGAAAAAGAGATTATTTTTGTAATGGTTGCCGGTTAATAACCTATCATCTTTACCGATAATACGTTATCCGGTCGTTTTATGATAACGCTACTGTCGGATTATGAACGGTCAGTCCGCCATCCACCACAATCGTTTGTCCAGTGATGTATCTGGCATCGTTCGAAGCCAGAAAAGCGATGGTAGCTGCAACATCCTCCGGTTCTCCCAGATAAGGAGTGGCACATTGACCGAGGAAGATATTACGTACATCCTCATTCAGGTTGTCCAATGCAGCGGGAGTAAGTACCAGTCCCGGAGCTACGGCGTTGCAACGGATGTTTTTCTTTCCCATTTGAGTAGCGATATATTTCGTCAGGTTGATGACACCCGCTTTGCTGGCGCCGTATAAAGTACCGTTGGCATCAGCCGTAAGTCCGCTTATGGAAGCTACGTTGACAATGTTCCCACCACCATTGGCAGTCATGATAGGAATGACCTGTTGGGAAAGGTACATCGTGCAGCAGAGATTCAGATGGAATGCTTCATCAAAGTAGTTGATGTCCAGCTTTTCGATGCTAAGGTCACGTTTGGGATCAGTTCCTCCTACATTATTAATCAGTACATCTATTCTTTGATATTCATTCATGGAAAAATCAATCAACTCTTTGCAACTCTGGAGTTCGGTGGCGGAGAAATAGACATGGCGCACGTCAGCCCCTGCGTGCATGAGTTCGTTGGCAAGCTGTTCCGCTCTTTTCTCGGAATGGTCAGCGATGACTACTTTGCCTCCTTCGGAGACAATGCGGCGTGTGGTTGCTTCGCCTATGCCACTGGCAGCACCGGTGATGACAACTACTTTATTTTCGAATCTGTTCATATAATGGGAATTTGATGGTTACCTTCTATTAGAAACAGCTGGCAGAGGAATTTGTTAGCCCGCATAAACTCTCTTTAATAAGATAAGGTATTCGATTCGAAAACTTTTGCATCTCTTCCAGTTTTGGAATCGCAATCGTAAGAAGCTGCATAATGATGGATGAAGTAATGTATGGCGTGATACTCAGAGCAAATATTGACATCTGCTCAAAAGAGCCACCGGTGAAAGCGTTAAACAAGTTAAACGCCTCACCAGTGTTCTGTGCAAAAAATTGCTGAATATAATTGGAGTCTACCCCCGGTGTTGGCAACTGTGATCCAATTCTTATTACGATTAACATCAAAAACGTATATCCGATCTTCTTGCGAATATCTTTGATATGAAATGCCTTTCGGAATGTCTCTAACATTAGATCACCTCTGCTTTTCCACCCAACGCCTCGATCTTAGCGACAGCGCCCGCGCTGAACGCGTTTGCCTGAACGGTGAGCTTCTTGGTCAGTTCCCCGTTTCCAAGGATCTTCACACCGTCTCTCGCATTTTTGACGATACCGGCTTCCTTCAGAGTCTCAACAGAAACTACGGCATCGTTATCGAATACTTCCAGAGCGCTTACATTAATGCCAACGATATCTTTGGAATTAATGCATTTGAAGCCTCTCTTTGGAATTCTTCTGTATAATGGCATCTGTCCGCCTTCAAAACCTGGTCTTGCTCCGCCGGAACGTGCCTTCTGACCCTTGTGTCCCTTGCCGGCTGTCTTGCCGTTTCCGGAACCATGGCCGCGTCCTCTTCTGAAATTGCCGCTCTGCTTCGCTCCGTCAGCAGGTCTTAAAT
>OGPH01000778.1_pt1 | contig 29816 bp, 19 predicted proteins | sample 1552891 | NCBI WGS metagenome assembly OGPH01 (sample SAMEA2580272, study PRJEB22360) | human gut metagenome | biome: human gut; feature: human-associated habitat; material: faeces | place: Denmark | collected 2008/2010 | reverse complement strand
CGCCCCCGTCCCCATACAGTCTATGACCAATACAGACACGGCGGACGCAATAGCCACCGCCGATCAGATATTGGCCCTTGAGGAGGCGGGCTGCGAGATAGTCCGCTCTTCCGTGTACAATGAGGCATGTGCAAAGGCAATACCCGAGATAAAGAGCAGGATACACATACCACTCGTCGCGGATATACATTTTGATTGGAGGCTCGCCATAGCCGCCATGGAAAACGGCGTGGACAAGCTGCGCTTCAATCCCGGCAACATAGGCGGAGAGGAAAACGTAAAAAGGCTGGTGGATTGCGCCAAGGCCCATCATGTTCCCATGCGCATAGGGGTAAACGGCGGCTCTGCGGAAAAGGAGCTTCTCCGAAAGTACGGAGGCCCAAAGCCGGAAGCGCTGGTTGAGAGCGCGCTGAAGCACGTCCGCATGCTGGAAAAACAGAGCTATTATGACATGGTCATATCTATTAAATCCTCCAACGTGCCGAATACAATTGAGGCTTACAGGCTTATGAGCAGGGAGTGCGATTACCCCCTGCATATAGGTGTTACGGAAGCTGGCGGCGGTGAAAGGGCCCTTGTAAGGGCTGCGGCCGCCATGGGCGCCCTTCTTGTGGACGGCATAGGGGATACCATGCGCGTATCCATGACCGGCGACCCTGTACAGGAGGTTTACGCAGCGAAGGAGATACTGAAGGCCATGGGCCTCAGAAAAGAAGGAGTGGAAATAGTCAGCTGCCCAACCTGCGGCAGAACCTGCACTGATCTTCTCAGCGCCGCCAACAGGGTGGAGCATGAGCTTTCCAGCCTGATACCCAAGGGAAAGTACCTTAAAGTAGCCGTGATGGGCTGTATTGTAAACGGCCCCGGAGAAGCGGCTGAAGCCGATATAGGCGTGGCCTTCGGCAAGGGCGGCTGCGCCCTGTTCAAGGGCGGCAAGCTCTTCAGGACGGTGCCGCTGGAAACCGCTGTAGACGAACTCATAACCGAGGCCAAAGCCATGATGGAATAGACTATGGAACAGAAGCTTTTGACTATATTTGAAAAATACGGCCTTGGAGACGGCGAGATAACAGATGCCGGATTGAACAAGCGTGAAAATCTGCTGACTGTTACCGTGCGGTGCGGCCATATAACCAGCGCCGAAAACATAGCCTGTCTTGAGAAGGAGCTTTGCGCCCTCATGCCGGGCTGCCGCACAAAGGTAATAATCAGGTGCGGCGGGCTTTCGGCGCTGCTGTCCGCCTGCGACGAGGATACGCTGAACATACTCAAAAAGACATGGTGCGACATACTTCCGGTATGCCGCCCCGCGATACACAGCTCCGTCTGGGATTATGAGGGTGGCACGCTCAAGGTAAGGATACCCTGGCAGGTGTTCGAGCTGGTCTCGGATCCGAGACATAGGGAAACGGTAAAATCATATTACCTCGATCGGTATGGCATAGAGACTGACATAGAGCTTACAGCGGACGATACCATGGAGCTGACGCTGCCCAAGGAAGAGGAACGGCCCTCCTGGCAGCCTAAAAAGGCTGCGGAGGCCAAGAAAAAGGCACTCCCCGACAGGGCGGATGCGATATATGGCAAGCCCATAAAAAAGACCGCCATAATCCAGCAGCGCGACGTGGACGAGACTATGGGCTACGTCACAATAAAGGGCGAGATACTAACCCTGGAGACTACAAAGCAGAAAAACGGCAGGACTATACTGACATTTGCCATAAGCGACCATACAAACACGATTCCCTGCAAGATGTTTCTCGAGGAGGGCGAGAATGGCATCGTCGATACCATAGCCGGCATACAGAAAAAGAAGGATATACTTATCGTCGCCGGAAAGTATATGATGGATCAGTGGCTCAGGCGAATGTGCGTATTCCCGCGGGACGTGGGCTGGGAGCCAAGAGCGGTGCGCACGGACAAGTCCGAGGAGAAGCGCGTAGAGCTGCATCTTCATACCAAGATGTCCAGCATGGACGGCCTGACAGACGTTAAGGAAGCCATAAAGACCGCAGCCCGCTGGGGCCATAAGGCAATAGCAATAACGGATCACGGCGTGGTACACGCCTTCCCGGATGCGGTGGCACAGGCAGACAAGCTGAAAAAGGACGGCAAGGACATAAAAATACTGCTGGGCGTCGAGGGATACCTCATGCCCGACAGCGAGCTTATAAAGCGGCCGGAGCAATACGTGGCGATAGGAGTGGTAGCATATCCCGGCGTAAAGGAGGACGACGTATTCGAGATAGCCGCGCTGCGCTTTGACGAGAGCGGCGAAAAGGAAGGCTTATCCATAATAGTCAACAGCGGCGCGGCGCTGACCGATGCCATGGCCCAGGAGACAGGGCTTACACGCGAAATGATAAACGGCGGCGTGAGCCTGAAGGACGCCCTGAAGCAGCTGTATGACTTTATAGGCGATGGAGTGAAGGTGATACACGACCCGCTGGAGCTGAACAACCTCAGGCAGCACGGCCTGCGCTTTGATATGGAGCTGGACGCGCACTGCGTAAGCACCTCCATGCTGTTTCATTACCTGCACAGGGAAAGCAAGCAGACGGATATGGGGACTGCGGCGGAGGCGCTGGGCGTGGAGCATTGCGGCGGTAGAGCTATGGAAAGGGCGAGGACTGCGGCAAAGATAATGAACGCCGTACTGTCCGAGATGACCGCAAAGGACATAGAAAAGCTGCCGCTCATAGACGCGGTTCCCAAGGAAAAGGGAAAGGGCCGCAGGCTCACCTACCATATAATCATAATGGCCAGGAACCACGAGGGCCTTATGAACCTTTACCGCCTCGTGTCATATGCTCACCTCGAGCACCTGCGCAAGGTACCGCAGATACCCAGAAGCCTTCTCAATATGCACCGCGAGGGCCTTATAATAGGCTCCGCCTGCGAGGCAGGAGAGCTGTTCCGGGCGGTGCTCAGGGGGGAGAGCGAGGAAAAGCTCATGTCCATAGCGGACATGTACGACTATCTAGAGATACAGCCCATAGGCAACAACGCCTTCCTTATGCGAAACGGCACAGTGGACACGGAGGAAGGGTTGCGCGACCTCAACCGCAGGATAGTAGCCCTGGGCGACAAGATGGGCAAGCCTGTGGTAGCCACGGGGGACGTACACTTTCTTGAGCCGGACGACGCGCTTTTCCGCAGCATAATAATGCACGCCAGAGGCTTTGACGATGCGGAGCAGCAGGCCCCCCTATACTTCAAGACCACGGATGAGATGCTGGAGGAATTCTCCTATCTGGGCGAGGAAAAGGCGAGGGAGGTAGTAATAACCAACCCCAACATGATAGCCGACAGCTGCGAGAGAATGAAGGCATTCCTGTCAGAAAAGGGCACATACGCCCCGACCTTTCCGGGCGCAAACGACGAGCTGAGGAATATGGCGCTGAAGAAGGCTCACGAGATATACGGGGACGAATTGCCGGAGGTGGTGCAGAAGCGCCTTGATAAGGAACTGAATTCCATCATAGGCAACGGCTATTCCTCGCTGTACCTTATGGCACAGCGCCTTGTACACAAGTCAAACAGCGACGGGTATCTCGTCGGTTCCCGAGGCTCAGTAGGCTCTTCCTTCGTGGCCAACATGGCGGGCATAACCGAGGTAAACGCATTGCAGCCCCACTATGTCTGCCCCAACTGCCGGCACAGCGACTTCGACATAGACCGTACCAAGTATGCCTGCGGCGTGGACATGCCGGATAAGGACTGCCCCGTCTGCGGCGCAAAATACAAAAAGCTCGGCTACGAGATACCCTTCGAGGTGTTTCTGGGCTTCAAGGGCGACAAGACCCCGGATATAGACCTTAACTTCTCGGGCGATTATCAGCCCGTGGCGCATAAGTACGTTGAGGTGATGTTCGGGGAGGGCCACGCCTTCCGGGCCGGCACCATATCCGGCGTAAAGGACAAGATAGCTTACGGCTACGTCCGCTCCTACTGTGAGGCAAACGGCATAAACGCCAGCAAGGACGAGATGGACCGCATGGTGCAGGGCTGTACAGGAGTTAAGAAGACTACCGGCCAGCATCCCGGCGGCATAGTCATAGTGCCAAAGGAAAACGATATAATGGAGTTCACCCCGGTGCAGTACCCGGCGGACCGCAGCGAGGGCGATACCATAACCACCCACTTCGACTTTCACGCCATGGACGACAGGCTGGTAAAGCTGGATATACTGGGCCACGATGATCCGACGGTGCTTAGAATGCTGAAGGATATTACCGGCTTGGACCCCCAGACAATACCCCTTGACGACCCTGAAACCATGAAGATATTCCGCACCAGCGAGCCTCTGGGCGTTACGCTGGACGAGCTGGACTGCGACGTGGGCAGCATAGCAATACCCGAGTTCGGCACCACCTTCGTGCGGCAGATGCTCAAGGACACACGCCCGACTACAATGGAGGAATTACTCAGAATCTCCGGACTTTCCCACGGTACCGACGTATGGCTGGGCAACGCTCAGGAGCTGGTATTGAGCGGCACCGCGACACTGTCGCAGGTAATATGCACCCGAGACGATATAATGAACTACCTTATACTCAGAGGCGGCGACCCGTCCATGTCCTTTAAGACTATGGAGAGCGTCCGCAAGGGCAGAGGCCTTACCCCTGAGATGGAGGAGCATATGCGCTCCATAGATACGCCTCAGTGGTTCATAGACTCCTGCAAAAAGATAAAGTACATGTTCCCCCGCGCCCACGCAGCGGCCTACGTCATGATGGCCTTCCGGGTGGCCTATTACAAGGTGCATATGCCCCTCGCCTTCTATTCCGTTTACTATACCGTCCGAGCGGACGCCTTTGACATAGCCCAGGCGGAGGGCGGCGCCCAGAAGGTGCTTGCCAACATAAACGCCATAAAGAAAAAAGGCAACGATGAGGATAAAAAGGAAGAAGACCTGCTGACAATACTGGAGGTGGTCTTTGAAATGAACAAGCGCGGCATAGAGCTGCTGCCTGTGGACCTGTATAAATCCAAGGCCAGCCAGTTCATAATAGAAGACGGCAAGATACGGCCGCCCTTCTCATCGGTGGCGGGCGTGGGAGCCAACGCCGCCATAGGCATAGCCGAAGGCGCAAAGGGCGGCGAGTATACTTCCATAGAAAATTTTCAGGCCCGCACCGGCGCCAACTCCGCAGTGATAAAGGCGCTTGCGGAGATAGGCTGCCTGAACGGGCTGCCCGAGACGGATCAGCTCTGCCTGTTTTAAAAAAGCCGGTATGTGCGGCGCTTTGATGCGAAATAATATGCTTGCATTATAGTGCCGCATATGGTACAATTTTGCTGTTGGTATATGGCAGGGTTTGCTGTATTTTAGTTTTCAAGTAAGAGTGGGCGCGTCCTGCTCTTTTGTTTTGAATAGCGGAGGAATATAATGAAAACCACCCAAACAGTGGAAGCTCTTCTCCGGCCGGTAGTTACAGGCATGGGCTACGAGCTGGATGAGGTAGAGTTTCAGAAGGAGCAGGGTAATTGGGTGCTCACCCTGTACATAGAGCATCAGGACGGAAGAAGCGCCACCATAGACGACTGCGAGGCGGTGAGCCGGGCCGTAGACCCCATATTGGACGAAGCAGACCCAATAGAGCAGGCATACTACCTCAGTGTGTCCTCAATAGGCATCGACAGGCCGCTCAAAAAGGATAGGGACTATCAGCGCAGCCTCGGCAGCCCCATTACAGTAAAGCTCTATGCCCCGCTCAAGGGCAAAAAGGAGTATACGGGCGAGCTTTTGTCATATACGCCCGATTCCTTCACCATAAGCGTAAAGGGCGAGACGATGACCTTCCAGAAAAAGGACGCTTCAAAGGTGCAGCCCTATATAGACTTCAAGGCTCTGGAAAAGGACCTTGACGAATTAGAAGCAGATTTTGAAAATATAGAGACAGAAGAGGAGAATTGACAATGAACGCCGAATTCATAGAGGCACTGAATGCCATAGAGAAAGAGCGCGGGATAAGCAAGGATATACTGATAGACGCATTTGAATCCGCATTGATAGCGGCATACAAGCGCAACTACGGCGCAGTGGGAAACGTCCGCGCCACAGTGGATAGGGATACGGGCGAGGTGCAGATATTCGCCTCCAAGACCGTCACCGAAACGGTGGAGAACCCCTATGCGGAGATATCCCTTGCCGAGGCGAAGAAGATCAATTCCCTCTATGAAGTGGGCGACGTTCTGGAGGAGGAGGTAGACCCCCGCAAGTTCGGCCGCATAGCGGCCCAGACCGCCAAGCAGGTGGTTGTGCAGCGTATTCGCGAGGCCGAGCGCGGCGTCATATTTGATGAATTCGTAGAGAAGGAAAACGAGGTGCTTACCGCCATAGTCCAGCGGGTAGAGAAGAACGGCATCTATGTAGAGCTGGGCAAGACAGACGGCTTCCTTGCCGCCTCCGAGACCATAGCGGGGGAGACTTATAACACCAGCGACAGGCTGAAGGTTTACGTCCTTGAGGTGCGCAAGACCAACAAGGGCCCGCAGGTAATAGTTTCCCGTACCCACCCCGGCCTTGTTAAGAGGCTTTTCGAGCTGGAGGTTCCCGAGATACAGACCGGCATAGTCCAGATAAAGTCCATAGCGCGGGAGGCGGGCTTCCGCACCAAGGTGGCCGTTTATTCTTCCGACCCTCAGGTGGACGCCGTGGGCGCCTGCGTGGGCCAGAAGGGGATAAGGGTAGAGCGCATAGTAAACGAGCTGCATAACGAAAAGATAGATATAATAGAGTGGGATCCCGATCCGGCAGTATATATTGCCAAGTCCCTTAGTCCTGCCCGTGTTATGATGGTATACATCAACGAGGCGGAAAAGGCCGCGAAGGTGATAGTGCCAGACAATCAGCTTTCCCTTGCTATCGGCAAGGAAGGCCAGAACGTCCGCCTTGCCGCCAAGCTCACAGGCTGGAAGATAGACATAAAGAGCCAGAGCCAGGCCGAGGAGGACATGGATATAGCGGACGCCGACAGCGAGGCGGACGGCGGCTTCGAGGAATAGTTTTGGAGGATCAGCAATGCCTGCTAAGAAGGTGCCTATGAGAATGTGCGTGGGCTGCCGCGAGATGAAGCCAAAGAAGGAGCTGCTGCGCATAGTTCGCTCTCCCGAGGGCGAAATAAGCGTGGACCGCACCGGCAAGGTCTCCGGCCGCGGCGCGTACATATGCGCCAACGCGGAGTGCCTGAACAGGGCCCGCAAAATAAAAGCGCTGGAAAGGGCGCTGGAGCACGGAATAGAGGACGAGGTTTTTTCAAGGCTCGCTTCGGAGATAACCGGCGATGCAGAATGACCGTCTGCGTACAGCTCTGGGCTTTGCGGCCAAGGCCGGGAAGTGCATATCCGGCGACTTTGGCGCGGAAAGGGCCGTTAAGGACAAAAAAGCCCTCATAATAGCCCTTGACAGCGGCGTGTCCGCCGCAACGCGGGAGCGCTACGAGGGAATGTGCCAAAGAGCCGGCATACCCTGCGTGTATCTCGAAGACCTTGGCAGGGCGATAGGAAAGGATAACCGCATGATAGCCGCGGTGACAGAGGCGGGCTTTGCCCGCATGATAGAAGAGACGTATAAGACTTCACAGCAAAAGTAACATACCGGGGGGTAATATCTATGGCAAACAAGACAATGGATTCCGCACGGGAATTTGAAACCCAGGCAAAGGAGCTTCTGGAGCGAGTAAAGCGAATGCAGAACGATCTGGGAGCGGCCCTTCAGTCCGTAAAGCGGGCGGAAAGCGAGCTTATAGATAAAGAAAAGCGCGCCGAAAAGGAACGCATGGAAAAAGAAAGGGCAGAGAGACTCCGAGAGGTCCTCACCAGCGAGGGCGACCTTGCCTTCCACGTAGGCGACGACAGGGCGGAGGAGCAGCCAGCCCCGGCAGAGAGCAAGAGCGAAGTAAATGAGAAGCCGAAGTCGGAGCCGATGAAGGAGCAGAAGGCGGAGGAAAGCGTACAGGCAAAGGCGGAGGAAAGCGTACAGGCAAAGGCGGAGGAACCTGCAATGGCGGATAGGAAGCCTGAAGAAAAGCCCGAGACAAAGGCGAAACCCGCACCGGCAAATAAGCCTGTACAGCAGCAGCGCCCGGCCTATGAGCGCAGGGAACCTCAGCGCAGAGAGGACGGCAGGCAGCAGAAGCCACGCACTGACAGGCCGCAGCGGCCCGCAGACCGCCCGGAGCGCACAGACAGACCTCAGCAGCGCCCCGTACAGGGAGGCTACCAGCCTAAGCCGGCGGCCCGCACCATGGAATCCGCTGCGCCTTCCGTAAGGGATCAGGGCAAGGGCCGGAGCCAGAAACCCCAGACAAGAGATGAGGAGCGCAAGGCGCCAAAGAATAAGAAAACCATTATGAAGGAAAACACCAGAGCAGCAGGCAGCTGGGACGACGACGCCCCAATGAGCCGCAAGCAGAAGCGCAAGCAGCAGGCGTTACATAAGCCGGAGCCGGTAAAGATCGACAAGGCCGTGCTGACTACCGAGACCATAACCGTAAAGGATCTTTCCGAAAAAATAGGCAAGCCTGTGGCCGAGATCATCAAAAAGCTGTTTATACTCGGCATAATGGCTACCATCAATCAGGAGATAGACTACGACACCTGCTCGCTCATCGCCGCCGATTACGGCATAGAGCTGGAGCTCAACATAGCCAAGACCGCCGAGGACGTGCTCAACGAGAGCGTTGAAGAGGCGGATTCCGAGGAGAACCTCGTACCACGCCCGCCGGTAGTTACCATAATGGGCCACGTGGACCACGGCAAGACCTCGCTGCTTGACGCCTTCCGTGAAAGCAGCATAACCGCGGGCGAGGCAGGCGGCATAACGCAGCATATAGGCGCGTATACCGTATCCTGCAAGGGGCGCACCATAACCTTCATAGATACCCCGGGCCATGAGGCGTTCACCTCCATGCGCGCCCGCGGAGCCCAGGTTACGGATATAGTAATACTGGTTGTGGCGGCGGACGACGGCATTATGCCGCAGACCATCGAGGCCATAAACCACGCCAAGGCGGCGAACGTTCCGATAATCGTCGCTATCAACAAGATAGATAAGGACACCGCCAATCCGGACCGGGTAATACAGCAGCTCACCGAGTACGGCCTCGTAGCCGAAGAATGGGGCGGCGATACCATATGCGTGCCCGTTTCCGCGAAGAAGCGCATCAATTTGGATACGCTGCTCGAGATGGTACTGCTTCAGGCAGATGTTCTGGAGCTTAAGGCAAATCCCGACAGGGCGGCCCGTGGCACCATAATAGAGGCAGAGCTGGACAAGGGCCGCGGCCCTGTGGCTACCGTACTGGTACAGAACGGCACCCTCAAGATAGGCGATCCCATAGTCGCGGGCACAGCCTTCGGCCGCGTACGCGCAATGATGGACGACAAGGGCCGCAGGGTGACCTCAGCCGGGCCAAGCCAGCCGGTAGAGGTGCTGGGCTTTGGCGAGGTGCCTTCCGCAGGCGATGTAATGAACGTTGCGGAAGTAGATAAGCTGTCCCGGCAGGTAGCAGAGGAGCGCCGCGACAAGCTCAAGGCGGAGCAGATACGTAATATGTCCAAGGTATCCCTGGACGATCTGTTCAGCCAGATAGAGGCGGGCAACGTCAAGGATCTGAACATCATAGTAAAGGCAGACGTGCAGGGCACGGTAGAGGCCATAAAGCAGGCATTGGAGAAGCTCTCCAACGACGAGGTAAGGGTGCGCTGCATACACGGCGGCGTAGGTGCCATAACCGGCTCGGATATAGTGTTCGCCTCCGCCTCCAACGCGCTGGTAATAGGCTTTAACGTGCGCCCGGACGCCACGGCTCGCGAGGCCGCAGAACGCGAAAAGGTGGATGTGCGCACATACAGCGTCATCTACAACGTAATCGAGGATGTCGAGAACGCCATGAAGGGCCTGTTTGCACCCGTATACAAGGAGGTCGCTCTGGGTACTGCGGAGGTACGAAATACCTTCAAGGTGTCAGGCGTCGGCACTATTGCGGGCGCATACGTCAAGGATGGCAAGATCACCCGTTCCGCTCAGGTGCGCGTGGTCCGCGGCGGCATAGTGCTTCACGACGGCAAGATAGCCTCCCTCAAGCGCTTTAAGGACGACGTAAAGGAAGTTGCGTCGGGCTATGAATGCGGTATCGGTATAGAAAACTTCAACGATATCCGCGAGGGCGACATGATAGAAGCCTACACCATGGAGCAGATAGAAAGATAATCAGAAAGGCAAAAAAATGTCCATTCGTTATGAAAGAATGAATGAGGAGATAAAGAAGACCATCAGCGAGATCATAAAAGACATGAAGGATCCTCGAGTCTCCGATATGACCACCATAATGTCAGTGGACGTGACCAACGACCTGAAGCAGGCCAAGGTGCTGGTAAGCGTTTACGACAAGGACGACGAGGTACGCAGGGGCACGGTGGAAGCCCTCAACCACGGTAGCGGCTTTATAACCCGCGAACTGGGCAAGCGCATGCAGCTGCGCGCCCTGCCAAAGCTGAACTTCAAGCTGGACAACTCCATTGAGTACAGTGTGCATATTTCAGAGATTATCGACAGCCTGCACAAAAACGAAAAGTAGCTTGCTCTGGGCGGTGATGTGAAGCGTCATCGCCCGATTTTTTAGGAGGGAAGGCTTATGAAGGGCAGCATGGAGGAGATACTCCGCTTTGTAGAACAAAACGACGCTTTCAGCATAATATCCCATGTAGCGCCGGATGGGGATACCATCGGTTCGGGAACGGCACTGTCAAGGATACTGCGCAGGCTGGGCAAGCGTACGGAAAACGTATGCTGCGACCAAGTACCCGACGCGTATAAGTTCATACCGGGTGCTGAAGAGATACTGCTGCCGGAGGATGCCCGGGGCTTCGATGCGGTAATAGCGGTAGACTGCGCAGATAAGGGCAGGCTGGGCAGTGCCGAGGGTATATTCGACAGGGCGGGCGTGACGGCCAATATAGACCATCACGGCACCAACGCCACGTATGCCGATAATAATATGATTGAGGAGACTGCCGCCTGCGCAGAGCTTATATACAGGCTTGGCAGGGCGCTGGGGGCGGAGATAGACGCGGAGACGGCTAATTGCCTCTTTGCCGCCCTCGTGACGGATACCGGCTCCTTTGCCTATTCCAACGTAACGAAGGACACTATGACCATAGCCGGCGAGCTTATTGCGTCAGGCGCTGATAATTCTCTCATAAACAGGCTGGTATATCACAACGAGCCGGCAGGCAAGGTGAAGATGCACGCTTACGCGCTGGAGAGGCTGCGCCTGTATTCCGAAGGGCGCATAGCCACAGCAATGCTTACGAAAAGTGAGATGGATCCCTTTGGCCCCGAGGCCTACACCGAGGGAATAGTCGAAAAGCTGCGGGATATAGATACGGTAGAGATAGCGGCGTTTTTGAGGCAGAAGGGAAAGGACGTAAAGGTAAGCCTTAGAGCTAAGAAATACGCCGACGTCGCCCGCGTAGCAGCTTCAAGAAAAGGGGGCGGCCATCCCAGGGCAGCCGGGTACACCGAATATGACATCACTGTGGCTGAGGCCGAAAGGATAGCGGTGCGGCTTGCCGAAAAGGAGCTTGAAGAATGCTGGAAGGAGTAGTAAACGTATTAAAACCGCCGGGAATGAGCTCCAGTGACGTGGTGACGGACATCCGGCATATATTCAACATGAAGCGGGTAGGCCATACGGGCACACTGGATCCCGGCGCAGCCGGAGTGCTGCCCATATGCATAGGCCGGGCTACCAGACTCTTCGATTATCTCGTGGACAAGGAAAAGGAGTACATAGGCGAGATAACCTTCGGTATAGCTACGGATACCCAGGATTCCTACGGTGCGCCGGAAGGACGCTCCGATGCTGTAGTTACCGGGGAGATGCTCATGGAGGCGCTGCCTAAGTTCACAGGCCCTCAAAAGCAGACCGCGCCTCTGTATTCGGCCCTTTCGGTGGACGGAAAGAAGATGTACAAGCTTGCCCGGCAGGGCGTTGAGGTGGAGCGCAAGGTTAGGGATATAAACGTGCCGGAGCTTTCGTTCATATCACAGACCGGCTGCAACAGATATCTCGTAAAGATCGTCTGCTCCAAGGGTACATATGTGCGCACGCTCTGCCACGACATAGGCGGGAGCATGGGGGTTCCTGCCCACATGTCCTTCCTGCTGCGCACACGCTCCGGGGCGTTTGAGCTGGACGGCAGCTTTACAATAGACGAGCTGAAGGAGCTTAAAGAAAAGGGCGAGCTTTATAAGGCGGTCATACCCATGGAGCAGGCGCTTATGCATATAGGCGAAGCCCGAATGACCCTGAACAAAAAAGGCGAACGGTTCCTGACTCATGGCGCGGAGGTGGTCTGTCCCGGCATAGAAGAACTGCCAAAGGATACCCCTCTCAGGGCATACTGCAACGGCAAATTTTTAGGAATAGCCAAATCAAACGGCGCGGCGGTGCATATATGCACATTCCTCGGTCAGGAAGAAGAATGAATAAAACAGCCATAGCTTTCGGCACCTTTGACGGGGTACACAGGGGGCATCAGGAGATAATAAACGCCATGCTCTCGGCGGCGGAAGGGAGAGGGCTGGATCCGCTCATATACACATTTTCCAACCATCCGGTGGGGCTTTTCGGCAAGTCCTTTTCCATGATAATGACGGACGGGGAGCGCATAGCCGCCCTGAAAGGCTTCGCCCCCGTTGCGGCGGAAAGGCTGGACAGGCAGTTTGCGGCAACGGAGCCGGAGGACTTCGTTCGGCACATGGCGGAAGAATACCGCATGGGCGCAGCCATCGCGGGCTTCAACTATACCTTCGGCAGCAGGGGGGCGGGGAACATGGATACGCTCCGCCGCCTTGGGGGGAAATACGGCTTTGAGGTATACGAGATACCCGCGCTGATGTACGGCGGGGAGCCGGTATCCAGCACCCGGATACGGGCCTGCATAGAGCGCGGCGACATAGCCGGCGCCAACGCCATGCTGGGCCATGAGCTTGAGCTTAGCTGCAAGGAAACGTCGCAAAACGGACACGCCGTGCTTAAAGTGGCTGATGGGCTCGTGCTGCCAGCCCCCGGGAGGTACATTACGGAGGCGGAGGGAAGGCGGCTCGTATGCGGCGTTTCGCCCGGTGGCAGCATCGAGCCGGAGGAGCCCTTTGGGGAGCCTAAAAAGCTGCGGTTTATAGGCAGGATAGGCTGAAAAAGCTATTTACAACGCATTGACGCTGTGGTAAAATAAAAAGACCTTGAACCGGGGGCTGTGTTTTCCGCATCTCCAAGCGCAATACTCGGTTTCCGGCGATTTATAAAAAATATGGAGGAAGTAAAAATGACCAAAGCTGAAATCATCGCCAAGTACGCGATTCACGAGGGCGACACCGGTTCCCCCGAGGTGCAGATCGCTCTGCTGACTGAGCGCATCAACCACCTGAACGAGCACCTCAAGGAGAACAAGAACGACCACCATTCCCGCCGTGGCCTGCTCAAGATGGTCGGCCGCCGCCGCGGCCTTCAGAACTACCTTAAAAAGACCGACATCGAGCGCTACCGCAAGATATGCGCCGAGCTTGGCCTGCGCAAGTAATTGAGTGAGCATAAGAGCAGCCTTTAAGGCTGCTCTTTTCTTATTCGGCACAGTATCTTGCGCCGCATTGCGGGAAAGGGCACGATTCGCCGAATTATTTATATTTTATTCACAGATTAGCTTTGGTATATTCATACGCAAAGGGGTATAATATCCTTAGAAAAGAAGCTGGCAAAGCAAAAAGCGAGGGAGGGCTTTTTATGAAGAAAAGATTATTTGCCATTATGTTGGCTCTGGCCATGCTGCTGGCCGCAGTGCCTGCGCTGGCGGAGGAAGGAAACGGTGGGGAAGCTCTTGAAAATGCTACGAAGATAACATGTAGCGATTGTAAAAAAGAAGTAGAATCGGTAGATGCTAATGGCCTATGCGCGGAGTGTGTTTTAAAGCAGAATAATACGCAGCAGATAGCAGTGCGCGGTTCTGACACAATTGGAGGCGGCGAAGCTGGCGGCACAACCGGCAACACCAACGATAATACCGTAAACCCTGACAATACCGGTGGCAATACCAGCGGTACAACTGGCGGTACAACTGGTGGCGAGAAGGAAACCTGTGAGCATACATGGACTTATCAGGACGCCCGGAGTAATGATAGTACCAATTACTGTTACAAACATAAAAAAACTTGTTCCAAGTGCGGAGCAGAAGAATGGGAAGACCATGTATGGGATAGAAGTAAACAGGAAATGGTTGAAGAATCTACCTGTACCAAGCAGGGCAAAGATAAATTACCCTGTCAATTATGTACTCATGTGACTTATGTTTCAAGGGAACTTAAGCCGCACACAAAGGATAAAGGAACAGTAATTAAATCGGCTACATGTACTGAAAAGGGGACAATACAGTATACATGTACAGTATGTCAAGCTAAACTTCCAGAAGAAGAAATCCCCGCCCTCGGTCATGATTATGAGTATCTCTGGGGAACATGGGATTGCAAAACCAAGACGATTACAGCTTGTCGCAAGTGCAAACGTGCAGGGTGTACTGTTATGGAAAATCACACGGCCATTTCGGTCAGCGAAAAAGACAGGGATACATGGTATTCCTGCGGCAAGAAATACACTACCGTATACTATAAGGTGGTAGCCAAGTACAGCGATAGTAAGGCCGAAGAGTATACCGGAAAGGCTGAATGTACCTATTCTACCTCGGATTATTGCCGTCCCGACTGGTACTATGACCCCTGCTACTACAACAACCCCTGCGGCCATTGGGGCTGCGGCAACGTATGCACCCGCTACAGCAACTGCGTACCCTGCCGGGATTACAGGACTACCTTCCGCGTAGGCGGGTACAATTGTCTGGCTACACCTAAGACAGGCGATGTCTCCGTAATAGGCATGGCGCTGATATCCCTCGCGGGCGCCGGCGCTGCCATAATGGGTAAGAAGCGCAAATAAAAACAGGCGACTTTAAAGGCCCGTCCTAAAAGGATGGGCCTTTTTCCTGTTGCCATATGCCGGCAAATAATGTATAATAAATTGGTTTATAATAAGAGAGTATGAAAAGGAGCATGAACATGCAAGGCAAGACATTCACAATGGAGCTCGCCGGAAAGACCCTTACCATCGAAACCGGTAAGTACTGCGAGCAGGCAGGCGGGAGCGCATTCGTCCGCATGGGCGACGCCGTGGTTATGGTCAATGCAACGGTGGCCAAGCAGCCCCGGGACGGCGTAGATTTCCTTCCCCTGTCCATCGAATTCGAAGAAAAGATGTACTCCGTGGGCAAGATACCCGGCGGTTACATAAAGCGCGAGGGCCGTCCCTCTGAAAAGGCCATACTGTGCAGCCGCCTTATCGACCGTCCCCTCCGTCCCCTGTTTCCCAAGGGCTTTTACAACGACATTCAGGTAATAGCTACCGTACTGTCGATGGATCCCGACGTCCAGCCCGAGATACTGGGCATGATAGGCTCTTCCGCGGCTCTGGCCATGAGCGAAGCCCCCTTTGCAGGCCCTACCGGCGCTGTGGCGGTCGGCATGGTAGACGGCAGGTATATCATCAATCCCACCCTGGAGGAGAGGCATAAGAGCAAGCTGAACCTTACAGTTGCAGGTACCAAGGACGCTGTCATGATGGTGGAGGCCGGCGCAAATGAGCTTTCCGAGAAGGAAATGCTTGACGCCATACTGACGGCTCACGAGGAAGTAAAGAAGATAGTGGCCTTTATCGAGGGCATAGCGGCCGAGTGCGGCAAGCCCAAGATGGAAGTCAACATATATCATCCCGACGAAGCCTTCACTGAGCTGGTACGCGAGTACGCAAGAGACAAGGTGGAGTGGCAGCTTGACACCTTTGAGCGCAAGGTACGCGAGGAGCGCAGCGAGCAGGTAAAGCAGGAGGTCATCGAGCACTTCGCAGAGGAGTATCCCGATTCCGCCGGCGATATAGACATGATACTCTACAACCTTACTAAGGAAATCGTAAGGGATAAGATAATCAACCGCAAGATCCGCCCCGACGGACGCGCACAGGACGAGATACGCCCCATCTGGAGCGAGGTGGGCATACTGCCCCGCGTACACGGCAGCGGCGTATTCACCAGGGGTCAGACTCAGGTAATGACCATAGCCACCCTTGCGCCCCTTTCCGAGGGACAGGAGCTGGACGGCATTGATGACGTCACCTTCAAGCGTTACATGCATCAGTACAACATGCCTCCCTACAGCGTGGGCGAAGTACGCCGTGTCGGCAGCCCCGGCAGGCGTGAGATAGGCCACGGCGCACTGGCTGAGCGCGCTCTGGTACCCATGCTCCCCTCCGAGGAGGAATTCCCCTATGCCATGCGCCTGGTCTCCGAGGTAATAAGCTCCAACGGTTCCACCTCACAGGCCTCAATCTGCGCCAGCACTCTTGCGCTTATGGACGCTGGCGTCCCCATAAAGAAGCCCGTAGCAGGCGTTGCGATGGGTCTCATCAAGGACGATTCCACCGGCAATATCGCCGTATTGACCGACATACAGGGTCTTGAGGACTTCCTTGGCGATATGGACTTTAAGGTAGCCGGCACCCGTGAGGGTATCACCGCCATTCAGATGGATATAAAAATCAAGGGCATAGACGAGCAGATACTTACCCGCGCCCTTGAGCAGGCACGCAGGGGCCGTCTGTTCATACTGGACAAGATGGCAGAGACCATCAAGGAGCCCAGGGCAGACCTGTCCCCCTATGCTCCTCGCATCATGCAGTTCAGCATACACCCCGATAAGATACGCGAGGTAATCGGATCCGGCGGAAAGACCATAAACGGCATAATCGCAGCGACCGGCGTAAAGATCGACCTTGAGGATGACGGCCGGGTATTTATCGCCTCCCCCGATGCTGAAGCCGCAGCTGCCGCCAAGCGCATGATAGACGATATCTGCCGCGATATAGAGGTCGGCGGCGTGTTCCTCGGCAAGGTAGTGAACATACTGCCCATAGGCGCACAGGTAGAACTCAAGCCTGGTAAGAAGGGCCTGGTGCACATCAGCCGCCTGGCAAATCACAGGGTAGAGAAGGTTGAGGACGAGGTTCAGATAGGAGACGAGATACTGGTACGAGTCATAGCGATCAAGCCCGATGGCAAGATCGACCTTACCCGCAAGGAGCTCCTGCCCGACGCGAAGAAATAATAAAACAGCTTGTGTGTGCGGGCGGATATTATTCCGCCCGCATGTTGATTTTTAAGGCGTATGTTCTTAAACTGCCTGTACCCTCATAGATTGTCTACATGGGGGGTACGGGGCATATGCGCAGAAAACTCAGCTTTTTAAGCGGATTGTTGACAAATATTTTCCTTGCGGCGTTGATAATAGCGATGTATCATGCTACACAGCCAGGCGGCGTGCTGCCGGTTTCGGCGCCTCAGTATCGTGGCAGCGGCGAAAGGGCTGCATTGCAGTTCGCGGTGAGCTGGAATGCGGCAGCCATACCGGATATATTGGATATACTAAAAGATAAAAGCGTCAAGGCTACGTTTGCCGTAAGCGGAGAATGGGCTGAAAACAATCCCGCGCTGCTTATGCGCATGGCCGCAGAAGGCCACGAGATAGCCTCCATGGGGTATTATCCCGACATGGATGGCAGAATAGGCTGGACTGTAAAAGACGTGAGGAGGGCCAACGAGGCGGTAAAGAAGATATGCGGCGCAGAGCCTGCGATATACTACGAAGGCTCGCGCAATACCGTAACGTCTACGCTGGCAGCAAAAAAACTGAAATTAACAGCGGTATCCTCTACAATAGACCTGCTGACGGCCAAGGGCACTGCTGCGGACATACTTTCCCGCCTGCCTGAAAAGCCTATTGAGGGAAGCATAATATTGCTTCGGCCTACGGCGGCCTGTAAGGAGGCGCTGGGCGGCATAATAAATGCGATAGAAGAGAAAGGAATTGGGCTTACATGCACAGGCGATGTGCTGGGCCTATCGGAATAGGGCAAAAGGTGATAGTAAGAGAAACGCTTCCAAACGGTGTAAAGCTCATAGCTCAGGAGATGACCGGATTCCGCTCGGTATCCATGGCGGTATGGATACAGGCCGGTTCGGTGTATGAAACAGGCGCCGAATCCGGCATATCCCACTTTATAGAGCACATGGTGTTCAAGGGGACAGAAAGCCGCAGCGCATCTGACATAGCGGCGGAGATGGACGCGGTGGGCGGCAGCATAAACGCGTACACCGCCAAGGAATGCACCTGCTTTTATGCTAAGGTGCTGGGTGAAAATATCGACCTTGCGGCGGACATGCTAAGCGACATAGCCTGCCGCCCAAGCCTTGATCCTGCGGATATCGAAAGGGAAAAGGGCGTCGTGTGCGAGGAGATACTCATGCTGGAGGATGACCCGGAGGACCTTGCCCACGAGACGCTGAGCGCCGTCATATACGGGGACAGCCCTCTTGCAAGGCCAATACTGGGCACACAGGACACCGTGCGGGCATTTACGAGAGACGATATACTTTCATATATGGACAAGCGGTACATACCACAGAACATGGTGGTGTCCTGCGCGGGCAACTTTAAGATGGAGGAGCTGCGAGCCGCGGTGAACAAGCGCTTTGACAGGCGGGGCCGGGGCGACAGCTACGTACCCCCAAAGAACCAGCTCATAAAGGAAAAACGCTTCAGGGCGGTGGAAAAGGACATAGAGCAGGTGCATATATGTCTTGGCTTCCCCGGGTTCCCAGGGGATACCGAGGAGCAGTTTGCGCTGCTGGTGCTCAATAACGCCCTTGGGGGAAGCATGAGCTCCAGGCTGTTCCAAAAGATACGCGAGGAGCACGGAATGGCATACTCCGTGTACTCATACCCCACGAGCTATTCCGATACCGGTTACTTCACCCTCTATGCCGGCACCGGGGAAAAGCAGGCCGCCAAGGTGGTGGAGCTTATGCTCAGGGAGATAGATTCCGTCAAGAAGGACGGCATAACCAAAGAAGAATTTGCCCGCAGCAAGCAGCAGCTGAAAGGCAATTATCTCTTAGGCCTTGAGAGCACTGCTTCCCGCAGCAGCTCTTTGGGACGCGGCGAGCTAAGAGGAAGGATATACACCGATGAGGAGCTTATTCGCCGCATTGAGGGCGTTACGATGGAAAGCGTCCAAGACATCATTCCAAGAGTACTGGACACAGAAAGAATGGCGGGAGCATTCGTTGGCAGGGTAAACAAGAGGGAAACCGAAGTAAAGAGGATATTCGAGACGGCGTAAGCCGTATATAAAAGGAGCGCAGATGGCGAGGAGAAGAAAAGTAAGGTTCAGCGGAAGGTTTTACCTTACCATGCTGGTGCTGCTGGGCATAGTGGTGGCTCTGGTGCTGATAATACCCAACGGCGGGGGCGGCACGCTGAAAAACGCCACTATGGAGGCAAAGCTGATGCCGGAGACCGTAATAATACGCAATGAGAGCACCGTAGCAGTGGACAAGTTCGATATGGTGGATCACCTTGTGGACGAGGGCGCCAGCGTAAATGCCGAGGTGCCTGTGGCGACGGTGTACAAATGGGGATACAGCAGTGAGCTTGCCCAGTCCCTCGTTACAATACAGCAGAAGATATACGAAAAGCAGCTTTCGATATTGGACGGAATAGAGTCCACCGAGCTTACCTCGGTAAACGGTCAGATAGCCGAGCTTAAAAGCAAGATAGCCTCCAACGTCTCAGAGGGCGGCGAGGACGATCTGCTTGAGCTTGAGCGCAGCATGAAGGAGCTGCTGAACCAGCGCACCGTATACCTGAAAAATTCCGTACAGGCGGATGTTGAGCTGAATTCCCTCTATTCCGAGGAAACGGCGAAGCTGGCCCAGATAGCCGAGTACACCAGCACCGTGAACGCCAAGATGACCGGTCTCGTGAGCTTTTATTTCGATGGCTATGAGCTGGTGCTCAACGGGGAAAAGCTGGACGTGGTAAGCGCAGACGTCATAAAGAAGATAATCAACGGCGAAAGCGGCGTCAACGCCGCCACAAGCGAAAGCCTTCTGTTCAGGCTGGTCGATCCAAACAAATGGTACGCCGCATTCATAACCTCACCCTCAGAGGGAGCGAGCCTTATGGGGGGGCAGACATATACGGTGACATTTGACGGCATGAAGGATATCATGTACACGGCTACCGCACTGGAGCCTGTGGTGTGTGACGGCGGCATAGTCAATATGCTGGAGTTTACCGAAAACATAGGCGAGCTGCTCAGCATTCGCGTGATCAAAGCTACGGTGACGGCCCAACTTGCCGGCCTTGAGATGAATGCCGCTGCGGTAAAATCCAAAAACGGCGAGAGCTACATAACCACAAGTACCGGCGATGTGCCTGTGACGGTGATAGCCGTAAACGGCGACAAGGCGCTGATAACGGGCGATGGCCTCGTAGAAGGCATGAGGTATAAAAAGTAGCGGTATAATCGGCAAAGACCGAAAGGACGGTGGCGTATTTTGAGCATAAGGGACAATTACCTGACGGTGATGGAAAACATCGCGGCAGCCTGCGCTCAGTGTGGGCGAGGCGAAGGCGAAGTGAAACTCATAACCGTTACCAAATTTGTAGATACGGGGCGCATAGCCGAGGCGGTCGCCGCGGGCGCGCGCCATGTGGGCGAAAACAGGGCGCAGGAGTTCAGGGACAAGCTGGATTTTTTCAAAGAAAACGGCCTTGACGCGCATTTGATTGGACAATTGCAGACCAATAAGGTAAAATATGTAATAGGCAATGCAAGCCTTATACAGTCTGTGGACAGGCTGGAGCTTGCCAAAGAGATAAGCCGCCTTGCGGTAAAGGCGGGCATAACCCAGAATGTGCTTGCCGAGGTGAACATCGGCGGCGAGGCTCAGAAGGGCGGAATAGCCCCATGCGAGCTTAAGGACTTACTTTCGATAATTTCCGAGCTGCCCGGCATAAGGGTGAAGGGACTCATGTGCGTGCCCCCTGCTGTGGGAGAGGAGGAGGCGCGAAGGTACTTTGCCTCTATGAGAAGGCTATTTGAGGATATCGCATCGGCGGGTATTCCCGGCGTGGATATGCGGGAGCTTTCAATGGGCATGAGCGGGGATTATAAATCGGCCATAAAGGAAGGCGCTACCATGGTACGGGTGGGAACGGCCATATTCGGCGCAAGACCGGCGGCTGCGGCAAGGGCGTAGAGACAGAGAGCCCCGAGCCTGACAATTACTACAGTGTTTTTCTCCAAGCGCCAATTAAACAATCTATTTTATTTAATTGAATGGAGGACAACATGGCAGGAATTCTTAACAAACTGATGGACTTTATCGGCATCGAGGATGTGGACGATGAAGGGTACAACGAAGATTACTTCAACGATGAGCAGCAGTCTATGGCTGAGGACAACGTAGTCAGCCTCGGCAACCGCGGCAGGAGAAAGACCGCCGCCGGCAATAACGTGGTAAGCCTTCCCACGGCGGCGCCCATGAAGATGGTGGTGTATCATCCCGTAAGCTATGAGGATACCCAGAACATCATCGACAACCTTAAGAGCCGCAAACCCGTTATCGTCAATATGGAAGAGCTTGAGATCGACTGCGCACAGCGCATACTGGACTTCATGGCGGGCGCTATCTATGCCCTCGATGGAACCATCTACAAGATCTCCCGCGGTATATTCGTCGTAGCTCCCACCAACTATGACGTTATCGGCAACGATGACCGTACCGACGTTGACGTGATCTGATAAAGGCTCGCATTTCAGACTGTGCGGGGGTTATCCCCGCACAGGGCTGCAATTGCACAATTCAGAGGTAGCATGAAGAAGAGCGATATAATAGAAAAGCAATTCAACAGAGCCTTTTGGGGCTACGATATAGTCGAGGTGGACCAGTTCCTCGACGAGATAGTTAAAGAGCTGGAGCACATGGAGCAGAAGAACAAGCTCCTTGAACTGCGCAACCAGATGCTTCTCGACCGCATGGCGCGGGACGGAGTATCCCTTAGCGAGGAAGATAAAAAGTAACAAAAAAAGCACAACTACGAATAAACGGCCGGCACTGTCCGGCTTTTTGTATGTTAATTTTTAAGCCCCCTGCCAATACTAAAAGGACCATGCAAAACACAGGGAGGCTACAATGCTGCCAAACAGGACATATAACGAATTAAACGAGAGCTGCTTTTCACAGACCGAGCTAAGCGAGGAGGCGAAGCTTCGTGCGGGCCTTTCCGCCAGAAAAAACAGGCGAAGCTCGCTTCAGCTCACCGCCGACAGGAAGGCGCTTATTGCCATATACAAAAAAATGCAGGAAAGGGAGGAGCAATGGGGCGCACTCGAAGCATTGTTTCGCGATTTTTATATAGTTGAGCGAGTATTGAACGACTGCGATGAAAGGCCCAAGCGCCTGCCGGTGCTGCTGCACGGCAGCCATGCGGGACTCCCGCGGATATACGATATAGCCGCCTGCATGGCCGGCAGACGGGACGGACGTATAGACGAGGCTACGGTATACGCCTTCATGGAGGCGTATCAGAGCGTAACGCCGCTGACGATGGCAGAGGTGGCGGAGCTGCCCAACATGCTCAATGCGGCGCTGGTAAAGCTGCTTACGCTGGAATGCGAAAGAGCCTTAGAGGCGGAGAATTCCATGGAAACAGCAAAAAGCGCGGCTGCCCAGCTGGAGAGGATAAAGGAACGGGCGCGGCGGGAGGCGATTATAGACAGGCTGAGTCTCGGGGAGGATCCGGTGCTGTGCGAATGCCTGTATGGCATGATGAAGGAGCACGACGAAGGGATAGCGGAGCTGATAAACGCAAAGCTGCAGCTGGAGGATAAGAGCATAGACGGGCTTTGCGCCAAGGCGGCGGCGATGCGGCGGCGCAGCACTCAGCGGGCGGATAACGTCATAAGGAGCCTCAGATGCATAGGCGGTATGGAATGGAATAAAGCCTTTGAGGACCTGAGCGTTACCGACAGGGAGCTAAGACGGGATCCGGTATACGGCAAGATGGACGGACGCAGCAGAAGCTACTACCGCGCCTCTGTGGAAAGGCTTTCGATGCGGCTGGGGGCTGCGGAGCAAGTTATAGCCCGGCAGGCAGTGCGCCTTGCCCAGAGCGGAGAAGGAAAAGAGGGTCAGGCGGGTTGGTATCTGTTTATGGAGGGCAGGGAACGGCTTTATAACGTACTCAGGCCAGACCTGCGCTTCAAGAAAAGCAGCGAGGACAAAAAGCTCTGGAAATTCGAGATTTTCAATATAACCCTTGCCCTGCTCCTCGTATGGCTTGGAGCAACGGCGGGCATAGCGCCGCTGATACTGGCAATTATTCCCGCGTGGACGGTGGCCTCCGGCATAAGCGTAAGGCTGTGGCTGAGGTTCAGCCCGCGCCGGGTGATACCCAGGATTGCGGAGAAGAACCTTACCGGCGGCAATAAGACCCTTATAGTGATACCTGTGCTTGTGACAGACGAAAAGGGCCTGAGGGCAGTATTTGAGCACGTTGAGAACCATTATCTCGCCACCAGACTCAAGGGCTGCTATTACGCCGTACTGGGGGATTTTAAGGACGGCCCAAAGGAGCGCGAACAGGGTGAGGGCGGGCTTTTGCGAATGGAAAGGGAGCTTACGGCGCAGCTGAATAAAAAGTACCTTTCAGGGGATGGAGAACCGCTGTTTTACTGCCTGCACAGGCATCGCAGCTTTGCCCCGGCAGATGGCATATATATGGGCCGGGAGCGCAAGCGGGGAGCCATATGCGACCTTGCCAAGCTTATATGTGAAGGGGACAAAGAGCCTTTCTGCCTTATTACAAATGAACTGCCGGAGGGTATAGAATACTGCATAACGCTGGACAGTGATACCATACTTCCCCCCGGAGCCGCAGCAGAGCTGATAGGCTGCATGGAGCACCCTCTGAACGCCCCTGAGATATTCGGCGGAACGGTGCGCCGGGGCTACGGAATGATAGCGCCGCGCATGGCATCTACATCGAAGGGCGCAGCAAAGAGCTTTTTTGCGAGGATAATATCGGGCTCTACCGGTGTGGACGGCTATTTTCCTACAGCGCCTGAATTCTATCAGGACGTGTTCGGCCGCGGTTCCTTCGGCGGCAAGGGAATATTCCACATACGGACATTCATGGATACCGCCATGCGGTGGATACCCGAAAACACCGTGCTGAGCCACGATATGCTGGAGGGCTGTTTCTGCGGCTGCGGTTACGCAGGGGATGTCGCGCTATACGACAGCGAGCCGGACGCGTTCATACCCTGGTGGAAGCGGCAGCACAGGTGGCTCAGGGGCGACTGGCAGCTGCTGCCCTTTTTGAAGGACTGGGTAAAGGACGCGGAAGGGGTGAAACGGGATAACCCTTTAAGCTGGCTTTCCAAGCGCAAGATACTTGATAACCTGAGAAGGTGCATGCTGCCCGCCAGCGTGCTGTATGCGGTGCTGCTAATGCCGTATACCGGCGGGGGCTGGCATATAGCACTGGCTCTTTTCGCCCTCTGCGACGGCTTCTTTACGGAGCTTATAACGCTGCCGTTTCGGGCGGCGTTTACCCGCAATGCCGATCCTTTGGGAATGGCGGCTGACATGCTGCTGCCGGCTGCGCGGGCGGGGCTGGACATAATGGCGCTGCCATACGCCTCAGCGCGATCGGCGGACGCCCAGAGGCGCACGCTTTACAGAATGCTGGTGTCCCACAGGCATATGCTGGAATGGCAGACCGCAGCTCAGACCGGCTCAAGGCCAAAGGGAGTAAACGGCTACTATGGCGCGCTGTACATATGCCCGGTCATGGGCATAGTCATGGCCGCGGGTGCAATACTGGGCAAAACGCCGGCCATCGCGGCCCTTTTTGCCGCGCTGTGGTTAGCTATGCCGGCGGCAATATGGGCGCTGGACAGGAGGCTCCCCAAGGAGAAACCAAGACCTGACGAAAGAGAACTGCTTGAGGATATTGCGGAAAGGACCTGGGCGTTTTTTGAGACATTTGCCGGAGAGGGCAGGGGATATATACCCCCGGATAACTTTCAGCAGGAGCCGGAAAAACGCCCCGCAGTAAATACGTCGCCCACAAATATAGGCATGGCAATGGCGGCGGCGGTGTCCGCGGCGGAGCTGGGGCTTATTACTGCCGATGAACTGGAAAAGAGGCTGTCCGGCACAATGGATACTGTGGATAAAATGCAGAAGTGGCACGGGCACCTCTACAACTGGTACAGAACTGATACGCTGGAGGTGATGCGTCCGCGGTATGTTTCTACCGTGGACAGCGGCAACTTCTGCGCCTGTCTTATTACAGGCTCAATGGCCCTTAAGAAATACGGCCGTGAGGATACGGCGGCGCGCCTTGAACGGGCGGCAAGGGAAACGGACTTTTCGGCGCTTTACGATGCGGAGCGGAAGCTTTTCAGGATAGGATACGATGGCGATGCCTGCGAGCTGTCAAATTCGTGGTATGACCTTCTTGCCTCGGAAGCGCGCCTGACGAGCCTTATAGCGGTGGCTCTCGGCAGCGTAAAGCCGGAGCACTGGTTCAAGCTCGGCCGTCAGATGGCGCCGGTGCTGGGCGGGACTCTGGTATCCTGGAGCGGCACGATGTTCGAGTACCTTATGCCGGTGCTGTTTACTGGGGCGGCGCCCGATACGCTGCTTTACAACAGCTGCCTGAACGCCGTAAAGGCGCAGAAACGGCAGCGCTATGGCGGCGTATGGGGTATATCCGAATCAGGCTACTATGCATTTGACCGCAACATGTACTATCAGTACCGTGCCTTCGGCTTGCAGCGGCTCAGCCTTATGAGCTGCCGGGAGCGCAGCAGGGTAATATCGCCGTATTCAACGATGCTCGCCCTGGCCTTTGATCCCAGGGGCGCATGCGAAAACATAAGGCGGCTTACAGGGGAGGGCGGATTGGGCCCATACGGAATGTACGAGGCGCTGGACTATACCGAGGGCCGGCCGGATCAGAAAAAGGACCATGCCGTAGTGCAAAGCTTTATGGCGCATCATCAGGGCATGAGCATGTGCGCCATAGCAAACGCGCTGTGCGATGGGGCGATAGAGAAGTACTTTATGTCATACCCTGCAATGCGCGCGTTTGAAATACTTACAGAGGAACGCGCTCCGGCCAGGGGCATACGCATAAAACCGCTGCATTCGGCTGAAAGCAGGGTGCAGAGGAACGGCGCGCGAAAGGAGGCGCGGCCGCGTATAATACGCGAAAGGTACAGTATACCCGAATGCCAGCTGCTGACCAATGGCAGCTATACGCTGTTCGTGACCGAAGACGGAGACGGCTTTTCAAAGTGCGGCGATATAATGCTTACGCGCTGGCGGCCTGACCATATACGCGGCCGGAATGGCGTACGGCTGGTGGTGCGGAACGGAAGCGATGCATGGGATGCTGCAAGGGGCGCTGAAGCCGTGTTTTACCCGTACAGGGCGGAATTCAATAACGCCCGCGACGGCATATCCTGCCGGATGGAGATATGCGCGGCAGTCGGGCAGAACGGCGAGGTGCGGCGCATCACCGTAAAAAACACCGGCACAGAGGAAAAACATATAGAACTGGGGGCGTTCTTTGACGTGTGCCTGAGCTCGCAGGCGGCGGATACGGCTCACCCATCCTTCAACAGGCTGAAGGTGGATGCCCACATGAGAGACGGCGCGCTGCTGTTTGAAAAGCGGGGAAAGGCTGCGGGCTGGCTGTACGGCAGGTTGATATCAAAGGGACAGGTGAATTACTGTGCGGACAGGCTAAAGGCGCTGGGGCGGCTGAAAACACCGGAGCAGGCCATGATGCAGCCAATGCTGCAAACGGAAAACGCCGAATGTCCGGTATTGCCGTATTTCGGGGCGCGGAGCGAGGTGACGGTAGCTCCCGGCGAGGGACAGGAGCTTTGGTTTATCATGGGTTATGCCGAGAGCGAGGAGCGGGCGTTGGAGGACTGCCGCGAGCTTCAGGGGCGGCTCAACGATTGCTTCGCCATGAGCGAGGCGCAGACTGACGGGCTGCTGAGGGAGACGGCTACGGAATACGGGAAGGCGGAGCTCTTTGAAAGGATCGCGGCAAGGCTGCTGCTGGAGATACCCATAAAGTACGGCGCCGTTGGGCCCGGGGGGACGGAAACACTGTGGAAGCACGGTATATCCGGCGACAGACCTGTGCTGCTGGTAGAAATACAGCGCATTACTGAGCTGAGGCTGCTGCGCTCCCTTATGGAGTTTTCGAAATACATGGCAAAAAGACTGCTGCCCGTGGACATTATCGCGGTGGGCTGCTACCCGAACGAATATCGGAACGAGCTGCGGGAGCGTATGGCGGCCATAATGGCAGAGGAGATAAGCTGCGGCAGGGCGCACCTTATCAACGGCTTTGAGCTGAAGGAGGGGGAGGAGGCTGCCCTGCGCTGCGCCGCTATGGTGGAAATAAGGGCGGACGTCAGCCTGAACAGGCAGTTTGCCCCCTCTGCCAGGAGGGAGGCGGAGATGCGAAGTTATAACGGCTATAAGCATGGCTGCATAGACATAGGGCGGCCGGAGCTGAGCTTCGATAACGGCCTCGGGGGCTTTGATAAAAACGGAGAGTACGTCATCACCCTTGAGGCGGGGCAAAGCCTGCCTATGCCCTGGTGCAACGTGATAGCCAACGATACCTTCGGCTGCATAGTTACGGAACGGGGGGGCGGGCATACATGGCGGGGAAACAGCCGGGAGCATAAGCTCACCCCGTGGTACGATTCCCCCGCCGATGATATGCAGGGGGAGTTCATCCTGATAACCGATACGGTAAGCGGCGAGACGTTTTCGCCCTTTGCGAGCCTTATGCAGGGGCGGCGCATAATACGGCACGGCTACGGTTATTCGGAGTTTTTGTCAGGAGACTGCGGGCTTAAAACCAAGCTTACGGTGTTCGTCCATGAGCGGTTCAACGTAAAATACTCGGTGCTGAGTATAGCCAATCCTGGCAGCTCAAGGCGGGAGCTGAGTATAATGTACGGAGTGGAGTGGGCGCTGGGGCCGGTTCAGAGGAGGCATGGGATACACGCATACCCGATGGAATACGGCGTATGCGCAAGGAACCTGCTGGATAAGGACAACGACGAGGCGGCGTACATTGCCATCGTAAATGGTGAAGCCGAAAAGTGCTCTGACAGGGAGATTATATTCGGCCGGGGCTGGGACGCCGATGCACTGACTGGCGATAGCAGCCGGAGCGGAGCATCCGCCCTGCGCAGCGAGGTGAGCGTTGCCCCCGGGGAGGAGATACGGCTGGTGTTCGCGCTGGGCGAAGGCGGCGAGGAGGAGATACGGCAATGCTTGAATGAGGACACGGACGCAGCCCTTGATAATGTCAGGACGCTGTGGAAGCGGAGGCTCAATGGCGTTGAGATACACACCCCGGACGCGGCCATGGACGCCATGATGAACGGGCGGCTGCTGTATCAGGCCTTTGCCGCAAGGGTGCTGGCTAAATGCGGCTACTATCAGTGCGGCGGCGCGGTGGGCTTCAGGGATCAGCTGCAGGATATGCTTGCTGTGATGCACACTGAACTCGAACGGGCAAGGCGGCATATACTGCTTTGCGCCTCAAAGCAGTTTAGGGAAGGGGACGTGCTGCATTGGTGGCATTGGCCGGGCCGGGGCGTGCGCACCCGCGTAACCGATGACAGGCTGTTCCTGCCCTATGTATTGTGGGAGTACGTTCACCTGACGGGCGATCAAAGCATACTCACCGAGCAGGTGAGCTACCTTGAGGGCAGGGAGATACCCGGCGGGGCAAAGGACCTATACGACGACTTTGCGGATTCGTCTTATACCGAAAGCCTGTATCAGCATTGTGTCAGGGCGGTGGAGAGCATAGGCTTCGGCAGCTATGGATTGCCCCTTATGGGCGGCGGTGACTGGAACGACGGAATGGACGATGTGGGCCGCGACGGCGGCGAAAGCGTATGGCTGGGCTGGTTCCTGCTGGACGTACTGGACAAAATGTGCTGCTTAGCCGAAATTTGCCGCAGGAAAGCGGACGGTAAGCGCTTTGCCGAAAAGGCCAGAAAGCTCCGCCACTGCGTAGAGCAGGCGGGATGGGACGGCGCGTGGTACAGGCGGGCGTATTACGGCAGCGGCGAACCGCTTGGCGCAAAGGGGAACGTTGTCTGCGAGATAGACTGCATATCCCAGGCCTGGGCGGCAATATGCGGCGGTGAACATGCCGACGAGGCGGTGAACTCAATGCTCAGCATGCTTTACGACGATCAGGAGGGCATGATAAAGCTGCTCACGCCGCCATTTACAGGGCAAAGCTGGCAGCGTCCCGGGTATATCGAGGATTACATTCCCGGAGTGAGAGAAAACGGAGGACAGTACACACACGGCGCCGTATGGGCAGTGCAGGCCTGCTGCAAGCTGGGCATGGGAGAGAAGGCTCTCGCGCTGTTCGATGCGCTGAATCCCATAAACCACGCGCTCACACGCGCACAGGCGGCAAAATACAAGGGGGAGCCATATGCCGTGGCGGGGGACGTGTATTCCGGACTCAATGCCGGACGGGCGGGCTGGACGTGGTATACGGGGGCCGCAGCGTGGCTGTATAAGATATGCCTTGAGGATATGCTGGGTATACGGAGGGAGAAGGATGCGCTGCGCATAGCGCCTACGGTTCCCTTTGAGGAATACACCGTGAAATACAGATACGGCGAAGCAGTATACATACTGCACCTGAGCGGAAAAAGCCGGGGCACGGTAAAGCTGGAAGACGATAAAATGGCGCACGAGATCACACTGTAATGATAAAGAGAAAT
>OGPH01000773.1_pt1 | contig 29966 bp, 47 predicted proteins | sample 1552891 | NCBI WGS metagenome assembly OGPH01 (sample SAMEA2580272, study PRJEB22360) | human gut metagenome | biome: human gut; feature: human-associated habitat; material: faeces | place: Denmark | collected 2008/2010 | reverse complement strand
ATCATAATATATTTATATAAAGAGAAAAAATGAGGTTTTATATGATTGATAAATTAAAAAATTCTACTCTTATTAAATTCATACTAGTTGACATTCTTCTTGTCTTCGTTTTAGCTATGACAATATTTTTACCAATCATCTTATGTTTTACTGTTAGTCCTTGGTTTTTATTTTTATATGCCATTCCTATAGGAATTTACTTTGGATATAAAGAATATAAGGAGTTTGATAAATAATGTATCCTGAAGCTAAAATGATAGATGCTATGAAGGTGTGGAAATTACCTGCTGGTAAAGAATCTATGCTTTCTGAAATGTGCCAATCTGGAGATTATTTTCTCGAAGAAAAAATTGATGGATATTGGTATGAGTTTGAAAAGACAGATAACTACAGTTATCTATTTTCTCGTAATACAAGTACAACAACTGGATTACTCTCTGAAAAAGGTGCAAATGTGCCTCATATTATTGAAGCCTTAAATTGTATGCCATCAAATACAATTTTAATTGGCGAGATTTATTATCCTGGAGGGACATCTAAAACAGTAACAAGCATAATGGGATGCCTACCAGATTTAGCTATCAAAAGGCAAAAAGATAATCCTATTCATTATTATATACATGATATAATTGAATATGATAATATTAATTTAGTAAGTGTCGGTGCAGAAGATAGATATAAAATCCTTGCGGCAGTATGGGAAAAACATAATTTATCACAATATAGTTTCTTGCGGCTAGCAGTAAAAGTAGACACTAATCTTGAAGAAGAAATCTCTCGAATCTTGAAAAGTGGCGGCGAAGGCGCGGTTTTAAAGAAAAGGGATTATCCTTATACTCCTGGAAAACGTCCCGCTTGGTCTACAATTAAAATTAAACAGATGGATTCTATTGATTTAATCTGCATAGGTTTTTGTCCTCCAACAAAAGAATATACAGGAAAAGAGATAGATACATGGGAGTATTGGGCTATTGAAAAACAAGGCGAGAATGGAGTATGGGTAGAACAAGAAAAAATAAATTCCTATAAAGCAATTAGATCTCCCGATTATAGAACAATCCCTATTAGTAGATACTATTTCTATGGATGGAATACAGCAATTAAAGTTGGCGCTTATGATAATCAAGGCGAACTAATAGAATTAGGTACGGTTAGTTCTGGTCTAACTGATGACATGAAGCGCGATATGACTGAAAATCCGCAGAACTATCTTAATAAAGTTGTTTCTCTTGATTGCATGTCTATTGATAAAAAAGAACATACATTAAGACACCCAGTATTAAAGTTGTGGAGAGAAGATAAAGACACAAAAGATTGTATTATAGATGAAATTTTCTCATAAAATCTAACTTTGCTGAGATATTTACCTAAAATTCTTGACTTAAAAAAATATTTTAGATATAATATATATGTAATTCAGGGATAAAGGATAGAAATTATATGACCCGAAAATAGATGAAAAAGCTCGCTCAAGAACTTTATAAATGTGAGCAAATTCACCAAAATGAAACTTCCTCAAAGGAAGAAAAATCCCGAGCCGATAATCGAATTATGCAGATTACCAATCAAATTATGTCATTAAGCGACGGGATAAATATTATGCTAGAAATTGACACTATGGTTCAAGATTTAGCAACAAATTAAATTAAAATAAATTTATTATTAAAGGAGAATGTCTACTATGGCAGCTATGAAAGAAAATACTCGTAAGGTTTTAGATTATTTAAAGGAGCATAATGGTGAAAATTTAACAGCGGCAGATGTTGCTGAAGCTCTTGGACTTGAGAAGCGTCAAGTTGATGGTATTTTTACTTCTGCTTTCCAACGCAAGGGACTTGGAGAGCGCGTTCCTGATGAGGTAACTCTTGAAGATGGTTCTCATCAGAAGGTAAAGTATCTCCATTTAACTCAAAGCGGGCTAGATCTCGACCCAGACGCTCAAGAGTAATTTTGTTCGGGGAGAGTTAACCTCTCCCCGAATTTTTTAAATATGATTATAGGGTTATTATTAATTACTATAATCGGGTTAATAATTTATATCTATTATCTCAAGAAACAAGAGCATCAAATAATTGAAGTTAATATAGATAATTAGAGGAAAAACTCAGAGATAGAATAGGAAATAAAACATAATAGAGAAGTATTATCTAATATAAAAGAAAATATATACTCTGAAAATGAAATTCTTTCTTCTCTAGTAAAATCTTAGGAAGAAATGCGGGAAAATGCACAAAAGCAAGCTGATGAGGCGTACTAGATTCGCATTTCCGCACTTTTAAAATCCTATGAAGAAAAAGAAAATGAGCTTACTATGACTTTTGATGCTAAAAGTCAAGATTTATCAAATAAAATTTCTATCGAATCCAGTAAATTAGCGGATTTACAAGCTAAACAACTTGCTTATATTTAGGCTCAACAAAGATAGGAAGAGATTGACTCTAATCAAGATTACTATCGTTTAGCTCTTGATGAAATTGATATAAATGATATTACATTATTGCGTGAGTTGCAACCTAGATTTATCAAAAAAGAAAGCATAGATAAGTTAATATGGGAAGTATATTATAAACCAGCTTATGATATATTAACGGCTCGATTATTCCCAAAAGCAATTAAATATTGTGGGATTTATAGGATAACTGATTTGACTACTGGAAAATCCTATATAGGATAGTCAGTTGATATAAAAGAACGTTTTAGACAACATATTAAATCTGCTTTAACTTACGGAAAAGCAACCAATAAACTATATTCTACCATGTAGAAATCTGGAGTTCATAATTTTACCTTTGAGATTTTAGAAGAAGTTCCAAGGGAAAATTTAAATGAGAGAGAAACTTATTGGATTGAGTTTTATAAAACAAAAGATTTTGGTTTAAATGCCACTCGCGGAGGGTCTTAATGTTTAGAATTATTGGTAACAGATGTACTGGAAAAACCTATCAACTAATGCAATATGCTAAAGATAATGATGCTATTTTTGTATGTAGCAATCCACGCTCAATGAGAATTAAAGCAGAACAATATGGAATTATTGGACTAAATTGTATTAGTTATTCTGAATTTCTAAAAAATAGAGATTTGAAGGAAAAATTCGTAATTGATGAAGTAGAGATATTATTGCGATTAATAAATCCTTGTATGGAACTTATTGGATATAATTTAAGTGAGGAATAATATGAAAATTATTAAGCCAGATGTTGAACTGATTACACCTATTGACGGTAAGATAATTCTTAAACGAATTGAACAGTGCGGTAGAGTTTGTTATAAATCTGAAGATAAGATTACAGAAGATAGTGCTGTAAAATTTGTTTAGAATATTATTAAAAGAGGACATGAAGCAGTCCTCGAGCATTGCTCTTTTACTCTTAAATTTATTTGCGATAGAGGTGTTAGCCATGAAATTGTTCGTCATAGATTGGCTGCCTATTGTCAAGAATCTACAAGATATTGCAATTATTCAAAAGACGGGTTCGGAAATGAAATTACTGTTATTGAACCTTGTTTCTTAATCAAGAGCAGTCCAGCCTACAATCATTGGTATAATGCTTGTCAAAATGCGGAAGAAGAATATTTTAATATGCTCTCTGCCGGATGCACTCCTTAGGAAGCAAGAGCAGTTCTACCTAATAGTTTAAAAACAGAGGTAGTTATGACTGCGAATTTGCGGGAGTGGCGGCATTTCTTCAAGCTTCGCTGCTCTTCAGCCGCCCATCCGCAAATAAGAGAAGTAGCAATTATTGCACTTAATAAAGTCAAGGAAAAAATCCCTGTAATCTTTGATGATATTGCTCTTGATTGACAATCTTTATTTTATATGTTATTATATTTATATAAAATAAAGAGGAAAATGATATGAACAAATGTGAGACTTTTTTAAATTATTTTGATTGGCTTATAGCTAATTGTAAAGAACCTGTTATTATCCCGGATGAAGTAAAAGAATTTTATGATATTCTTCGTTCACAACAAGACAAGCATATTGATAAACCTCTTTTTACTGAAACTGGATTTCAAATCCTTGAGTATCTTCAAAATAGTAATGCTAAATCTTTAAAAGCAAAAGATATAGCTGATGGGATGGAGATTTCTTCCAGAAAAGTTTCTGGTTCTATTAGAAAGTTAGTTTCTGATGGTTTTGTTGAGAAGTTTGGTTCTAATCCTGTGGTTTATACCCTGACCGAAAAAGGTAAAAATTTTGATATTGAAAAGTATAGAGGAGAGTTAAATAATGAAAAAGAAAATGATTAATGCTACTCATATTGAAGGGTATGTCTATGAGCATAAGCTCGAAAAGAAAGTTTCTGGAGAAAATTCTAAAAATCCTGGAACAGAGTTTATTAACGGTATTTTGAGAATTGCAACCGATGATGAAATGCTAAATGTAGTTGATGTTCATTTTAGTTATGTAACTGAGACTACTAAAAACGGAAAAGCAAATTCTACCTATGGAGTTCTTTTGAATATTATTGAGGGAAAGATTGGCTCTGTAATGGAGCATGGTAAAGAAAACGCAGGAAAGCTCCGTATTGATTCTGCTATTGGTCTAAATGAATGGTATGATAATAATACTACTGGTCACCCTCTTGTAAGTGTAAAAAGAAACGAGGGTGGGTTTGTCCATGTGACTCAGGAGCTCGCGGAAGAAAAGAATCGTGCAACATTTGATACTGATATGGTTATTACTAATGTAATTCGTACAGAAGCTGATGAAGAGCGCGATTTGCCTGAAAAGGTAACTGTAAAAGGGTGCATTTTTGATTTCCGTGGATCTCTGCTTCCTATTGAATTTAATGTATATACTCCTTATGCACCAGAAAAGGCTCTTGATTATTTTGAGAATCTTGGAGCAACTTCTAGTTCTCCAGTATTTACTAGAGTACAAGGTGTTCAAATTTCTAAGACAGTAATTCGCAAAATTGAAGAAGAAAGTGCTTTTGGTGATACAAAGGTAAAAGAGGTTCGTAACTCTCAGCGAGATTTTGTAATTAACTGGGCACAACCTGAAACTTATGCGTGGGATAGCGAAGAGACTCTTCTTGTTTCTGAACTTAATGAAAAGATGGCTGCTCGCGAAGTTACTCTTGCAGAAATTAAAAAGCGTCAAGACGAGTATCAGGCTACAAAGGGTAACGCACTTAGCGGTACTTCTACTTCCGCTCCTGCAAAGGGAGAATATAAATTCTAAGAAAGGGAGATTTTCTCCCTTTCTTTCCCAATTAATTTTAGAAGGAGCGATTAATAAATGAGTTTATTAGATATTAAACCACATGAAGTATCAAGAGATTTAAGAGGTTATTCAGTATTTTTCTATGGGGATCCAAAGTCTGGCAAAACAACTATTGCTAGTAAGTTTCCAAAAGCGCTACTACTTGCTTTTGAGAAAGGTTATAATGCCTTGCCAGGAGTATATGCTCAACCAATCAATAGTTGGGGTGAATTTAAGAAACTTTTTAGTGAATTAAAAACTCCAGAAGTTCAAGAAAAATTCCAAACTATTGTAATTGATACAGCAGACATTGCATATGGCTATTGTGAGAAATTTATTTGCGGACGCGAGGCTGTTGATACTATTGGTGATATTCCTTATGGAAAGGGATACGCACTTGTTAGTACAGAATTTGATGAAGCAATTCGTAAAATTCTACAACTTAATTATGGTCTTATTTTGATTTCTCATGCCAAAGTAAAGACAGAAAAAAATGCAAAAGGAGAAGATGTCGCTTCTCAAATTGTACCAACTCTTGACAATAGAGGTAGATTAATTTGTGAGAGAACTTGTGATATTATTGGTTATTCTCGTTCTGTAACCAATGAATCTGGAGGCACAGAAACTCGTCTCTTTATGCGCGGAACTCCGCAATATGTTGCCGGTTCAAGATTTAAATATGTTCCAGAATCTATTGAATTTACATATGATAATCTTGTAAAAGCAATTTCTGATGCTATTGATAAGCAAGCAGAAGAAACTGGTGGCAAGTATATTACAGATGAGGCAACACAAGTTGTCACAGAAGATGTTACTTATGATTTTGATTATCTAATGACAAGATTTAATGATTTAGTTGGAAATCTTATGTCAGAAAATCAATCCAATGCAGTTAAAATTACTGCTATTGTTGATAAATTTTTAGGCAAAGGGAAAAAAGTTGGAGACTGCACTCCCGAATAGTCTGAACAATTGGATCTAATTATTCATGAATTAGAAGACTTAATTAAGACCTAAATAAAAGGAAGGAGAGTATCAAGGATATTTCTCCTTCCTTGATTTTTTATCTAAAATATGATATTATATTTATATAAGGTTATAAAGAAAGGAGCGTAATGTATGGCGAAACACATGGTAAAATGTTTTTACTGTGGAGAAGTATTTGATGCATCAACCACCCCATACGTTAAACCAAACTCAAGACGTTACGCTCATAAAACTTGTGCGCAAACGGCAGAAGAAAATAAAACTCAAGAAGAAAAAGATAAAGAATTATTAGAAAAATATATAAAGGATTTATTTGGAATTAATTGTATCTCCCCAAAAATTAAAAAACAAATAGAAACCTTTAAAAAAGATAGAAATTATTCATATACAGGAATATATAAAACATTAAAATATTTTTTTGAGATAAAAGGAAATTCTATTGAAAAGGCCAATGGTGGAATTGGTATTGTTCCTTTTGTTTATGATGAAGCATATCTATATTGGAGAGCATTGTGGGAAGCAAGAGAAAGAAATGAGCGGGTAGATATAAAAGAATTTATTTTGCCTGTAAGAGAAGTTCATATAGAGCCTCCTCAGCGACAACCAATGAAACATATACGAAAGCTATTTACTTTCTTAAATGAGGAGGAAACACATGAAGAGTAACTATGTAGATACAGCAGCAATTACTCAAATAATTGGGTGTGTATTTAATAATGCCTCTATTCTCGATGATGCAGATAAATATATAATTCATGAAGATGATTTTCAAGAGGATTTTCACAAAATTATCTTTGGGAGTATCTATAATATTCATCTAACAGGCAGTCAAGTCAATATTGATGCAATTATAGATTATTTAGCGAATAGACCCAAATTTGATGCTATATTTAAACAAAATAAAGGTGTAGATTATCTTCTTGAAGCATCACAAAACGCTCGATAGGATACTTTTAATTACTACTATAATAGATTAAAAAAATTTACTCTATTAAGGGCATATAATAGCTTTGGACTTGATGTAACCTATCTTTACGACCCAAATAATATTCTTGATACTAAAAAGAGACAAATGCAAGAAGATTGGTTAGATAATACAAGTTTAGTTGAAATAGCTCATGCTATTGATGTAAAAATAGATGAAATCAAGAGTAAATATATTGAAGATGATTTAGGATTGGGGTATCAAGCCGGAGACGGAATCGACGATTTAATCAGTGATTTAGAACAACATCCAGAAGTCGGTATTCCTTTATATGGCCCATTGATTAATACAGTAACAAGAGGCGCAAGATTGAGAAAATTTTATTTGCGGTCAGCTGCTACAGGAACTGGAAAAACTAGATCAATGATTGCGGATGCTTGTAATTTTGCGTGTAATGAGATCTATCATGATCAATTTGGTTGGATTAAAAACGGAACTTCTCAACCAACTTTGTTTATTGCGACAGAGCAAGATAAAGGAGAAGTGCAAACTATGATGTTAGCATTTCTTTCTGATGTAAATGAAGAGCATATCTTGAATGGCCAATATTTTGATGGAGAAAAGGATCGAGTTCTCAAAGCCGCGGAAATTATTAAAAGAAGTCCGATTTGGATTGAAGAATTGCCGGATTTTTCTTTGCAAGATGTAGAAAATAAGATAAAAAAGAATATCCGTGAACACGAAGTTAAGTATGTTTTATTCGATTATTTACAAACATCTCTCAAGATTCTTGAAGAAATTAGTAAGAAATCTGGCGGAGTTAAATTAAGAGAAGATAATATCTTATTCATGCTTTCCGCAAGATTAAAAGATTTAGCAAATAAATATGGTATATTTATTATGTCTGCAACTCAATTAAATGCAGATTATTAGAATAGTGAAACACCAGACCAAAATTTGTTGCGTGGAGCTAAAAGTATTGCAGATAGAATTGATGTTGGCATGATTCTTCTTGGAGTTACAGATGAAGATTTGGTAAAACTTGATCCAATACTTGATAGCAATAAAAATCTTCTTCGTCCTAATTTAAAATTATCTATTTATAAGAATAGACGAGGATCATATAAAGGAGTTTATCTATGGTGTTCAGCAAATTTAGGTACTTGTCGTATATTACCACAATTCTGTACTAATTGGAGACATGAAATGATTAGTATTGAAGATATTAGAGTAATTGTAGATGAAGGTCCCGCGGCATGGGAAAAATAATTTTGGAGGAATTAATATGAAAAACAATCAATCTTTAGAGTATCGTATGAGTAAAAAAATGTTTAATGCTATGCTTGCCGATAGAAGCGAGACGGAGAAGAAACAAAATCCTAAAGATTATGTTGCAAAAGTAATTAATGAGCAATTTGGTCTTAAAGGAACTGTAACAAATGTTTCCGTATATGATGCTTAATTATGTCACGCTATTATGATAAAGATGAACTAAAAGGAAAATTAGAGTTAGAACAAATTTATGATTTAATTGAAGCATGGGGCGGTGAGCCTGAATATGTAGATGGTGGGCTCATCTCCCAAACTATATGTCATAATCTTCCAGGAGAGGGATCAAGAAAGTTATATTATTACGAAAATACAAAACTTTTTAGATGTTATACTGGATGTATAGATCCTACTTTTGATATATTTGATTTATGTATAAAGGTTAAAAAAAAGCAAGAAGGTAAAAAGTGGGAACTATATAATGCTATGGATTATATAGCTGGATATTTTGGTTTTGATGGAATAGAACTAGAAGATGAAGAAAAAGAATTAGAAGATTGGGATATCTTTAAAAGACATAATATTCAGTTACCAAAACCTAAACAGCCTATTTGCTTGAAGGAATATAATCCGATTATTCTTACTCGATTTTCTTATCCTAGAATTGCTGGATGGGAAGCAGAAGGAATCTTACCCGAGGTTAGTAAAAGAAATTTTATTGGGTATTATCCGGGAGGAGGACAAATAACAATTCCTCACTTTGATATTAATAATAGATTAGTAGGAATTAGGGGAAGAACATTATCTTCTGAAGATGCAGAAAGATATGGAAAATATAGACCTCTTATGGTGAACAGACAGTTATATAATCATCCTTTAAGTATGAATTTATATAATTTAAACCATAGCAAAGAGAATATAAGAAAAGTAAAAGCTGCAATTATATTTGAATCTGAAAAGAGTTGTCTTATGTATCAGTCTTACTATGGGTATGATAATGATATATCTGTAGCTTGTTGTGGAAGTAGTATATCTAGTTATCATATAGATTTACTTAAATCTTTAGGAGTTAATGAAATCATAGTTGCTTTTGATAGACAATTTGTCGAAATTAGCGATGATGAATTTAAGAGATTGAAAGCAAAGTTAATTCATATATATAACAAATATAGTAAGAATGTACGCATATCTGCTATCTTTGACAAACGAATGATTTTGCCATATAAAGCAAGTCCTATAGACAAGGGACCGCAGATTTTTGAAGAGTTACTAAATGAAAGGATAATTCCTTATGAGTAAAGAGATTTTAAATCTAGTACCTGCTATTAGAGCAATAGAAAAAGAAATAGGAAAATTAGCAGATGATTATAATAAGAGAATACAACCCTATTTTGACAGTTTAGAGAAACTTAGAGAAATTAATCAAGCATGTGAGTACTGTAACGGAACTGGTCATGTTTTAAGATCTAGATCTTGCGCGGAAGATGATAGGCCAGATCCAAACGATCTTAATGACTATATAAAATGTAGAGCTTGCAAAGGAACTGGATTATCACATAATAAGGAGAGTGATTAAAGATTGGAATATTCATTAATTAACCCAAGAAATTAGGATTATAGTGCTTTAGAGTAGGTATTAGTTAACAGAGGTATTAAATATGGTGATATATAGCATTATTTAACAGTATCAGAAAAAGATAATTTATCTCCCTTACTTCTTAATAATATTGAAAGCGCTGCTAAGCTAATTATTAAGCACATTTTAAAAGACGACTCTTATATTTATGTCTAGGTAGATAGCGACTGCGATGGTTACACCTCTTCTGCATTATTGCTAAATTATCTTCATGCGCAGTTTCCCTCTGCAATTAACAAGTTTGTTTATAACTTCCATTCTGGTAAAATTCATGGAATAAAACCAGAATTAATCCCCGATAATATTTCTCTTGTTATTGCACCGGATTCAAGCTCTAACGACTATCAAGAGCATGAAGAATTGGCTAATCGCGGAATTGATGTATTAGTTATAGACCATCACTTAGCTGATAAAATATCTGAATACGCCTGTGTTGTTAATAATCAGTTATGCGATTATCCAACAAAATCGTTATCTGGTGTAGGAGTAGTTTATAAATTGTGTTAGTATATGGATAGTATTTGCGGAACTACCTATGCGGATAATTACCTTGATATTGTAGCCACCGGTCTTGTAGGAGATATGATGGATATTAGAGATTTTGAAACTCATTATCTTATTCAATAGGGGCTACAGAGATCAAGTCTCCGCAATCCTTTTATTAAAGGTATGGCTGATAAAAATGCTTACTAGTTAGGTAGAGGAGATTTATCTCCTATTGGAGTAGCGTTTTATATTGTTCCTCTTGTTAATGCCATTACTCGTATGGGTACTCAAGATGAAAAGTAGATTTTATTTGAAAGTATGCTTGAATGGAAAGCATATGATCTTATTCCTTCTACTAAACGAGGATGTAAAGGGCAAGAGGAAACTAGATTAGAGCAAGCATTAAGAGTTTGCACTAATGTTAAGAATCGTTAGACTAGAACTAGAGATGCTGAAGTTGAACAAATAGAGAATATTATTCAAGAAAAAAATCTATTATAGCATAAACTTTTAGTAATTAAACTAGAAGATATGTAGGTTGATAGGGGTATTACTGGTTTAATTGCTAATGAATTAATGAGTAAGTATAAGCGCCCCGTTATTCTCCTATCAAAGACTGTAAACAATGGACAAGATGCTTGGGAAGGATCAGCTAGAGGATACGAAAAGTCTAAATTAAATGATTTTAGACAATTTGTAAGAGATTCAAATTTAGTCTTTTTAGCTGAGGGGCACGCAAATGCTTTTGGCTTTGGCATTTATGAAAAAGATTTTGAAGATTTTATTATATGGTCAGACAATCAATTAAAAGATATAGAATTTTCACCAAGCTATAAGGTAGATTTTATTTACTCTATGTCAGATATTAATTCTAAAGATATATTAGAACTAGGTAATTCTAAGTATCTTTGGGGATAGAATATCGACGAACCGTTAATTGCGGTAGAAAATGTTGCAGTAACAAATGACATGATTAGTCTTATGTCACGAGACAAGAATCCTACTTTGAAGATTCAATTACCAAATGGAGTTACTTGCATCAAGTTTAAATCAAGCGAAGAGGAGCTAGAAGATTTATCTAGCGAATTAGGTTGCGTGAGTATAAATTTGATTGGTAAACCAGAAGTAAATAGATACTTCGGTAGTGTGACACCACAAATTATTATTACAGATTATGAAATTATAAGTAGATAGAAGTATTACTTTTAATGATTGCGCAACCTCTTACTAAAGGAGGAAACAATCACAATGAGACGTTTTATGAGTATTATACTAAGTTTAATCATTTTATTATCTATAATGTGTAGTTGCAACAGCCCATTTATTTCTGTTGCATCAGCATATTCAGTTCAGTATAACAGCAATACAAGTTATACCTATAATGATTTAGATACATTGATTGAGCTTATTGCGGAACAAATTTCTAACATGAATGCCGCACATCAAATGGCTGATGCCGCTAGGCAATTAGGTTATTCTGAAAACCATGATGTTATTGAGTTAGCCGTAAATGAATATGATAAAGCTAATGAATTAAGACAATCCTATCAAAACGTATATGATAACCTCATGGAACACTGGCATCAAAAGGAAAAAGAGTACCCAGTAGCAACATATATATGGAGCTATTTCAAAGACCTAGGTTATAATAATCAAGTGTGTGCTGGAATACTTGGTAATATAATGACTGAAGTTGGTGGTAATACCTTGAACATTCAATATGAATTAGGTAATTCTTCATATTATGGGATGTGTCAATGGAATAAGGCGTATTCTGAGGTTTGGGGAGCCTCATTAGAAGAGCAATGCAATTATTTGGAAAATACTATTGAATATGAGTTTAATACATTCGGTCATGCCTATAAGAGAGGGTTTGATTACGAAGATTTTCTAAATATGACAAGTATAACTGATGCTGCTTTAGCGTTCGCGAAATGCTATGAAAGATGCGGTTCTGGAAGTTATACAGTACGACAAAATAATGCGATAATCGCATATAATTATTTTGTAAGTTAAAATAAAATATCTGCGGGCTGGCCGGAACCTAGACGACCGTCCGCAGAAACTAAAATTGGTTTTACTATTTTTTGAGGTAAAATATGGAAGAATTAAAACAAACTATAAAATTTTTAGATTCTATTCAAATGGATAAGTATATAATAGGTTATATGGATATACACGATATTATGGATAGAATAGAAGATGATTATGGTGCATTTTTAGAAGATCATCCTATTTTTGAAGGATATGTTTTTAATTGGATGACTTCTGATGAATTTGCTGATTATTTAAGGAAAAAGGGTTATAGAGTTCAAGAAAATATTAGTTGTGAGGTTTGGAAAAATGGAATTAACTCGTAAACAAGAGGAAGGATTGCGCATTGCAATAGATAGATATAATCACAACGAGCCCTATACTGTAATAGCGGGTTACGCAGGTACTGGAAAAAGTACCTTGATTAATTTTATTATAGCAGCTCTTGAGGTAGATCCAGAAGAAGAAGTTGCATATATTACTTTTACAGGAAAAGCCTCAGAGGTATTGCGAGAAAAAGGTTGCCATAATGCTATGACCGCGCATAAATTGTTATATTATAGTAAGCAAATGCCAAATGGTAAATTTTTCTATAAACCAAGGACTGTTCTTGAAAAGCCTTATAGAGTAATTGTTGTAGATGAAGTAAGTATGCTTCCTAAAGATATGTGGGATTTGCTTTTAAGTCATAATATCTATGTAATAGCTTGCGGAGATCCTTTTCAGATTCCTCCAATAGATAAGAAACAAGATAATCATATTTTGGATAATCCGCATATTTTTCTTGATGAAGTAATGCGTCAAGCAAAAGAAAATGATATTATTTGCCTTAGCATGGATATTAGAGAAGGAAAGAGATTATCTCCTTTTAGCGGTCATGACGCTCAAGTTTTTAAGAAAAATGATCTGTGCGATGGAATGTATTTTTGGGCAGACTAGATTCTTGTATCTACCAATAAAAGTAGGCATGATATTAATTCTTATATTAGAGATGATTTGGGCAGAGGATTTGAGCCAGAAATAGATGATAAGATTATTTGTTTGCGGAACTGTTGGGATACTTGCTCTGAAAAATATGAAAATCCACTCATAAATGGCTCTGTTGGATATATTAAAACTAAAAGAATGGAATCTATTGATTATATCCTCGCTGGAAAGTTAGTATCTGCTCCTGTTTTATTTGCAGATATTGAAACAACAAATGATATATATAGAGAAGTTGGTATTGACTATACCGCTTTAACTACTGGAGAGAAGTTTTTTACTCCTCAACAAGAATATTTAATTAGGAGAAATAAAGAAAATCCAGATCTTCCTATTGAGTTTAATTTTGGTTATGCAATTACTGGACATAGAGCGCAAGGTTCACAATGGGATAAGGTTTTAGTATTAGAAGAATCATTTCCATTTGATAAAATTGAACACGCTAGATGGATATATACTACAGTTACAAGGGCTATTGAAAAACTTACATTGATATTAAAGAATTAATATGCTATAATGTAAGTATAAAGAAAATAAGAGAGGTATAATTATGGGTATGTACTTTAACAATCATGCGCATACGGAGTTTAGTAATATTAGATAAAAATTTTGGCCGAATATTATTTAACTCTATGTGGTAATTTTTATATATTATAGAGGTGAATGATATGGCAAAATTAATAGATTTAACAGGGCAGCGATTTGGAAAATTGGTTGTATTAGAGCGCGATACCGATTCAACAAAAAATGGAACTTATTGGAAATGTAGATGCGACTGTGGAAATATAATCTCTACAAGGAAAGACACTCTAACAAGAAAGACAAATCCAAAAACAAGTTGCGGATGTGACATAAAAGAAAAAAATAGTATGGCTCATTTAAAAGATGAAACAGGGAATAGATATGGGAAATTAACTGTTTTATATAGAGTAGAGAATCGTAATGGTTCTAAAAACGCAAGATGGCATTGCCAATGTGATTGCGGTAATGAATGCGATGTTGACGGAGCTGCTTTAAGAAATGGCACAGTTCAAAGTTGTGGATGTAAATTATACGAATCTAAAAATATAATTGATGAAACTGGAAACAGATATGGAAAATTAATTGTTCTCTATAAGTCTGACAAAACAAATAATTCTCACCATGTTTTTTGGCATTGTAAATGCGACTGTGGTAATGAATGCGATATAGATGGTGTATATTTGCGGAACGGTATGAGCTCTAATTGTGGATGTGAAAGAAGTGTGGGAGAAACTAAAATTAAAAAACTATTAAAAGAAAATAACATTTTATTTAAAAGAGAGTATACTTTTCCAGATTTGTTTGGTATTGGCGGAGGTAAATTAAGATTTGACTTTGGTATTTTAGATAACCGAGGAAATTTATTATATTTAATTGAATATGATGGAGTTTAGCATTTCAAACCAAGTTGTTTTGGAGATGACAAATTATTTTCTATTACGAAAGAGCATGATAGATTAAAGACTGAATATTGCAAAAATAACTCTATTCCATTAATAAGAATACCTTACACCCATTTATCTAAAATTACCATACAGGATTTAATACTGGAGGAAAAATGAGCTATTTTAATAATCATAGTCATACAGAGTTCTCTAATTTAAGACTTTTGGATTGTATAAATAAACCTGAGGCACTGATTGATAAAGCTATTGAAGTCGGATTGACGGGAATTGCTATCACAGACCACGAAAGCCTTTCGGCGCATATGAGAGTAAATAAATATGCAAAGAAAATTAGGGAGCAAAATCCCGATTTTACGATTGCATTAGGAAATGAGATTTATTTAACTGATACAAGAGATTTAGGACAAAAGTATTATCACTTTATCCTAATCGCAAAAGATAAAGAAGGATATAGAGGACTAAAAGAGTTATCCTCTATTGCTTGGATGAATGGATATTATGACCGTAGAATGGAACGCGTTCCTTTGCTTAAATCTGAGCTTAAAGATGTAATGCAGAGATTTAAGGGTCATATTATTGGGACTACTGCTTGTATCGGTGGAGAACTTGGTAGTTCCATTTTAAATCTTCATAATTGTGAAGAGATTAAAGATGAAATTAATGCACAGAGATACCATAATCAAATTGTTGATTTTATGACATTCTGTATTGATGTATTTGGTAAAGATGATTTTTACATTGAGTGTGCTCCCGCTTCTTATCCAGATCAAATTATTGCGAATAAAAGAATGTTAAGTATCGCTGAGGCTTTTGATATAAATATGTGCATTGGAACAGATGCGCATTACTTAACAAAAGAAGACAGATATGTTCATAAAGCATATCTTAATTCTAAAGGTGGAGAACGAGAGGTTGATAGTTTCTATGAGTTTACTCATTTGATGGATGAACAAGAAACTAGAGAACTTCTTAGATTGAGTTATAATGAAGATGTAATTGATTGGATTTTTAAATGCTCAAACGAAATGAAAGATAAAATTGAATTTTATTCTCTTGAGCGTCATCAATCAATTCCAGAAGTAGAAGTAATAGATTATAAAAAAGGATTTGTACCATATTAGTGGGAAGATAAATACCCTATTCTATCTAGTTTGATTTGGAGCGACAATATTCAAGAAAGATATTGGGTAAATGAATGTATTATTGCTTTGCAGAAAAAAGGTTTATTTAATGATCCTAGATATCTTGAAAGATTAGAAGAAGAAGCAAGAGTAAAGAGAGTGATTGGAGAAAAACTAGGAACTTGTATGTTCGCATATCCAAATACTCTAAAACACTATGTAGATTTGTTCTGGAATTGCGGAAGTATCGTAGGTGCAGGGCGAGGATCAGCTTGTGCTGCTTTGAACCATTATCTTCTAGGAATCACTCAACTAGATCCGATTGAGTGGAATCTTCCTTTCTGGCGCTATATTAATGATGAAAGAACCGAATTAGGAGATATTGATCTAGATTTGGCACCATCAAAGATTCAAAAGATTTTCGCTGAGATTAGAAAAGAACGAGGAGAACTTGGCTTAGTGCAAGTTTGCACTTTTGGCACAGAAGGAACTAAATCTGCAATTTTAACAGCCTGTCGAGGCTATCGTTCAGAAGATTATCCTGATGGAATTGATGTAGATATGGCTCAATATATGAGTTCTCTTATTCCACAAGAAAGAGGTTTCTTATGGCCTATTGAGGATGTGGTTAATGGTAATCCGGAAAAAGGTCGTAAACCTGTTACGGTTTTTGTAAATACTGTGAATTAGTATCCTGGATTATTAGATATTATTACTAGAATACAAGGACTAGTAAATAAACGTTCAAGTCACGCTTCTGGAGTAATCTTATTTGATCAAAATATTTTTGATACAGCCGCGGTAATGAGAACTCCAAAAGGAGCATTAATTACTCAATGGGATCTTCATGATCAAGAAGCCGCGGGATCTGTCAAGTATGATTTCTTGCTTACAGCAGTACAGGATATTATTATTCAAACTATTGAGCTATTGCAAAAAGATGGCGCTATTGAAAAAGATCTAACATTGCGCGAAGTCTATAATAAATACCTCCACCCATCTGTTCTCCCGCAAGACGATAAAAAAATGTGGGATGCTCTTGCCAATGGAGATGTTCTTGGCTGTTTCCAATTTGATTCTAGTGTTGGCGCTCAAGCAGCAAAAAAGATTAAGCCTCAAAATCCGCACGAAATGGCGGACGCTAATGGATTGATGAGACTAATGACTGCGGAAAAGGGTGCAGAAACTCCAATGGAGAAGTATGTTCGTTTTAAAAATAATATTTCTCTTTGGTATAAAGAAATGGATCAGCAGGGTTTAACAAAAGAAGAACAAAAAATTCTTGAACCTCATTTCTTACGTTCTTATGGTGTGCCTCCCAGCCAAGAACAAATGATGACTATGCTTCAAGACCCAAATATTTGCGGATTTACGTTAGCTGAAGCTAATACTGCAAGAAAAATAGTTGGTAAGAAGCAAATGAACAAAATTCCAGAATTAAGAGAAAAAGTTTTAAATTCTGCAAAGTCTCCAGCATTGGGGCAATATGTATGGAATTATGGCATCGGTCCACAAATGGGCTATAGTTTCTCTATTATCCATGCTCTTGCTTATAGCTTTATTGGTATGCAAACTCTTTATCTTGCTACCCATTTTAATCCAGTATATTGGAATACAGCATATCTTATTGTCAATAGCGGTGCCATTAATGAAGAAGAAGGAGAACAATCAGATTATACCAAGATTGCTAAAGCCATTGGAGAAATTCGTAATGCTGGTATAAAAGTGTCTTTGGTTGACATTAATCATTCTGATTTTGGTTTTAAACCAGATGTTGAGCATAATCAAATCTTGTTTGGTTTAAAAGGGTTATCTAATGTAAACAATGATTTAATTAAAACCATTGTTGATAATCGCCCCTATGTATCTTTAATTGATTTCTTTAATAAAGTACATCCAAATAAACAAGCAATGATTTCTTTAATTAAGGGCGGAGGGTTTGATCAGTTTCATCCTAGGATGGAAGCAATGATTCAATATATATGGATTACCTGTGATAAAAAGAAAAGAATTACTTTACAAAATCTACCTGGGTTAATGAGATATAATCTCATTCCTGATGATGAAAAATTTGTAATGCCCAAAAGAGTTTACGAATTTAATAGATATTTAAAAGCAGAATGTAAAGACCCATATAATGCAGGTAAGTATAAGCTAGATGAAAGAGCAATAACTTTCTTAGTTGAAATTGATTGCGAAAAACTGCTTGAAACAGATAATTTAGTTTGGTATATTGATATAAAATCTTGGGATAAGGTTTATCAAAGTTACATGGATGTATTTAGAGCATGGATTGCAGAAAACAAAGAAAAGATTTTAGATGACTTAAATACTACAATCTTTATGGAAGATTGGAAGAAATATGCTTCTGGTAATATTTCTTCTTGGGAAATGGAATCTTTGTGCTTTTATTATCATGACCATGAATTATCAAATATCAACAATAGTAAGTATGGTTTTGTAGACTTCTTTAGTTTACCAGAAGAACCTCAAGTAGATAAGGTATTTAAAAAGGGTGCTTCATTAATTCCTATCTATAAGCTATATAAGATTTGTGGAACTTGTATTGCAAAAAATAAAGTAAAAAGTACGGTATATCTTCTTACCACTACTGGAGTTGTAGCGGTTAAGTTTAGACAAGAATACTTCGCGTTGTTTGATAAGCAAACTTTCCAGAGAAACGAAGATGGCACAAAAAAGGTCATAGAAAAATCATGGTTTAATAGAGGTAATATGATTGTTGTGCAGGGAATTAGACGCGGAGATGAATTTGTAACAAAGAAATATGCAAGTTCTGGAGGTCATCAACTTTATCACATTGATGAAATTGTCAATGGTACAGACTTAATTTTAAGAAGTGAAAGAAAACAAGGAGAAGAAGAGGATGAAGATAGTAGCGTTAATGGGTGAAGCAGGAAGTGGGAAGGATACTATTCTCCATAGTATTATGGAGAAATATCCTTCTTATTTCAATGAAATTATCAGTTGTACTACACGCCCTCCGCGAGAAGGGGAAAAAGAAGGAATTAATTATTATTTTCTATCTATTGATGAATTTACAAAAAAAGTTCTTAATGGAGATATGCTAGAAGCAACAGAATTTAATGATTGGCATTATGGTACAGATAGAGAAAGTCTAACAATAGACAAAATAAATATAGGGGTCTTTAACCCTGAAGGAATAAGATGTCTACAAGAAGATGACAATATTGAGCTTTATGTATTTTATGTGCGGGCCGCGGGTAAATAGAGATTATTAAGATAGTTAAATAGAGAAGAAAATCCTGATGTAAATGAAATTATTAGAAGATATAAGGCAGATACGGAAGACTTTCATTTCCTTGATGATATAAAATATAAAACTCTTAAAAACGACACCTTAGAAGATATTGATGTCGCTGTTGATACTATATTTGGACAATTTTATTAAATTAATAATCCCTATCTCTTATATATAATATACTCGCATAAAGAGGTGGATTTATATGTATTGTATATATTTGCATAGAAATAAAATAAATAATAAAGTATATATTGGACAAACCAAATTTGGAGATAATCCAAATAAGAGATGGCAAAATGGTAATGGATACAAGGAAAATATATCTTTTTATTATGATATATAGAAATATGGATGGAATAATTTTGAACATATAATTTTAGAAAATAATCTTACGCTAGATGAAAGTAATAAGTTAGAAAAGCAATATATATCATATTATAATTCTACCAATCCCTCTGTTGGATATAATACAATGCCTGGTGGAGGAAAAAGCGAAAAGATTCAAGGTCCAAGTGATGCATTGAACTCATTCATTTCTTTATACTATAATGATAGTAATGGAATATTAAAAAGCAAAAAGACTTTAGAATCTTTACAAAGGGAAAAGTAGAGATATATACAAAAAACGAGATAAGGAGTTGTTTTATATATGCTTCAAGTAAGAAAGAGAAATGGTATCCTAGTACCATTTGATAAAGAGCGTATTATTAACGCTATAAATAAAGCTTTCATCGAAGTTGATGGAGCATTATATGAAGATGATACAGCAAATGATATTGCAGATGAAATTAAGTATGCTGTAAAAACATCTGATGATGTAGTTTCCGTTGAAAAAATTCAAGATATGGTTGAAGATTATCTTATGAAATCTGAACGTAGAGACGTAGCTAAAGAATATATTAGATATAGATATAAAAGAGAGATTGCAAGAAAAGGCCAAGATGATTTTATTAAAGCCTTTTCTGCAAAGATTCAAGGTTCTGATATTGAAAACCAAAATGCCAATGTAGATGAAATGTCATTTGGCGGACGAGTTGGAGCAGCATCAGATTTACAAATGAAAAGGTATGCTCTTGATTATTTAGTTTCCAATAAATCACGAGTAAATCATGAAAATAATAGAATTTATATTCATGATTTAAATGCTTATGCCGTAGGTATGCACAACTGTCTTTCTATTCCTTTCGATGATTTACTTGAAAAGGGATTTAATACTAGACAAACTGATGTACGACCAGCCGGTTCTGTAAATACCGCTTTCCAGCTTGTTGCAGTTATTTTCCAACTACAGAGTTTACAACAATTTGGTGGAGTATCTGCTACTCACTTGGATTGGACTATGGTTCCATATGTACGAAAAAGTTTTTATAAACATTTTAATGATGGACTTGTTTATGTTGAACATACTTTATCTATGGATGATAGATTAAATTCTACTCTTCCTATTGATAGTGAAATATATAAAGAATACCCAAATGCGTATCAATATGCTATAGATATGACAGAAAGAGAGACTCATCAAGCAGTTGAAGGTATGTATCATAATTTAAATACTTTACAGTCTCGATCTGGAAATCAACTACCTTTTACTTCTATTAACTATGGTACTTGTACTCTTCCAGAAGGGAGAATGGTAATTAAGGCTTTACTCGAAGTTTCTATTGAAGGTCTCGGTAGACTTCACAAAACTTCTATTTTCCCTTGTGGTATCTTTCAATGTGCGAAAGGAATTAATCGAGCTCCTGGTGACCCCAATTATGATTTATTCAGAATCGCTTTAAAATCTACTGCTTTAAGATTATATCCTAATTATGCCAATGTTGATTGGAGCGGAAATGCAGGATATGATAAAAATGATCCTAAGACATACTTTTCTACTATGGGCTGTAGAACTGCGAACGGGTTCGACATTAATGGATTAGGCCAACAAAAAGATGGTCGTGGAAATATTTGTCCAGTAACAATTATTATGCCAACACTGGCTATGGAGGCTAAAAAGTATTGGGAAACCATGCCAAGCGGAGACGACTCTTGTGTTGAAACTTTTATTGATTTCTTAGATCAAGCTATAAATGATGCTAAAGATATGCTTCTTGAGAGATTTGAGTATATTTGTTCTCAACCCGCGGAATCCGCAAAATTCATGTATGAAAACAGCTTAATGGCTGGATATGATGGAATTTCTACTCGAAGCGCTTTAAAACATGGAACTTTAGCTATGGGACAACTTGGATTAGCTGAAACTCTACAAATTCTTATTGGTAAAGACCATACCACAGAAGAGGGAATGAAGTTAGCTAAGCGTATTGAGCAATTATTCAAAGATAGATGTGCTGAGTATAAAGAAAAATATCAACTAAATTTCGGAGTATATTTTACCCCAGCCGAGAATTTATGTTATACAGCTATGACTAAATTTAAAAATAAATACGGAATTATTCCAAATGTAAGTGATAAAGAATACTTTACTAACTCTATTCATGTTCCTGTATGGAAGCAAATGTCCCCTTTTGATAAGATTGATATTGAGTCCCAATTAACTGGCTACTCTTCTGCCGGTTGTATCACTTATGTTGAACTTGATAGTGGTATGGAGAATAATATTGATGCATTAGAGACCTTAGTTAATTATGCTATGAATCATGATATTCCATATTTTGCAATTAATGTCCCTAATGATACTTGCTTAAAATGTGGTTATACTGGTGAATTTAATGATAAGTGTCCAATGTGTGGTAGTGAAGATATTCAACAGTTAAGACGCGTAACAGGATATCTTACTGGAAATTATAAAACAGCCTTTAATAAAGGAAAAGTAGCCGAAACACAAGCGAGAATTAAACACGTGGGGTATATGGAATGAAGTATGCAGGTATTATAAAAAATGACTTTTCTGCCGCACCTGGAGTGTCTTTGAGTTTTTTTACATAGGGATGCCCTCATAGATGTCAAGGCTGTCACAATCAAGAGACTTGGGATTTTAATGGAGGAAAAGAATTTACCCATGAAACCCTTAATTCAATCTTAGAAGGGCTTACTGCAAATGGAGTTAAAAGAACTCTATGTATTATGGGCGGCGAGCCACTATGTCCAGAAAATACATTTTTAACTCATTTGGTAATACAAACCGCAAAAGAAACAATTCCTGATTTAAAGGTTTATTTGTGGACTGGATACTTGTATGAAGATTTAAAAAATTCAACAGATACAGTTATTTAGAATATATTCCAATTAGTTGATGTGCTAATTGATGGACCATATATTGAACATGAAAGAGATATTACGGAACCTCTTAGAGGAAGCCGCAATCAAAAAATAATTTATCTAAAATGAACTTTGTAAAGAGTATTTTAGGAGGATTAATGATAGCAATAGCTAGCTATATCTACTTATCTGTTGGAGGTATAGCTGGAGCTATTATGTTTTCCATTGGCCTACTGACTATATTAAATATGTAGTTTAAATTATTTACGGGTTCGGTTGGTTATATCAAGAGTAAAGATGATATAAAAGATAATCTTATTATTTTAATAGGAAATATTATTGGAGCGTGCGGGATCTTAGCCTTTCCGCACGCAGCCGCTCTATCTCTAGTCTCTGCTAAGATCGCAATCCCACTATATTTAGTTTTCTTAAAGGGGATGGTTTGTGGTATATTTATATATTCGGCAGTATCTTCGTTTAAAAGAAATAAAGATTATATGGTGCCAGTCTGCGTAACAGGTTTTATATTATTCGGCGGAGAACACTGTATTGCAGATCTTTGTTACACTTTGGCCGCAGGTGTGCTTTCTATTGATATAGTATTATTTTTAATAGTAGTTACAATAGGCAATGCTATTGGTGCAATTATTGTTGACAGAATAAAATAATTATGATATTATATTAAAAGAAATGGAGGACTAGATATGACTTTATACGAGCTAAATCAAGCGGGATATGCCTCCCTTCCAAAAATGACGAAGGCTGAATTAGAGAAAGCTAAAGGAAATATTATCACATTCTTAGATTCCAATGATTCTAGATATTATATGATGCTTAATCACGATAATAAATATTTTACTTTATTTACCTATGAAAACGATGTAAACAAAAATAAAATGGCAAGCGAGATTATTTCTGTTTCTAAGACACTTGGAGAAATCAAGGCAATAGAGATAAATGGAAATATTGTAGAAATTTGGATTTTACATGGAGAGAAATGTGATATGTATGCGTTCTTTGATTATACAAAAGGGGTGATATAGGTATGACAAATGCTATTATTGTAAATTATGATCCATTTGCTATGGAATCTGCTGTATATGTTGTTGATGATGGACTACAAAAACAAATGAAAGTATGCTCTGATATTAATGGATTAGCTGAAGCGCTTGTGGGAATTGCTTATGGAAATGGAATATATAGTATACAAGTTCATGCTCCTTTTGCAATAACAGGAGAAATCAATAAACTTGTAAATGATTTGGAAAAAAATATGTATTCAAATAGTAAAATTACAGTTGAGGGAATTTAATATGTTTTATAATTTAAAGTCTACAAATACTTATAGGGTGCCTACTGTAGAAGATGCTCTTAGATTGCGCAAATGGTTAGAAAAAACCTCGGTAGGAGAATTAACTTCATTTAAATACACTACTAAATATATTAAGCAAAAAGGTGAGATAGTTGAAGAGTATCAACTCGTCACTGCTACTATTACTATTGACAACGAGAAAGAACCAGAAGGCATTATGCCAATTACTATTACGGAGGAATAATATGAGTGTATATTTTGAGAAAGTGAGTCGCTTTAATGACATTGATCTACCTATTCCAACCCGCGCGACCGCCAATTCCGCAGGTTATGATTTCGTAGTCGCAGAAGATACAGTTCTACCTCCAATGAATTTTTTAACTTCTAAAATTCAAGACCATATTTTTGAAAAAGATAGTGACAAGGATTTTTATGGATTTGTGAGCCCTTTTACTCTTGATGATATGGCCAATCTTACTAAAGAATTAAAGTCTAAGATTACTCTTGTATCAACAGGAATGAAATGTCATTTAAATCCTGGTCAATATCTTGAATTAAGTGTTCGCAGTTCCACTCCTCTTAAACATTGGATTATTTGCGGAAATAGCGTTGGTATTATTGATGCCGATTATTGTGATAATCCAGATAATGAAGGAGAGATCTTTTTCCAACTTGTTAATTTATCTCCTTTTGCTATTCAGTTAAAGCGTGGAGATAAAATTGGACAAGGAATTATTAAGAGTTATCAAATTACTGATGACGATAATGCAACTGGAGAAAGACTCGGTGGATTCGGAAGCACATCTAAATGAGTAATCTATTATCACTCGATTAGAGTTCGAAGATTACCGGATATGCGGTCTTTGAAGATAATAAGTTAAAAACTTTTGGTAAATTTGCTGTTGAAGATAATAATATAGATACTAGATTAGTAAAAATAAGATAGAAGATTAAAGATCTTATTGAATAGTATCATATAGATGAAGTAGTTTTTGAAGATATATAGTAGTAGAATAATATTTCTAATAATGTTTAGACTTTTAAGATTTTAGCAGAAGTATATGGGGTAGTTTCTGAATTACTAGAACAAGAAAAAATTCCCCATTCTTCTATTTTAGCAGTAACATGGAAATCTTTATTGGGTATAAAAGGAAAAACTCGACCAGAGTAGAAAAAAAATGCTTAGAATTATGTTTTTTATAATTACGGGAAAAAACCCACACAGGATGAAAGTGACGCTGTTTGTATCGGCCTTGCGCATATTAAATAGCATCAATGCGCTTGGTAATATTGGTCTAAATAAAAAAATCCTCCTTTCTTAACTTTAAAATAATTTGAGAAGTTAAGAAAGGAGGATTTTATGTTTGCTTTTATTACAGAACATATAGTAGAAATTCTTTTTGGTCTAATTTCCGCCGGAGCGTTGGCTTTTTGTAGATACTTATATAAATAGTTAATGGCATATAAAAAAATGTTATAGGAAAAAGAAAATAATGATATAGTAGAACTTATTGACGAAAAATTAAAACCAATAATAGAAGATATTGAAGAATTAAGAACATATATACGGAAAATAGAAGATAAAGAAGGACAAGATTTAACATTAATTATAGCTTCATATAGATTCAGACTTGTTTAGCTATGTAAAATATATATAAAGCAAGGATATATGACTCAAGATTAGTATGATCAACTAACAGAATTTTACAAACTATATCATTCTTTAGGTGGTAATGGACAAGCTAAAGAATATTATGAGAAAACCATGGAGTTAGAAATTAGATCAGAATAAAAAAAATGGGGAACTCACTTGAGTTCCCCATCCTTCTTTAAGCGATTAAAAATAGAATTAGTCATATTTATTATTTCCTAGCCATATGTAGCAATTAAATCAGCTAATAATTCTTCTTGTTCGATAGACAATTCTATTCCATAACTAAACATTGCAGCGTGCGTTAACTCATGACATAAAACTTTTTTCATCATTAATGGAGATAATTCTCCATTAATATAAATACCTTTAGTTTCATTATCACAAGCTCCTATCGTTAATTGTCCATCGCTTCTAATTAACATAGGATGAATTGGAGAAGTTAAAAATAATTTCCATCCTTCTCCATTAATATTAAACATGGTTTAAAGAAGATATTTTTGTAGCAAGAGCAGAAATTTTCTTTTCTAATAACTGTCTTTCTTCTGGGCTTGCGTCATCAATCATTTCAACTAAATCTTCGCTTAATTCTTTCATGTATTTATCTAATTCTTTCATCTTTATTTCTTTATCTTTATGAAGCTCTTTTGATTCCATATACATCCGACGTATCATAGGACTACGACCTTCGCGAGAATCTCTTAAATCCATTGGAAATTCTTTCTCGTTATAATATATTGGTCTATCTCCATAGTTTCTGCTGCTATCCTGCATATCTCCTCTATCTGATTCAGTATATCTCCCTTGAGAATCTCTTGAACGAGGATAGTACATTCTGCCCCATTCATTTCTGTCCATATCTCTATCGGGTAAATAATATGGAGGAGTAATTGGAATGTAATACTTTCTATGTTCTTCATCTTTCTCTTCCATTGCTTTTACAATAGAACAGTAGTACATTGCCTGCTCTAAATCTTTTATCATATCAATAGCTTCGCCTAATTCATGAGTGTCTACATTATGAATATCACTTAGCTATGATTGAACACACCCAATAAGAGTTTCTTTCATATGTTTAAGTCTTTCCATAATTAAGCCACCCTTTCAATAATTAAATTTGCATTTTGGATGTCAATAGTCTGAGTAGAAACATTTTTTACTGCAATTTCAAAGCAACATCCTCTTGGCACATCAATAAATATAGAACTTGCTACATTATTATAATCTCCTACTGCCGCTGGAGTAGAAATCATAGTAGTAGAAGCTACCCCTTCTCCATTGATAGCAATGGCTAAAGAAATTGGGCCTGCTGTTCCACCTGCGGCGATTGCAATATTACCGCTAAAATGAACTTTATATCTAGCTCTGCATTGAGTAGATGTATTACCTTTTAGTGTTACTAGTCCACTTCCAACGCGATGTAGTAGGCTGTTGGAACAGCCTACTACCGCATCGGTAAAAAGGACATTTTGATTAGCTTGTACTGTTTGTACGGCATTCGCGATAATTTCCATTGAACCAAATCTCTCCTTTTAATTTAAATCAGCATCCGCAACTATTCATGCTATAGCAACAGTTGGGGTTTGGTACTACATAAGCGGGAATTGGATTATCACGTCCTAATCTACGAATAAGCTCCGCAGTTTGAGCTTCTTGGTTAGCTGTAATAAAGTTATTTTGAGCCTGTTGAGAAGCAGCGAGACGAAGGGCCTGATTCTCGTTTTGCAAATCAGAGATTTTCTCCTGGCAGAGATAATCAAGAATTGCACGAGTTCCAGCATTTTGACTGTCAATAATATCACGAGTATTATTGGCCATAGAAGTCTGTAGTGCATTAGTATTAGTCGCTAGATTGTAGTTGACGTCGGCAAAACCTCTCTCAATCTGACGACCAGTCTCGCAGCAACAATCTGCAATTTGACGAGAAATAGCATTTTGATTTGTGAGATTATCAAAACTTGCTTGCTGAATTGCAGATTTTGTATCACAGCAACAGTTAGAAAGCTGTGTAGCTAAAGCATTTTGACCCTACATTAAAGCTACGTTAGTGCTATTGAAACCTTGCTGTGTCTGATATCCAAGATTACATACTGCGTTATCTACTCCGTGGAAACCATTTGTTAAAGCATTATTTAAAGCATATGTACTATCACAAATTCCCTACTGGATAGAATTAATTCCAGACTGTAGATTTTGGAAAGCAAAACCTTCATTAATGTCCGCGCGGGTTGCCCAACCTTGACCAGAAGGAGAACCCAAACCATTACTGTTGGTTCCATATCCACCAAAACCGCCAAATCCATTTCCCCATCCAGAGAAGCAGAATAAGAATAGAATTATAATCCACCAAGCTCCTCCGTCGTTCCAAATTCCGCCATTGTTACGATCATTGCCACCTGTAGCAGCGGCAATATCAGCTAAAGAGTATCCATTGTTAGAATTGAACATTTAAGTTCCTCCTTTAAGAAAATTATTAAAGGCCGAGCATTTTCTTAAAGTCAGCAAACTCCTTGTCATAATTTAATCCTCTTTGGGATAAAAGATTTCTAGCTATTTGTTCAATCTCTTCGGTTTTATTCTATTTGGCAAGATCTAACAAATTAGCTCCAAACGGATTATTCCCCATCTAACTTTCTAATATATTTAGAGTTAGCTATTGAGGATTCTATCCATTCCTAATCATTTGAATTAACTACATTGGATTCATTTCATCGGCTCCTTAAAAATCTAATTTTGGCTTTGATTCCTGCTATTGCGCTGTAGGCTATTTATTTGCCTATGGCGCAATTTTTTCTTTTAATTGAGCAAGTACAGTTTCAAATTCTTCTCTAGTAACAAACTAAGAAGAATTGACAACTGTTTCAATCGGAATATTTTTTAACTCATAAACATTAAGTGTTGAAGTTCCATCTAAATTTATCTATTTTGTATATATTTTTTTATTAGCTAAATCAGGAAAGAAAAATACAGAACCATCAAAGTCAATGCTAGTCGCCTTTACTTCTTCTATTGAAGAAACTGGACGACCTTTAATTCCAATCTAGGGCTATTCCACATAAGGCATTCTTTGTTGCGGAGCATAAGGGATTGCCGCATACTAAGGTTGCTATTGTTGTGGTATATAGTATGGATAATTAACTGCCATAGTTTTACCTCCTTTAAAATATTCCCTTGGCCTTTCATTATTATATAAAATTTTGGCAAAGATAATTTTACTATTTTGCTAAAATTTTTGCCAATTTTAGTATAAAAATATAATGGGGCATAGTAACCCCATTATATCATGATGCTCTATTTTTATTAACTGCGGCTTCAATGAGATTAGTTAGATAAGTATTTAAGTCGCCAGTTGTCTCAATAATATATTGTTTTGCATCAGATGATAAGATCTCTAATACAGATTCCATAGTCTTATCAAATGCAATTTTTTGAGCCTCTGCATCAAAAGCGCCCTATTCCTTTAAGCTATTAACATAAGTCTGATTTGTAGCTATTACGCATTTAGTAATAGTATCAAATATCATAGTGGTGTATTTCTAAGCTGTTTCATTCTCTGTCTTAGAATTTAACTCATCTCGTTTAGCAGAGAGGAAATCTACGAGATATTTTGTTAAAATACCAAGCAGAGGAAGAATACAAAGCTAGAATATTTGAATAACAATTTCAGGCATATTTATATTCCTCCTTTATATTATATATAAAACAATAGGAAGATAATTTAACTTTATTTGACCCGCGGGTTTCCGTTTAACCGATCTTTTTGCTAACGCTCATAAATTCTTAATCTAAGAGTGCTTTCAGATATGTCTTGACATTCTTTCGCTAATCTAGTAATTGGTTCATTATGTAGATAGCGTTCATATAATTCATCGAAATTATCTGGAAGATTTTTTCTTGGCCTACCAAATTTTATTCCTTTCTATTTAGCTGCGGCTATTCCTTCTGCCTATCTCTATTTAATATATGTTCTTTCCTGTTCAGCCTAGAAAGATAAGATTTGTAAGACTAGATCTGATATAAAAGTACCCATAATATCTTTGCAATATGATGTATCTAATAATGGCATATCCAAAACTTTTATATCTACATTTTTTGTCTTTGTTATTAAACTCCATTGTTCAAGAATTTCAGAATAATTACGTCCTAATCTGTCAATGGACTTCAGGAGAATCATATCTCCTGAAGTCACAGTATCCATCATTTTCTAATAGGATGGTCTATTGAAATCTTTACCCGATTGTTTATCTATGAAGATATTTTCTTCTTTAACTCCAGCTTCAGTTAAAGCAAGAATTTGGCGGTCAATATTTTGGTCACGTGAACTAACTCGTGCGTATCCGTATAACACCTTTATCACCTCATAGATATATGAAAAATTGGCAATTTTATATAACAAAAATTGCCCAAAATTTTGGCAATTCGGCGTTTTGATTTA
>OGPH01000767.1_pt1 | contig 30004 bp, 37 predicted proteins | sample 1552891 | NCBI WGS metagenome assembly OGPH01 (sample SAMEA2580272, study PRJEB22360) | human gut metagenome | biome: human gut; feature: human-associated habitat; material: faeces | place: Denmark | collected 2008/2010 | reverse complement strand
ATCTACCCCTGGTTCAACCAGGGGTTTTGTTAAGCCTAAAGGCAGCAATAAAACACCGGCGTGTCAAATTGATACGCCGGTGTTTTGAGGAGATACGGACATAGCAGCTTTTCGTTCCGATCGAAATATTCCGGCGAACCAGTGGAGATCTTGCTGTGTAATGCCTCCGGAGCAGCGAAGTGCCAGCAGATATGCGCAGCTTGTCGCCAAAATTGCCCCAACCAGCCATGGAACAGAGTGCAGTAAAGGCGCAGGAAGCAGGGTTGCAACAAGCCGCACACCGGTCACAGCACAAGTCATGCATAAAATTGGATTCAAAATCCGTCTCCAGTTTAAGCGTAGCGTACTGACTCGAATTAACCTTCGAAGGCTGAGGTAAAAATTAAGAATCTCGCTGACAAACAAGGTAATGATATATCCCTTAACCGAATAGCGCGGGATGAGAAAATAGACCAAAATGACACACAAACCGGAATCAATAATGTTATACCGCATGGAGCTCAGTTGCTGGTCAAGCCCTTTGAGCATCCCATCCACCGCCATATCCAAATACATCACAGGCACTAGCACAGCAAGAAGCTGAAGAAAAGGCTTTGTATCGCTGCTGTGATAAACCGCGTTCGATAACTCCCCTGCATAGGCGTAAAAGACGCCCGCGACCAGCAGGGAAAACAGCAGCGCGGCATAAAGAACACGATTGATAATGCCGTCAATCCGCTTTGCCTGATGCAACGCATGGTATTCCGCTATCTCAGGCACCAAAAGACTTGCCAACGAATTGAGGATACAGGAGGGGAAGAGTAGCACCGGGAGGGTCATTGCATGAATCGTCCCATAAGTTGCCAAAGCGTTTTCGCTCGAAATTCCCGATTTTTTAAACCCAATTGGAATCAGGAGATGCTCAATGGTTAGCAAAATAGAGCGCACCCACGCGCCGACCGCGTCCGGCACCGCAATGCGTAGCAGCCTACGGTTAAGGTGCAGCATCACTCGGTGCTGATTTCTCTGCCTGCGCACCATCCATTTGCTCAGGAAAAACGAGGCCAGGAACGAGATGAGATCCGAAACGCAGCTGCCCAATACAATTGCGATACAGGAGGCCTCCAAGCCGCGGCCGGAAAGCATATGCAGAAAGCCTGCCGTGGAGGCAACCCGCACAAGCTGCTCCAGAACTTGTACGCCCGCATAAACACCTGCCCTGCGGATTGCGGTAAAATACCCGCTTAATGCTGCGGACATTGCAATAAACGGAAGGCTGAGTGAAAGCAAGCGCAGAGGCTGTGCCGTTCGGCTGTCATACAGCCAATGCTGGCTGATGAGATCCGAACCGGTATAAAGAATCAACGCGACGACAACAGCAACCAGAAGAATGCTGAGCAAGCATCTACGGAGCACCTTTTTGACATCTGCTCGATCTTTGCTTATGGCATCTACCACGAGCCGGGTCGCCGCAAGCCGGATTCCGGAAGAGGCAAACGTGATCGCCATGGAGAAAACCGTCATAACCAGCTGGAAGAGCCCAATTCCCGCCGCGCCAAGCTGATTGGTCAGGTACACATTGAAGGATACGCCGACTGTCCGCATAAAAAGAGCAGCTATGGTCAATACTGCGGTATCCCAAAGGAATTGCTTTGTTTTTTTCATGAGCAGCACCTGTTTCCTAAGATAATTCATTCTATGCGGGATCATAGATGGATTATTTGCAAAAGCGATAATTTTAAGGGACATGTTTTTTCATACGCAGAGTTTGTTCAGATAGGATAGTTATGGACAACCGTTACGGCATGAGAGCCACGATTTTATTATTTGAGCAAGGCCACGGATCTGCTAAAGAGGAAAAGCTTCGTGGATATCTAAGGCATACAAGCCTTTTCCGTATTATTGCAAGTGCTTTTTCCGCCCAGACGGTTTCTACAAAAAAAGATTCAAGCTGGACATAATAGAAGGCCATATTCCTACATTGGGAATATGGCCTTAGATGTTTTTATGTGAAATTATTTCACAAAACTATACAAAGTTAAGTTAAATAATATATGATTATGTCAGAGGTGATGGTACAATGCGTAAATGCAGCGCATGGGAACTATGGCGAGTTCAAAATCAGGTCGCCGACGTCCTCGTGATTGTTAATTTGAAGCCTATGGAAGGGCTGCCCGTCTTTGGGCGTCAGGTAAATTCTAGGATATCCGTTTATTTTCAAGAGGAAGATTTGAAAGAATATATCGGTCAAGTAAACGATCTGCAAATGGCACAGATTACAAAAGAATATATACGCATCCGAAATTGGAACACGGCAGATATAGAAGGCCTTCTCTTTGATACGATCCAATGAAATGAATTGGAGAATAAAAAGGGTCTGCTATTGTAATAATCATCTGAATACGTTATGATATTATCAAGTATTTTGTCTAACTTTGAAATACAAACAGGGGAATGGCAGGCGGATAGGCCGGATATGGATGGAGAAAAAGAAAGGCAAACAGAGATAAGGAGGCTATCGTCAATGCAGAAATGGATGGTTACAAAGGAAACAAAATTAAAGGATGTGTTAAAAACGCCTGCTGGGCATGATATCTTGGCAAAGGCATTTTATTCACTCGGGCTAAGCGAAAAAATACTGACGGCTACGCCTCTGGGCTCTCTGAAAATTAACAGCCTGAAAAAGCTGTCGTTCGGCAAGCTGGACGATGGATTCATCAATGCGCTGCTTGGCCTGCTCAACAGTGAAACAGAGCGTCCGCTGGATGATCACACGCCCATTGTACATAAATGGTGGAAAGAAGCTGTGTTTTATCAAATCTACCCCCGCAGTTTTAAGGATTCCGATGGGGATGGGATTGGAGATATCAACGGGATCATCGAAAAGCTCGACTATCTCAAGGCGTTGGGCGTAGATGCGATCTGGTGCTCACCTGTTTATGATTCTCCCAACGACGACAATGGCTATGATATTCGCGACTATCGAAAAATTATGCGGGAATTCGGCACGATGGAGGATTTTGACCGCTTGCTCAGCGAAGTCCATGCGAGAAACATGCGGCTGATTATGGATTTGGTAATCAACCATTCTTCAGATGAACACGAATGGTTCCGCAGCTCTGCCACAGACCCGGATTCGCCGTACCGTGATTTTTATATTTGGCGAAAGGGAAAAGGAGACGGGATACCGCCGAACAACTGGGATTCCATCTTCAGCGGCCCAGCATGGAATTATTATCCGGAACGCGGAGAGTGGGCGATGCATCTGTTCTGCTCAAAACAGATGGATTTTAATTGGGATAACGAAGCGGTTCGCAAAGAGCTGTTCCAAATTGCAAACTGGTGGCTGGAAAAAGGGATTGACGGCTTCCGGCTCGATGTCATCAGCTTTATCTCCAAGAAGGAGGGCTTGCCGGATGGGAATGCCGTGATCGGCTCCCTAATGGGGTTCAAAGGCTGCGAGCATTATTTCTACGGCCCGCATCTGCACCAATATCTGCGGGAATTGCGGGAACATTCTTTTGGCAAGTTTGATGCCTTTACAGTGGGCGAATGCCAGGGAACCGGCCTTCAGATGAGCCGCCTAATGACGGGGGACGACCGGGGAGAGCTGGACGTGGTATTTTCCTTTGACCATATGGATAACCCCGGCAAACAGCGCTTTCAGGATTACCGCTTTGACCTGCGCCCTATGGCCAAAAATTTGATGGAGTGGCAGCTGGAGTACGGAAATCATTGCTGGCCGACTGTCTTTTTTGAAAATCACGACCATCCGCGCATGGTCTCTAAAATTGATCCGGATGGCGCTTATCGTTGTGAGATCGCCAAACTGCTTGCCATGCTTCAGATGACGTTGAAGGGCACGCCGTTTATTTATCAGGGCCAGGAGCTTGGGATGACCAATACGCCGTTTGCCTCAATTGATGAGCTGCGCGACGTAGAGAGCGTCAATCTGTACCATAAACTGATGGACGAAGGCAAATCGTCCGTCGAAGCGTTTCGAACCGTGCTCAGCGGCAGCCGCGACCATGCGCGCACGCCGATGCAGTGGAGCGGAGAGAAAAATGCCGGATTTTCAGAAGGTACGCCTTGGATTCGGGTAAACCCTGATTATTTCAAAATTAATGCTGCCGATGAGGAGAACGCCATCGACTCTGTGCTTCATTTTTACCGTTCTTTGATTGCGCTGCGCAAAGAGAATCCGGCATTGGTTTACGGAGATGTGATTCCTGTAACAGCCTCCCCTAAAGGATTGCTTTGTTATTTCCGGCGGATGGATGGGCAACGCTTTTATGTTGAACTGAATCTGACCGGGAAAACGGTTCAGCATGTGAACACAGGCATGCGCGGAACGCTTCTCTATTCCAACTATACAACGCGGCGTGAAGGTGCGGTGATGCGCCCATATGAGGCAAACCTTTATCAAGATTAAGGGGGCGGCATTGCATTCATGAAGTGGAAAAAAATAGCGTCTCTTTTACTGATTACGGCACTGTTTCTCTCTTTCTTAGGCTGCGGCGAACGGGCACAACCGGAGAGCACCGCTCCAGACGACAGCGCACTTCTTCAAATGCGGCAGTATCAAAGCAGCATGGAAGCCTTTCAAAGTGATTGCACACAGCAAATCCATGCATTTACTGCTAGCCTGCAAAGCGGCGATACCGAAGCGGGAAACGCTGCGGCCGATACGCTTACGACAAGGCTTGCGGGTTTTGAAAAAATCCCGGTTCCAAGCGGCTGCCAGGAAATTCAGCCCTTCTTTGCAAAGGCAAAGAAGAAAATGGATACGATATATGCTCTGATGATCCAGATTTTGGGGGATGGGCAATATACCAACGATGACATGGCAAATCTAACCGCGCTGAAAACTGCGGCAGGAGTCTTTGCAGAATCCTATCAATTCGGATTGGGGCTTCTTGAACAGGCGTTGGATAGGTAACCGATAATCAACGAGGGGATGATTGAAACAATGTGGGAACGTTTTAAAGCGGCAATTGGCGTGGAGGGAAGCTTTGGAAGCACGGTTTTTCCAATGATTGCCTATAGCTCCGCCAATATCTTCAGTGGTGGCTCTACCTACATCATTGGCATTTATTTTCTCTCCTTTTTGACGGAAGTGGAAAAACTGAATGCAGGGCAAGCAGGGCTTGTCATCCTGTTTGCAAAGCTTTGGGATGCTGTTTCAGACCCAGTCATGGGCTTGATTACAGATCGGACTCGTTCGAAATATGGGCGGCACAGGCGCTACCTTCTGTGGGGCGTGATTCCAATTGCCGTTACTTACTTTATGATGTGGTATTCCTTCGGCATTTCTGCCCTTGGAAACCCGCTTTACACCATGGTTTATTACAGCGCCGCCTATATTTTATTCAGCACTGCATATACGCTCGTGGTTGTGCCGCATACCGCCATGCTGCCGGAGCTTGCGCCTGCCTATTCGCTGCGCACACAGTATAATTCCGTCGGCTATTTGATGAATTCAGTAGGTATGGTTTCTTCCTTCATGCTGGTGTCTATTACGCTCGGCTTTTTTGATATGGAATCGCTTTCGGCAGGCTCCCGGACAAAATTTATGGTGTTGGGCATCGTGCTTTGCCTGTGGTTCTCCCTGCCATTGATTTTTACATTTAAAAAAACATGGGAGCCCAGCTCCCTTGGTATGGAACTGCCGCCGCTCAGCCTCCGGGAAAGCATTGGAGAATACGTACAGGTGTTCCGCAACCGCGCCTTCCGGCAATATTTTGTGATCAGCTTTTTTAATATGATGTGCACCGGATTTTACAGCAATACAGATCAGTATTTTATCAAATATATTGCTCAGCGCTTCAGCCTTTTCAACATGCTGACGACGGTATCCGGAGTGGCGGAGGCCTCAGGTTTTCCACTAAATTATTGGCTGACGATGAAGTTCGGCAAGCAGCGTTGCGGAAAACTCCTCGCCCCCATTTTATTTTTCGGCCTTGCCATGGGCCTTTTTATGAATGAATCAACGCCTGCTTTCTTCCTTTTTCTCGCCTGCATACTCTATAATTTCGGCTTTTCGGGCATCGGGTTTGTGCCGACGAATATCTTTCCCGATGTGACGGATGTGGACGAAATGATTACAGGCCGGCGGCGCGAAGGCGTGATCTCCACTTTCTCTTCCTTTGTGAAAAAGACGGTTAGCGGTGTGATGGCAGCTATGACCGGCTTCATTTTGAATGCATTTGGCTTTGTAACAGGGCAGGAGGATACGCTCGCTCAAACCGCGCAGGGCATCTTTGGCGTGCGGCTGACCTTTTCTATTTTGCCGATGATTTTTGTGGTGTTTTCCGCAATTAGCATTTACCGTTACTCCATGACAAAAAAAGATCATGAAATGATCCGTGCCGCGATACAGGAGAAGAAAGAAAAGGGGTATGTCACACTAACTGAGGAGCAAATAAAGCGCTGTGAAAAAATCAGCGGCCAAAAATTTGAAGATATGTGGATTGGCCGCTATGATAGGGCGAACGAGGAGGTTCTCCAGTGAAAAAGGTATTGTTTTATTTGGTACAGTGGACGTGGGGATTAACAGTCAACCTAGCTGGCCTGCTGGCACATTTGTTTGTGCGGCGTAAGGGGAGGACCGAGCGTTTCCAAAAAGCGATTATCACCTTCCTGCCGTGGAATTTTGGCGGGCTTTCTCTGGGATTATTTATCTTCATGGCAGATCATAAAAACGAACGCTGGACATATAACACCCGTATTCATGAATATGGCCACACCTTCCAATGTCTGTTGCTGGGGCCGCTTTACTGGCTTGTGATCGCTCTTCCCTCCGCAATATGGTGCAATTGCTTCCAGGCATACCGTAAAAAACACCAGGTTTCCTATTATGCACTGTATTGTGAAAAATGGGCGAATGCCTGGGGGGAGCGTTTCAGCGGGCTTTCCTTCCGTGGAGAAATGAAATAATAGAAATCAAAACACAGAGAAAGGATTTTTATCATGCTGCAAACCCTAACCATGCTTTTTTTCAGCCCTACCGGCGGCACGCTGCGCGCCGCGCGCTTATTGGCGCAGGGGCTGGCAGAGGAAATAACGGAAGTTGATCTGTCGCTTCCGCAGGGGAAAGCCATGCACTTTGAGGAGAAGGATATCGTTTTGATTGCCGGCCCTGTTTTCGGCGGCCGGATGCCGGCCTGTTTTTTGGAGAGGCTTGCCCGCTTCACAGGCAGCTATACAAAGGCAATTACAATCGCCGTCTATGGCAACCGCGCCTATGAGGACGCGTTGTTGGAGCTCAATGATACTGTGGAGCGGCGAGGCTTTCAGTCGATCGCATCTGCTGCGCTGCTTGCGGAGCATTCCATGGTTCGCACGGTTGCGGCCGGTAGGCCAGATCAGGAGGATCAGAAGCAGATCAGTAGATTGGCACAAGCAATTCTCAATAAGGTTAATTCAGGCCAGTTTGCTCCCCCTGAAGTGCCCGGGAACAGGCCCTATAAGGTATGGAAACAGATGCCCGTAGTCCCTGAGGTATCCTCTGTCTGTATCCACTGCGGCCTTTGCGCGGTGAGATGCCCAGTTGGGGCGATTCCATTGAAACATCCGGATCGGACAGAGGCGTCTCAGTGCATTCTCTGCCTGCGCTGCATCGCAGTCTGCCCAAAGGCAGCTCGGGCGTTGCCAACACAGGCTGAGGAGGCGATTCGCGTAAAGCTGGCTCCCGTGGAGACTCTGCGCCGCGATAATGAGTTGTTTTTATAACGGTTGCCCCGGGAAAAGTCGCGCCGTCGGCTCTTGTCTTTTTCCCGGGATAGGTGTATAATCGCAACGAGAAAGAAATCATTGGAGGTCGTTGAATTTGGGAAACGTTACAATTACCAACCATCCGCTCATCCAGCATAAACTCACCCTGCTGCGTGATAAAAACACAGGCTCCAAGGAATTCCGCGCGCTGGTCAGTGAAATTGCAATGCTGATGTGCTACGAGGCAACCCGCGATCTGCCCTTGAAAGAGGTGGAGATTGAAACCCCCGTGAGCGTGGCCAAAACCCGCGTTATTTCTGGTAAAAAGCTCGCCTTTGTCCCAATTCTGCGCGCAGGGCTTGGCATGGTGGATGGAGTGTTGGCACTGGTTCCCTCCGCTCGCGTGGGCCACATTGGCCTTTACCGCGACCCGGATACGCTTCAGCCTGTGGAATATTACTGCAAGCTGCCTGCTGATATTGAGGAGCGCGAAGTGATCGTTCTTGACCCGATGCTCGCAACCGGAGGCTCTGCAATCGATGCAATCAGCCAGATCAAGAAACGCGGCCCCAAATCGATTAAATTCATGGGCATTATTGCTGCGCCTGAAGGGCTTGACGCGCTATGCAAGGCCCATCCAGATATTGATATTTTCTGCGCGGCGCTTGATGAAAAACTCAACGACCATGGATATATCCTCCCCGGCCTCGGCGATGCGGGCGATCGTATTTTCGGTACAAAATAATCCCCGATAAGGGAAACGATAGCGCTGGATGCTTGCCGTCCCGCGCTATTTTTTTGACGAAGCAACCAAATCATGCTTATATCGCAGCCGTCTTATTCACAAGAGCAGTTGGCTTGCGGTTGATGATCGAAAGGATGTCTTTTATGCTGCAAATCCGCGGCCCGCTCCTGCCAGAGCGGCTGATTTTACAAAAGGATATGGAAAACATCTTGCGCCAAGCAGTGGAGGAAGAATCCGATTTGGCCGGAATCCACTTCGAGGGAGGCGTCGTTCCGACAGAAACGCTCCGAATTATCTCCTTGAAGGAATGTAGGTTCACCAGTTGTCGATTTGGAGAATGCAAAGGAGAACAGCTTTACTTTTTCAATGTAGTGTTTGAAAGCTGCGATTTTGCCAGTTCCTTTTTTGATCGTTGCCTGTTTCGCCGCGTTCAGTTTACCAATTGTAAGCTGTCGGGCGCTCATTTTTCTGATTCCTCCTTCGAACAATGTATTTTTAAAAACAGTCCGGCACGGATGGCAGCCTTTTCCCGGGCAAAATGTAAGGAAGTACTTTTTTCGGAATGCGATCTTTCCCATTCCAATCTGCAAGAATCCAAGTTAATGAAAACTCGATTTGAAAATTGCAGGCTACGGGGAACCGAGCTGCTGCACACCCCTTTAAAAGGGATTGATTTCACTTCAGATGATCTGGAGGGAATCCGCGTCACCATCCCCGAATTGCGCGGCGCGATTGTAACGATGGAACAGGCTTCGGAATTGGCAAAGCTGCTCGGCGTTGAAATTCGATAGAAGGAGGCTGTATCCATGGAGATCCAAAGGGGAACATACCGGCATTTTAAAGGCGGAGAATACCACGTGATCGGCGTGGCAACTCATTCAGAAACAGGGGAGCAAATGGTGATTTACCAAGCATTGTATGGAGATCACGCGCTTTGGGCCCGCCCGGCTGCTATGTGGTTTCAAACAGTAATGTATCAAGGGCGGCAGGTGCCGCGTTTTACTTATATTGGGGAGGAGCACAAAAGATGAATCTTCAAATTTTTGGTAAGCCAAAATGCTTTGATACCAAAAAGGCAGAGCGCTTTTTCAAGGAGAGAGGCATCAAATATCAGTTTGTTGACCTGGTGAAATACGGGATGAGCAAAGGGGAATTTGAGCGTGTCAAGGCGGCTGTCGGTGGTCTAGAAAAGATGATCGATACAAAGTTGAAAGACACTGATGCCCTTCTGCTGCGCTATCTAGCCGGGGATAGCGCGCGGCAGGAAAAGCTGCTCGAAAATCAAAAACTGATCCAAACGCCCATTGTGCGAAACGGGAAATATGCAACTGTCGGCTACTGCCCGGAAATATGGCAGCAGTGGATTGATACCACTAAGTGACAACATGAAGCACAAAAAATTAGTGAGGAGCTCCTCGCTTCTGCTAAGCTCTGTTAAACAAAGGAACCCTTTGCCCAATTGGTCTAAGAGGGCAAAGGGTTCTTCTATGGATGGCACTTTATTATTTCTTGGAGAGTTTTTTTCTGCTGAGGATCAGGATCACACCAGCGCCAGCGGCAACTGCCACAAGAGCCGCGGGGAAGGCAGTGCCTCCCGTGCTGGGGTTTTCCGTTTCATTCGTATCATCTATAGATGGATCGCCAGCATTGGTTTCCTCCTCATCTGGGAAGAAGCCGTTCTCCTCATCTGGATTTTCTTCTTGATCCGGATCAGAGGGCTCCTGTTCCTGCGGCGCAAGCAGCTCAATTACGAGCGTGGTCAGCGCATCTTTTTGACTTAGGGAGCCGAGAATCTCCTGAATAATCGGCAGCAGCTCCTCGCCACCTTCGATCGTACCGATCAGCCGCTCAATCTCATCCCGGTTTTGGGAGAGCGCCTGTTCCACATAGCGGAGCAATGTAACAAACATGGCGGGCTGATCAGCCTTGACGGCATACTTTTGCGCATAGCCGGCACCTGCCGTGGGAACGGCTTCCAAGCTCCCAAGGGAAGCGATAGTATCCCAATCCGGCTCCGGCAATGTGAGAGAAACGCTCTGTCCATTGATCTCCAGGTTTTGCAACGCATCGGCCGCAAGCCTGAAGATGCCGTCCAGGCTCAGGTAGGGAGCCACCAGATCTTCCAACCCAAAACCGATGGATTGAGTTGCCTCACGAACGGCATCAAATACCACTCCGGATTCATACACCAGATGAGGGAGCCTTTCGGTAAGGGTATCTATCGGTTTTTCCAACAGGCGGTCAATGAACGGCAGCAGGGGAGAGAATACAAGCTTCAAGTAAGCGTCATAATTCCCTGCTTCTTCCGTTTTTTGCTTTACCTGCGCCGTGTATTCAGCGCTGGTCAACGCATTGGTAATGCCAAGCGCGTCGTAGATGGGGATGAATAATTTTTCATATAATCCGTATTGAAAATTTCCATCATCATCCGTTTTGTTTTCAAAAGCTATGTCTGCGCCGACAAGACTCAGCAGCTGCATGCCGAAAACCAGCTCTGTTACAGGCCGCAGTCCGGCGATCAGTGCATCGATGAAACCTTCCATGTCTCCATCAGAAAAGCCCCAGTTGACTTTGGAAAGGTCTGCATTCTGCCAGGTTAGTCCATCTGCGGAAAGCGCTGCCTTCGTCTGTGCGTATTTTTCCTCCGTTAGCCGCTCTGCGGCCCCTGCGGGAATCAATGCGTTTCCGATTAACTGCTTTACAATCGTTTGCACAAATTCCGGCAGATCGGAAATCACGCTGTTAATAAGCGAATCCAGCTGCGTATAAACCGCGGCGAGTGCCTGGCCTGTCATTGCATTCGTTGCGAGTTGGTTCTTTGCAAACGGCTGTAGGCCGCCCGCTTCCTGAATGGCAGGCACCAGCATTTCCAACGCCTCATTTAAGAAAGTGTCGCTCGCGCTGAGCGCCTGCTGCGCCTGTTGTTTGGTGATCCCTGCTGGATAGTCAATCGATCCGGTAATATGGGGCTTTTCGACGGGCTTGATACCGGGAGACTGCGTTTGCATCGCCTCGCCGCGGATCAACTGTAGAGCCTTAGAGAAAGGATGCGCTGCCCCATTCAGCACTGCCACAGGATAGCTCAAATCCGCAAGCAGCTTCTGCTGGAGTGCATTCAGGTCGTCATAAGCGGAAAGGGATGTTTTCACGGCGTCAATGCCGCCCTCACCTTGGGAAAAGCGCAGGTAAGCGGAGATCACATCCTGTGCGATGGACAACGCATGCTTCTGCTCCTTGTCGAATGGCATCGCAGAAAGTGTGTTCCAGTAGCGGCCGGCTGCGTCTGCTGCTTTCGCCGCTTCATATTGCTCCTGAGTTTCTCCTGTATTTTGAGCACGGAAGGGATTTTGTTGCAGATCCGCTGTCAGATTCAGCACTCCCAGTTGATTCAACGCGACAAAATTTTGATTCGCGCCCCAATATTCGCCCTTTTGATCCAAAATGCCAAGATAGCCGCGCACGATTTCTTCCGCTGTCTCATAAGAAACGTTAAGCGTTTCCAGCGCGGCTTTAGCCGCCGCCTGCGTAAAGTCGGTAGAAGAATTCAGCTTGAGGCCTTCCACCTCGATAATGCCCATGATCTGCTGATAAAGCGCTGCGGCCTTCTGCTGCATCTCCGTAGGGTTACCAATCAATTTCGGAATATTAACCGGGTAATTGGGAAACCATCCACCCGTCGCCTGCACACGCGCTCTTGCCAGCTGATACATCTTTAATACATTTTCTACGCCCACGGCATCCTTTTCCGCATCGCTGGCCGATTTGTAATCTGCGGCAAGCGCTACGCCCGCCTCGTCGGACAGGTCGCCGCTGTATGCCGCGATACGATCTGCAAGGGAATCACCCTGTGCAAACGCCGTCAGCGAAAGGGACATGGTAGAGAACGCAAGGAGTATGGCGAGTGCGGCCGCAAGCAGTTTGTTTGTTTTTCGCAAGGTTCTTCCTCCTATATCTTTCTATAACATAAAAATTTGGACGTTATGTCAAAAACAAAGCTGCCTTGCTGCTACACCTCCTCCCATTTCATCGGTGACTTCATCCTAGCATATCAACGAAAATAGGTCAAATAAAATGCAAAAAATTTATGATAAATTCATAAAATTGGAGCGCATTTCCATTCGCTACAGGGCATCAGTTTCAATCCGGATCCCGCCATCCAGATGGTATTCCGCGCCACTAACACCCGAAAAAAGCAATAAAATCGGAGAACGGCTCGCCAAGGCACTTGCAATGTGCATTTTGCATGTGTATAATTATATTGTTTATACTTTGTTGCATTTGCAATCGTATTTTCACTATACTGGAGGGCTTACATTGGCAGAGTCAGAAAAAAACAGCTTCGTCGATCTGGAGCACAGCGTCATGCAGTTTTGGGAGGAAAATGATTGCTTTAACAGGCTGCGTGAAAAAAATCATGGGCATGAAATGTTCCGTTTTCTTGACGGGCCGATTACTGCGAATAATCCCATGGGGATCCATCATGCCTGGGGCCGGACGCTGAAGGATACGTTCATTCGTTATAAAGGCATGCGCGGCTATGATTGCCGCTACCAAAACGGCTTCGATGCACAGGGATTATGGGTTGAGGTCGAAGTAGAGAAGGAACTCGGCTTCCATACGAAAAAAGACATTGAGGCCTATGGAATGGACAAGTTCACGCGCAAATGTGTGGAGCGCGTCCAGCGGTTTTCCGGCATTATTACGGAGCAATCCAAGCGCCTGGGCCAATGGATGGATTGGGAAAACTCCTACTTCACGCATACGGATAAAAACATCGGCGGCATCTGGCATTTCTTAAAAACCTGCCACGAGCATGGCTGGATTGAGCGCGAATATAAGCCCATGCCATGGTGCCCGCGGTGCGGCACCTCGCTCTCTGAGCACGAAATGACCGGTTCTTACAAGATGATGAAGCACAAATCCGTTTTTTTCAAGCTGCCGGTCGTGGATCGCAATTTCAAGATGCTTGCTTGGACGACAACTCCGTGGACGCTTTCCGCCAATGTTTCCCTCGCCGTTAACCCGGAGATTGATTATGTGGAAGTGAAGGTGAAAAGCGACGAACAACCGATCGTGCTGGCAAAAAATGCGATTAAGTATTTGGGAGACGACAAGGTAGAAGTTCTGCGGGCTTTCAAAGGCGATGAGCTGGTAGGCCTAAAGTTTGAAACCTGCTTCCCAGAGTTTGAGGCGCAGCAGGGAGTCGATCATTCTATCGTTGCGTGGGAGGATGTTGCGGCGGACGAAGGCACTGGTATCGTCCACATTGCGCCCGGGTGCGGCGTAGAAGACTATGAGCTTGGCCTCCGGCTCGGCCTTGCGCAGATTATGCCGGTAGACGACATGGGGCTTTTCCTTGATAAATTCGGCTGGATGACGGGTAAAAACAGCCATGATATTGCGGATGAGGTTTTTCAAAAGCTTGAAGAAGCCGGTAAGCTCTATAAGGTAATGGAATATGAGCACAGCTATCCGGTCTGCTGGCGGTGCAAATCTGAGGTGATTTTCCGCCTGGTGCCCGCCTGGTATATTCGCACGCAGGAGCTGAAGCCCCGCCTGATTGCTGCGGCAGAAAAGGTGAAGTGGGAGCCTGCCTCCAACGGCAAGCGGATGCAGGATTGGCTCAACAATATGGGCGACTGGAATATTTCCCGCAAGCGGTATTATGGGATGCCGCTGCCCTTTTACCCCTGTGAGCATTGCGGCCATCTGACCGTAGTCGGCTCCAAAGAGGAGTTAAAGAGGCTGAGTACCGACCCGGCAAAAGTGGACGCGTTGCCCGAGATGCACAGGCCATGGATTGACGAGATTAAAATTAAATGCCCGGAATGCGGCCATGAGGTTTCCCGCATCAGTGAAATCGGCGATGTGTGGCTGGACGCAGGTATCGTTCCATTTTCCACGCTCGGCTATTTTGACGATAAAGAGGCGTGGCGCAAAAATTACCCGGCCGAATGGATTACGGAGATGCGTGAGCAAGTGCGCCTGTGGTTCTATTCCATGCTCTTTATGAGTGTTGTTTTAGAGGATCGCGCGCCGTATGACCGCGTGCTCTCTTACAATACCGTGGTGTCAGAGGATGGCTCCAAGTTTTCAAAAACCGGGTTCATGATTAAATTCGACGAGGCTGCCGAAAAAATCGGCGCGGATACCATCCGTTATATGTATGCGGGTGCGCCGGTGGCAAACGATGTTCGCTTTGGCTATAATCTGGGGGACGAAGCGCGCCGAAAGCTGCTTTCCTTCTGGAATATTTTCACCTTTTTCAACACCTATGCGCAGATCGATAAGCCGGTTTTAGAGGGATATCAACCTGCTTTCGGCAAGCTTACACCGACTGACCGTTGGCTGGTGCTGCGCACCAATGCCTTTATCAAGCGGGCAACAGAGGTGATGGATGATTATAAGACCTACCTGCTCGTGAAGGATTTTGAAGTGTTTGTAGACGATATCTCCAACTGGTATATCCGCACCAACCGCCGCCGTTTCTGGAAAACGGAGGATGAGGCCGATAAGATGGTAGCGTATTGGGCGCTCTTTTATGCGCTGAACACCTGCGTGCAGGTGATGTCTCCCATCATCCCGTTTATGACGGAGCATATTTGGCAGGAGCTAACCCGCAAGGTGATGCCTAACGCCCCCATTAGCGTTCATTTGAGCGATTGGCCGCAGCCGCTGGAGGGGATTGCAGATGATGGCGTAATCGAGCAGACGGAACGTGCCCGCGCAGTGATTGCCACAGCTATGCGCCTGCGCAATGAGCAGCAGCTCAAGGTGCGCCAACCGCTTCAAAAGCTCTATATTTGCTGCGAGGAGGCTGTTGCCAATCAAATCCGCGTATTCGAAAAGAATGTACTGGATGAGCTCAATGTGAAAGAAATTGTATATATTCAGGATTTTAACCTGTTGGAGGATGCTTATCTGAGCGTTAATTTCAAGGCTGCCGGCGCGGTGCTCAAGCAGAACGTCAATCAAATGAAACAAACCTTAGAGGCTGCATCTGCTGACGAAATGCGCGCGATGGTTGCGGCCTTCGATGCGGGCAAACAAATTGCAGTGCCAGGCTGGGAAGGCACATTTGACGTTGCTCTCTTTGCGCGCCAGTCAAAAACCAAGGCTGGGATCGTTTCCGCAGAATGCGGGGAGGGCGTGGCGATTGCCCTTGACACGGTTTTAACCGACGCTTTACGTGCAGAGGGCGCGGTGCGCGATATCATCCGCCAGTGCCAGCTGCTTCGCAAGGAAGCAGGCTACCAGGTGGAACAGCATATCCAGGCGGCGATTGTAACGGGCAGCGCCTTCCTTTCGGAGGCTTTGGCGGCACAGCAATCTCACATTGCGGCAGAGCTGCTCGCTGATAAACTGTCGTTTGCGCCCATGACACAGGCTGATCTGACCAAAGAAATTGAGATTGGCTCCGATTCTGTAACGATCGCAGTGTTAAAGGCTGAGTAAAATTGTTTCAAAAAGAACGCACCGAAGCGGATGAATCATCTCTTCGGTGCGCTTTGTTTTATTTATAAAGAAAAGCAGTGGGTAATCGTATCAATGCAATACCCACTGCGTAAAATTCTTTTAAAGCCAGGCTTGCCCATCCTCCAGCTCCACCGTAAAGATACGGCTGCTGTTTTTTGGATCTTTGGCCTGATGGTATTTGAAGAGCATCTCTTTGTCATTCAACATGCCGAGGATTTCAATTTTGCCGGTTTCGTGCGACATTGCATAGCGCACACGCTTGCTGAAGCCATTGCACTTCGCCTTGGCCTGATCCACGATTTTTGCGCCTTCCGCAAGCGGCACCTGAAACTGCGTTTTCACATGAGTGACCGGCCTGCACTGGAAGATGTAGTAGGGGATGATACGGTTGCGGATCAGGGAATTGAAGAGGTTTGCCAGTGTGTCCGGATCGTCGTTTACGCCGCGGAGTAAGACGGTCTGGTTATTTACGATCACACCGGCGCTGAGCAGTAAGTCAACTGAAGCGATGGCCTGCGGGGTCAATTCGTTGGTATGATTAAACTGCGTCGTCACATAAATCGTCTTTTTCTTGCCATATTCCCGCAGGATATCAATCAGCTCCGGATCTTCTGTGATACGGGAGGGGAGGGAGACAGGAATTCTCGTGCCAAAACGGATGAAATCAAGATGCTCAATACCGGAAAGCTCTTTTAAGTAATACGCAATTACCTGATTGTTATTCAAAAAGGAGTCTCCGCCGGAAATCAGGACGTTATTGATCTCCTGATGTTCCTTGATGTAGGAGAGGATCGGTGCAAACGTCTTTGCCACTTCCTCATCGGATGTGCCTACCAAACGCTTGCGGAAGCAGTGGCGGCAATACATAGCACATTTGCTGGTGGAGAGAATCAAGGTTGTCTGTGCATATTTATGCTGTAAGCCCTCTGTTTTGGTGTTGCTCGCCTCGCCGCTAGTATCCCACATGCCTGCGTCATCAAGCTCCTCCAATGCCGGAAGGCTCATTTTGCGGATTGGGTCATTCGGATCGTTTGGATCAATCAGGGAAAGATAATAGCGGGGGATGGACATCGGAAAATCTTTGACAATGGACTCTAATTTTTCAATTTCAGAGCTTTCGAAAGGAATATATTTTGCAAGCTCCTCAATTGTTGTTACATTATTTTTCAATTCTTCTTGCCAGCTCATAATTGCCTCCTTGGTGGTATCCATAAAATTCTGTTTATAATCATAACATGATTCTATGACTTGTTTATGAATAAATAAAATTATATTCAGTTTATCAGTTGATTTTTCGTCAGATTATTCTATAATGATTTACATATTCTGTTTCAAAACAAGCAAAACCAATAAAAAACATTCCAAAGTTAGAGGAAAGGTGATCCGGATGACAGGCGGGCTTTGTTGTTTTATATTCGTTATGGCCTTACGCCTGTTGGCTGCCACCCTTGCGTAAACGAAAAAAACGATAGTATCTTTAAGCTTTTCTACCATAAAAAAAACACCGTTTATGCTGGGTTGCCCCCACATAAACGGCTTGCGGAGAAGGACAGCAAACGCTTTTTTATATCCTGTTCCGCTGCAAATAGGATAACCGTTTTGCGCTGCCCTATACGGGCTAAATTTTCCCAATATTATAGATTGAAAATCAGAGATCAGTGTGCTATAATTTAAATATTATCAGATCAGTAGGAGGATATTGTGATGAAACATATCGTAACGTTAAATCAGGCGAATTTGAAGAAGAGCGCTGCCAAAGGCGGCTGTGGCGAATGCCAGGCATCCTGCCAGTCTGCCTGCAAAACGTCTTGCACGGTTGCCAATCAGAAGTGTGAGAAATAAGCACTCCAATCAAATCGGCTTCAAATTAAGGGGCAGGAGACTGTCCCTTAATTTTTCATGCCGTAAAATGCAGCCACAGAGCGGTGCGGAAAGGATAATCCAGGAATGATTCATAAATTTTATCTCAATGGTTTTTATATTGTGCTCGATGTCAACAGCGGGGCGGTCCATGTAGTGGATCAGCTGTCCTATGAGCTGCTCGATGGGTTAGAAGCTCCTCTACCGGCCAACTGCCCACAGAAAATTGCCGAGCGATTACAGGGTACATACAGCGATGCAGAAATTCAAGAGGCCTACGCAGAGCTCTATAGCCTCTACCAAAATGGATTTTTATTTTCCTCCGATGATTATGAACCATTTGCTGCGCAGATGGGCCCCGCGCCCGTAAAATCCATGTGCCTGAATATTGCTCATGACTGTAACCTGCGCTGTAGCTATTGCTTTGCCGCACAAGGCGATTTTGGCCATGGGCGCAAGCTAATGCCCTTTGAAGTGGGAAAGGCCGCAATTGACTTTTTGATTGAGCACTCAGCAAACCGCCATAATCTGGAGCTGGATTTCTTTGGCGGTGAGCCGTTGATGAATTTTGAGGTCGTTAAGCAAGTGGTGGCATATGCCCGTTCGATCGAAAAGGAGCATCACAAAAATTTCCGCTTTACGATCACCACCAACGGCCTGCTGCTGACAGATGACAAAATCGATTACATCAACCGTGAAATGTCCAATGTCGTTCTCTCTATTGATGGGCGCAAAGAGATTAATGATTCGCTTCGCTTCCGTGTGGACGGCAGCGGTAGCTATGGTGCCATCGTGCCGAAATACCAGCGGCTCGTTGAAAAGCGCCGCAATGGGAAGTTCGATCAATATTATGTACGCGGCACCTTCACAAAGAAAAATCTCGATTTCACAAAAGATGTGATCCATATGCGCGAGCTGGGGTTTGACCAGATTTCAATCGAGCCAGTAGTTGCAGACCCGGAGCTGCTGCCCATCGCCCTGACAGAAGAGGATCTTCCCCGCATTTACGAGGAATATGAAAACCTTGCAAGGGAAATTATTCAAAGAAAAAAAAGGGGAGACGCGTTCAACTTTTTCCACTTCATGCTGGATCTTGACCAGGGCCCTTGCGCCATCAAACGGCTGCGCGGGTGCAGCTGCGGCAATGAATATGTTGCAGTCACGCCGGAGGGCGATATTTATCCCTGCCATCAGTTTGTTGGGATGGATGAGTGGAAAATGGGAAGCGTATTAGACGGCTCGCTAGATCAGAAAAAAAAGCTGCTTTTCTCCAAAACCAATGTGTATGAAAAATCGGAATGCCGCACTTGCTGGGCTAAATTTTATTGCAGCGGCGGCTGCAACGCCAATAATCTGCAATATGCTGGTGATATTCTGAAGCCGCACAAGCTTTCCTGCGCACTGGAGCAAAAGCGCTTAGAGTGCGCGATCATGATAAAAGCCGCGCTTGCACAGCCTGAAGAATAAATGGAATCAGAGAATACCGAAAAGATCCTTTGCTTCTTTCTTGCGAAGAGGCAAAGGATCTTTATATTTTTTATTTTGAGCAAGATCCATTAGAGTTCTATTTTCCTCCCCGGCGCCATACCTTATTAAGGATACGTGTAAAAAGGAGGAAACAAAATGAGGACAAGGCGGATCAGGCCGCATGAAAGAAGGCCCCTTCCAAACGGAATGCTGGTAGATCGCATTGCTTCCAGTTGGAAATTGATTCTTTTAACAGCGCTTTTTGCGGCCGGAATGGCGTTTGGAGCGGTATCCGTGAAATACAGCGCCAACCACGAATGGCTAGAGCAGCTCTTGCAGCTTTTGCAGGAATACAGCACAATTCGTAACTCGCAATCCCTGTTTTCAACCATGTGCAACTCACTGTTTTCAAATTTGATCTATCTCTCAGTTGCCTTTATTGCAGGGCTTTGTGCGATAGGCTTTCCGTTTCTTGCGCTTGCGCCCTTTCTTCGTGGGCTCGGTTTGGGAGCTGTATTCGGTTACTTATACAGCACCAAAGCGCTTGCAGGAGTTGGTTATTGCATGCTGATCCTGCTGCCGGGAGCAATTTTGTCTACCGCTACACTATTGATTGGTTGCCGGGAGGGGATTACAATGTCGCTGGATGTTTTTGCAGTAATGAACGGAAATAAAACGCTGGATAGCTACCATAACTTTCGCCTTTATTGCGCACGTTTCGGAATTTTACTCATATTGCTGGCTTGTGCCGCTTTGGCAGATGCACTGTTTGCAAAAGCGTTCTCCGGCTTCTTTCATTTTTGAGCTTGCTTTTTCGCCTTTTGCCGATGCAAAGGATTCGCTTCGGCAGCTGATTTCATCTGGTCGTCCATAATATGCGTATAAATTTCTGTTGTTCCCAAATTTTCATGGCCTAAAATTTCTTTAAGCACCAAAACATCAACTTTCCCATGTTGATACATCAGCGTTGCGGCCGTATGGCGCAGCTTATGCACCGATAGGCCTTGGCCGGCAAGTCCCGCCTTTTCTAAAAATGTATAAACAACATGCTGAACCGTTTTAGGGCTGATCCGTTGCATCCGGTTACTGAGAAAGAGTGCATTTTTATCCTTAACGCCGTCTACAGGGCGCACCTTCAAATATTCTGCCAGAGCATCCCGGCAGGCCTGGTTGAGGTAAAGAATGCGCTCTTTATCGCCCTTGCCGGTTACATGGATAATCTCATTATCATGAATATCGGAAAGATTCAGCCCCACCAGTTCAGAAAGACGCATCCCACAATTAAGAAAAAAGGTGACCATACAATAATCACGTTCTTTGTTTTTACCATCAATATGCTCCAAAAGACTGATGCTCTGGTCAAGTGTTAAATATTTTGGAAGCGCTTTTTTCTGCTTTGGCGTATCTAGCTCCTGCATGGGATTTTCATCCAATATTTTCCTTTGAACCGTTAAGTATTTAAAAAAGCCACGAATACTAGAAACTTTGCGCGAACGGGTGGTTGCATTGTTATGACGTTCATTTTTACAATAGGACAAAAACGCATAGGCATCGCTGAGAGAAACTGCGCGCAGAAATGCAATGTCAATATCTGAAATATTGATTTCATCAAAATCAGTAGCAGCAGATACAAGACCGCGCGATTGCTTAAGAAAACGCAGAAAAGTGCGAAGATCCGTCGCATACTCCTGCACGGTTAATGGAGATTTGTTTTTAATCACATCGAGATAGCGAAGAAAGTCCGTTAAAACGGATGGCAAGTCAGAATAGTCAATGAAAGGCATCGCAATTTTGATTTAAGCAGAATTCAAATTTTAACTCCCCTATATTATACAAAATATTTATTTTGTATAATTGTTTCACTTCCGTTTGGAGTGGCTCCCGCTCAAATCTTCCCCCTTTCTTCTCCTCATTATATCATCATTTCTTCCAGCGTTCCAGCCGTTTCTTATCGGCTTTTGAGTCTTTCGGAATCCATTGATCAGTCAGGATATTCAATAGGTCGCGTTCAAGTTCCGCGAAAAATCTGATCTTTGCAAGCAATATGATTTCTTCCAAACAATCCACTTCATCATATTGCCAGCGATATATGTTCGCATGGCGTTGGTTCAACGCATTTTGCAATTGGTCTGATACCTGCATCACGTATTTATACATGTACGCAACTTTTTGACGATCTGTCATAGCTTCACCTGTTCGCCTTTTAATTCCTCTGGTTCTGACAATAGATCGAATTCAGGCAGATCATTTTCCTGATTCTCTGCTATATATCTTAGATAAGAATAATCAGTATATTTCTCCATAGGAAGCTCAAATTCTTGATATTTTCCATCTTCATCGATATAATGATATACAATGAAATTGATACGCCGAAAAAGTTGCTGTGCCGTGTCAAGGTCACGATCTTCACGAACCATAGCCTGATAAACTCGTTCAGGAGGCAGAACGCTTGTTATGTGGACTTCTGTCCATAAAGGCAAAGTATTTGTATATCGAGCATGTAAGGCCTGTTTGTAACCCTGTAAAACCTTCATAAGCGTAGAAAAACGAATTTGACCACGAAATTCATCCATAAAAAGAATTGGTTCGCCGCAGTAATTATCAAGCCCGCCGTTCTCAAAATCCGAATACATGTAAACAGCTTCTTCCCCTTTTTCCTCCACAAGCTTTATGTAAGTATAACTCTTACCTGTACCGGAATCGCCTACATGCCAATAAACTTTAATCGGGCGAATCGGCGGAGTTTCCTTATATCGATGCCAAAAATACGCTTGACGTATCATTTTTTCATAGCGACGATAAGCAAAAGACTGTTCCATTATTTGGTTTGGGGTCATCCCCTCTTCAATTAATTGTTCTATAATATCAAAATCCCGTCGTGCACCCTGATTCCCTTTAATCGTACCATAACGAGCAATATAAAGAACCTTCTCCCCTTTTTCCTGATACTTCCCCCGTTTTTGTATATAATCTTCAGCTTGTTGCTTATTGCCCATGGTGGGCTCTAAATGGGCTTTAGGATATGCCTTTTTAAGAGCGCTAAACCTAGCCTTATTCGTATCCTCTAACACCATGTGGAGATGATGAAGGCCATCAGCAGAGACACAATAAGCAACAGCCCCGGTTCTGGTCGGATGATCCTTTACCCACTCTTCAAGCACTTGTTCGGCAATTACCTCAGGTTCGCCGGAATAAACCTCCTGCGGGTTATTAAAAACACAAAACCAACTTTTTGAACTAGCCTTTGATTCCATTTTAGAAAATCACCACCATTTGTCCCCCATTTTTAGTTTGTCCCCGAAGTACCGGGGGACAAATAAAGGGGGTTTAATTAGCGTAGGTACAAGCTTTTTTGAAGTTTTGTCCCCTGTCCCCGAAGTTGGGGGTAATACTATACCCCAACTTCGGGGAGTTCCGCGCCCTGAGGGGCGCGGTTAGAGACTATCAATCCACGCCAAAATAGCCCAAGCAATCGTAAGACCTAAACCAAAGATAGCCATACACAAAATAACGAGGTTTCCAATTTCAATAAACATTCAAATCAATCCTCTTGTTCAAAATCCGACAAAGTAGGGTCAGGTTCATACGGACATGCATACCAAAGATCAAGCGAAGAACAGGTGCAACCAAATTCAGAATCATAAAAATCACAAGAACGACAACCACTATATTCCATTTGCTTTATCACTCTTTCATTCAAATTTAATCAGAAACGATCAAAAAGTAGTAGATACCAAAGACAAGCAAAAAGAAAAAATATCCGAGAACGAAGCCCAAATAAGCTTGAAAGAAAAAATCATAAATAGACCAAAAGATTTCCACTAGAATCACATCCAAAACTAAAAATGAGCATGCAACCGCCAGCAGGGAGGAAACCGGAAGCGCAGAGAAATTGCGATTAAGGCGTGCCATGGAGAGGACAGAGAGCAGGGCGAAACCTCCGGGCAGGGAGAAGGAACACGGCATAAGTGCGCCGCCGTCCCATACCCTTCCCCGCTCCCCTGCGGGGGCGTGTCAGGGCCCTAATCTGGGCGGCGGGCTGAGCAAATCCCCGCAAGCAGGACAGGCCCAGCCCCAATGTACCTTAGTGGCCCTCTGAGGGCCGGAAAGGGGCCTAGCGGCCCCGGAAGAGAGATCAGGCACGTATGCGATCCTGATAGTGTTTTAAGGCATCTTCGTAAGAAGAAAAATAATCCACGTATTTATCATAAGTAACCCAAGAGACCGAAAAATCAGCGGGTATATCATCCCTGACGAGCGTAAGAATCCGGGCCTCGACGTGTCCATCATCAAAAAACTTACTTTCTACACACCAAAACTTCATTTTTGTTTCCTCCAAATCCTATATTCTGCGGCATCCATGACGGCATAACCGCCCTCAACCTTGACAACTACTTCACCATATTTTTTTCCTTCAGAGCTCTATATCGCGTGGGATAGGTTACCATCTTTTTCTTGCCCCTTCCATTGATTTTACCGTCAATTTTTGATACAATGCAGGTGCAGTAAGGTTTACACCTGCTGAAGAATGTGCGTGGCATCCGTCAGTTATCTAGGCTGGGCGGGTGCCTCTCCTTTTGTCCGCATCACAAACGCAAGATCATCTTGCAGGATACCGAGACAGCCGAGCAGATAATAGGCAACGTGATCGGGCTGGTTGCCTTGCCTAAGAGCCTCTTTACACTCAGAGATCAAATGATCAAGAGCAGTCAAAGACAGGACAAGCTTGTCCATTTCCATGATTTCACCTCCTTTAAATTTAAGGGGCTTTCTTTCCCTCCCCTACCTTACACAAGTATTATATCATACTTATACAAGTATATAATTGCAAATATGAATTAAGATTGCACAATGTTGTGTAAGTATTTTTGTGCATTTTTATACTTATGTAAGTTGCGGAAAAATGGTATAATCAAAGCGCGAAAGGACGGTGAAAGCCGTGGGAAAGGCATCCACAAAAGCAAAAAACAAATACAATGCAAAAGCATATGAAAGGGTGTCCCTTGTAGTAAAGACCGGCGAGAAAGCAAAAATAGAAGCCAGAGCGAAAGAAACAGGCCAAAGCCTGAACGGCTATATCAACGGGCTAATCAAAAAGGACATGGCCGGGCGCGAGGAGGAATAACCCCCATCCCCAACCCCTTCCCCGCGGGGAAGGGGCTATTTTTGAAGGTTATCCTGCATATTTTGTGCGTTAGAAAGCGGGTCAGCTTCCGGATGAGCAGCTGTAGGCGTCGATTTATGCAAGTTATCCTGCATATTGAAGCCGTCATAGTTGTCATTCCACGGAACCAGTTCGGGGATGGGTTTTTGGTCAAAGGTGAAATTAGTGTCGAAGTCGTTGTAATAGGGCTTGCGGTAGAATTTGAAATTACCTACGGGGACTTCGCAGATTTGCCATTCGACTTTCATCATGCCTGCTTTAAAGAGACGGCCTAAGACTTCGGTGTTTTTGTCTGCTACTTTGGCTACTGTAGTATGGGATGCTTCAACGTTCGTGAAAAACCAACCTTTGGTCAAGTACCATGTTTCATCACAGGCGCGTTTTACGTTAAGATCAACGGCATCATAGACTTGGGTTGCCAAAAAAACATAGCAGCGATTCTTACGGAGGAAGTTAAAGAATTCATCATCGGATTGTGTCCATTTAGACCAAGAACGGGCAGGATAAACAGTACGGCACTCATCGAGAAGGACAACAGAATCAGAGAGATCATGATTATAGAGCCATGACTTATCAATGTCATACTTCTCTACCCCGTCAATGATCTTTGGCACCATAGGGATGACATAGCAATCCTTGTAGGGATACTGTGTAAAGACCTTCAAGCCGGCTTGTAAGGCGCATCTGGCGACGGCAGCAAGCAAGGTAGACTTGCCCGTTCCCCTATCCCCTACGATCATTGTGCAAGTTGGAGATAGACAATGACGTTTCAAACGACGATTTATTAGGGTATCTAAGAAAGACATTTAATACCCCCCATAGAAAAAGTATTTGAGGACGCTGACCAAGAGGCCAGCGATAAACAAAGCGCCAATCAGATAGACCATGAAAGTGCAGCCTAAAGCCAAGTTAAGGGAGGATGTAAAAACGGAAAAAAGACTTGAAATAATCGTCATAAAATAAGGGCAGGATGCGAGATCACAACCTGCCCTTTACCCCCTTTCAAAATGATGGATTATGCACGGCGACGACCGCGACGCTTACCGCCGCCGCTGGATACGCCTTTAATGCCAAGACGACGGACAACGCCGATTGCGAACATCACAAGCGTACCAAGGATTGCAAGCAGAACAGGGACGTAAAGCAGCGGGTTGCCAGTGATCGTATCGATCACATTTCCAAACATCGTCAACAACAGAGTAAATACCTCCTGCATACCGCTGAAAACATTAGATACAGTCACACCAGTAGGACCTTCCATTTAAACACCTCCTTTACGTTATCTTCAGCAACAGGCCGCAGCGCGCGCAAAGCGCGCCGCTAAGCGGCCTGTTGTCAGCGTCTGCCCTTGAGACCGAACTTGCGGATAACCTTGATACCAAGGCCGACAGAACCGCATACAATGGCAAGCAGGACAGACCACAACAGCAGATTGTTTGCGACGATCATGTCGATCATGTCCTTAAACAGGCCGAAAAACCATGTAGACGCAGTGCCAACGCCGGAAATGATACTGGACATATCACCCATACACATTCACCTCCTTTCAGTATCAATCAACTTCAACATCAAGCCGAGAATCCCGAATTTCCTGTTTCCTGCGTTCTGCAAGCTGTTGCTGCTTAACCTTCCAACTCTCTCGAGCATAATACTGACGCTCTGCGGGGCTAAGGCTTGGGCCTGAAAGGGCGTCAGAACCTCCGACGCCCTTTTTAGAAGAACCGCCTTTCCCCTTCCCTTTGCCTTTTTTACGGAAAAGCTTGCGCATCATAAGCAAAGTACCCGTCATAGAACCGGAAAGGTCACGGCTATAAAGCGGAGATTCACCGAGGCCACCGGAATAATCACGATCAACAATAGAACGGAGAAAAAGGAAAACAACGAGAAAAACCAAACCAGCAATTGGCAAAGCAATTGCATAATACAGTAAAGGAGATGAACGTATCCAATCAATAATCCCCCGGAACATACCGAAGAAATACGAGACAGAGGAAGAAAATGCAGTTTTAAAGGATTCAAGTTGCTCCGAAGAAAAAGTTGGCATACAATCACCGCCTAAACAGGTTTACAAAATGATAGATCGCAAAGCAAACAAGGCCAACCCCCACCAAACAGAAAAAAGGGAAAAACAAAAAAACAATACCCAATGTTTCGTTGAGAACCGGAAAAAACAAATCGAATAAATCAGACATTTTTAACGCCTCACAAGGTTAATCACTGCGGCGATCAAGCCACATCCAACAGGGACAACAACCAAAATTGCAAGGAGCCAATTGTCTAAAACGAAATTGGCAACCGATGTAAAAATAGAGGTAAAGGAAGTAAAAAGAGAAGTGGCAGAATCCAAAGAAATCACCCCCTAACGCCGGAACAAGCCGAAGAAGGCTTGCAGGATACCGAAAATGATAAACAGGCCAAAGAGCAACAGAAAAAAAAGCACAATATATTCTAAAAATTCGTAGCCTACCGGAACAGTACCCAGCAGGGAGCGAATCAATTCAAGCAAATCAGTCATTATTTCCTCCTGAATCCAAGGCAAATGCCGATAACAGCAACCAACAGCAACACAATAACCAGTGGAATCATGGTGCGTTGGCCATCATCAAAAATGGGGCCTTCCTGCGCCCGTGTGAGCGTCGTATTGTCGATAAAGCGGACATTGGTGTTATAGATCGCGCTGACCGTTACAGCGCGCCATTCGTTCCCCCAGCTGCCATTTTCGTAATAATATTCTAACGTGGAATACCGCTGAAAACGGACCTGAACAGGGCTTCCAGAGGCGGGATAGAAATACCCACTGACTGTAGAATAAGTAATGTTACAAAGATTAAGGCCAGAGCCGCTAAAACCAAAAGTATTGTTTTGATACTGATTCGGAAAGACAAGCGCCCCACGCCCAAGGGTAGACTGAACCTCAATGTATGCACCTCCCGAGATAGGAACGTAGCTGGGATATTCCGTGGAATACTCCACGGCGCAGACGGGCAAGCAGCAAACCGACAGCAGAACGAGGCAGGCCATGATTTTCTTCCACAATGCTATTCCTTCTTTCCCTTGATAAAATTAATGATAAGACCAAAAATAAGAGGCAGAAGCAACCACATAAACAACGGCATTCCCATAATCTGGACAGAATTCAAAACGTTAAAGGCCATTTCAAGACCAGCAATGAATGTTTCTATGACTGAGCCTCCCTTCCGAGAATTTTATACAAGACACAAACAACGATCAGCACCCCCACGGGGATAGTGAACATAAGCGGCATAGCGGCAACCACCCGGCCTACAAAAACAACAGCGGCAACCAAAACCATAACAAGCTCATACAGCAAATCAAACAGCGCGGCGAACATATCAACGATGAAGCCGAAAAAGCCCGTTATCCAATCAATAATTGGTTTCATCGTCCCACCACCTTTCGAACGACAATGAACACCAAGGCAAAACCGAGAACAGCAGTCAGGGCGGCGGGAAACGCACCCATGGCGGAGTTAAGGAAGCTTGTACCGGATTGCAGATACCCGGTCACTGTATCGGCGCTGGAATCGACAGAGCCGGAAAATTCCTTGATTTTTGCCGTCCATTCGTTTAGCTTTTCGATCACCTGTGCAAACTTGTTGTTATTATCAAAGGGCGGGACGCTGCCATCCCCGTTCCAGATTTTGTCCCAAAGGTCATTGAAAAAGCCTTTGATCGAATTTGTTAAGTTGGAAAAGAAGGTTGATATTCGGTCACCCAGGGATGTGATGAACTGACCGATTTTCGCGGGGATTTCTTTGATGGAATCCCAAATTCCTTGCAGCCATTCCCATAGTTTTTGAAAACCTTCTTTGATCGAATTTAAAATTCCTTTTTCGGTACTATTTTCAGACAAAGAAAAATCAACAAAAGTAACTGTACATTTACCGTAAAGGACAATAACTAAAATTGCCTGATTGTTGGAAGGCGCGGTAAATTCAACGTCAACGGAAATATCGCGGGAATTCCCATCAAAATAACACAATGTAACAGGATCATCATTGCCAGACATTAAACCAATCCCGATATGGGAATCGGCATAAGATGATCGAAAAGACAGGGTGCCAACGATACGATAGGTACGACCACCAACTAACGTAATTTCCTTTTGGGCGCTACCAAGCTTCGGCGGATCGCCACGAAGATCAAGACCAATGCCAGAAGAACCAACAACAAATAAGTTTTCACGTGTCCATGTTTCAAAATTAGAAGGCCAAAGATTCGAAGCGGCAGAAGAAGGGAAAACAAAAAAGGTGCAAAGCATCATCACCAGCAAAAAAACCGATAAAATACGCTTTGCACCTTTCATTACGAATCACCCCAAAATCTTATTTCCTAGTTACCGGGCGGATATCAACCAAACGGGCACGCTTGCCACCAACCATGTCATAGATAAATTCATTGTCCGTGCCGACTTCATATTTACCAATCAAGGGATTACCTTCACGCAAGAAAACCTTGTCGATCAGCTGCCCCTGAACACTGGTATCATCCGGCGCAGGAGCCTTGACAATTTGAAGGCTTTCACCAACGATCCTTTCCCCCGGCTTATCCTTGTCCTTCGAAACAAAATCACAATGACGGACACCCACTATTGTTGCGATCATTCATTACACCAGCCTTTCAAAAAAATTATTTATGTGAACGGCGCGTGGCCGTTTGCACACCGAGCAAGCGGCAAAGAAAATACAGGTCTACAACTGCCAAGACGAAAAGTGAAAACAGAAGGAATTCAAGCATTTTCGTCGCCTCCTCATACACCTATTTGGGCTTATTGTCTACATTATACACCCGTTAAGGCGTATGTCAATACATCCGAATGGGTTTATAGTAGAATCAGCAATATAAACAACAAAGGAGGTTGAAACCTATGCATTTTTACCAAAGGCTAAAAGATATGCGAGAAGATCACGAATACGAGCAAAAAGACATTGCAAAGGTACTAGAAACCACTCAACAGCAATACAGCAAATATGAACGAGGCGAACGGCAGATACCGATACACCAACTTATAAGGCTATGTAAGATATATAATGTTACAGCCGATTACTTGATCGGACTGACGGACACTCCTTCCCCCATGCCACGGGACGGAATCTATTGGAAACAATAAAAAAAGCCCCGGCCATTGGCCGAGGCTAATTAGTATGGAATTATTCACTACCCTTAAAAAGAGGTATTTTCACCTGTATCTGTGCTTCTTCCGCCCATTCAAGCAATGTATTTGTTGCTTCCCGTGTCTCTGCCGCATGCTCCTTAATATCGGCAACATCTTCCTTTAATTGCTTTATGTCGCCCTGCATAACAGTAACTTCTTGCCTTAGCTGGCTCACATCACCTTTCAAATCGCTTATATCCTGTTTAATCGGTTGTAAGCTATCGTCCAGTATTGCTTTAAACGCCTGCAAAAGTTCTTGATTTTCCATTCACATCACCTACCTTTTAAGATTATTATAAGTCCCCTATTTCTACTTTGCAATAGCACGAACGAATAAAAAGCCCTGGCCGCACGCCAGGTATACTTTGGGAAAAGAATATTTATTTTGTATAATTGTTTCACTCTCTTTCAGGGCCTATCCCGCT
>OGPH01000765.1_pt1 | contig 30199 bp, 26 predicted proteins | sample 1552891 | NCBI WGS metagenome assembly OGPH01 (sample SAMEA2580272, study PRJEB22360) | human gut metagenome | biome: human gut; feature: human-associated habitat; material: faeces | place: Denmark | collected 2008/2010 | reverse complement strand
GTCGAAAGGGGAACAACTCAAAGCAGCCAAGTGCCGCGAGTTATCCCCCTTCCGTCACGGCTTACGCCGCGACACCTTCCCCGTAAACGGGGACGGCTTAAATTGCAGTACAAACTCGGCATACAGTGCCGTGCCCCCTCGCGGAGCAATCGTTTCAATGGGGTTATGGGGGGTGCAGGGGGGCCTAAGGGGAGAAATCGAAATCTTCCCTGGCCCCCATGCAAAAAAACTATAAAGAAGCTTGTAGTGCTTTTTTTGTTTGTTTCACTCCCTCAGTTTAGGCGGGCCGCCGATGACGGCCCCTACTCCGCACTTTATAAACTTTCCGTACGAACAAGAGGGGACGGCTTCCCGCCCCCTCAGCCTCACAAACTCCCGCGCTCACCCGCCTTTGGCGGATTTCACATGGCGGAGCCATATTTCACATTGCGTAAGCAATATTTCACTGCGCTCACGCGCAATTTCACCGCGCGCGTAAGCGCGCTTACCGCACCAGTTCCTCCTTCATCAGTTCGCCCATAAGCTTCATGCCCTTGTCTATGTTTTCGAACGCCGTGCCGGAGAAGTTCAGCCGGAACGTGCCCTCGTGTCCTTCTGGATGCGCATAGAAGTGTACGCCCGGTATATAGGCTATCTTCTTTTCCTCCGTTGCACGGGGAACAAGGCTCAGCATGTCAAGCCCCCTGCACTCGCCCCATACGAACAAGCCGCCTTCGGGGCGCGTATAGGTGCATTCTTCGGGGAAATATCTGTCCATCGCGTCAAGCATGGCGTCAAGCCGCCTGCCGTATTCGGGGCATATGCGTTTGAGCTGACCCGGAAGCAGTCCGCGCATAAGGAACTCCGCCGCTATGGCCTGCGTAAGGTTGGCGGTGTGCGTGTCAACGCCCTGCTTGGCTATGGTCATTTTGCGTATTATGTCCGCCGTGGCGTATGCGCTGCCAACCCTTATTCCCGGGGAAATAATCTTTGAAAAGCTGTTGAGCAGTATAACGTTCCCGCTCGTGTCGAATTTCTTTATGGGCGGCAAAGGCTCCCCGCGATAACGAAGGTCGCAATACGGATCGTCCTCGGCAACTATCATGTCGTACTCCGCGGCAAGGCGGGCTATGGCCTTCCTTCTTTCAAGGCCCAGTGTTTTGCCGGAAGGATTCTGGAACGTGGGTATGCAGTAAAAAAGCTTCGGCCTGTGTTCCTTTATCAGCTTTTCAAGCTCGTCTATTATAATGCCCTCGCCGTCGCTCGGCACGCTTATCAGTTCGGCGCCCGCAATTTTAAGCGTTTGCAGCACGCCAAGGAACGTGGGCGCTTCAACGAGCACCTTGTCCCCGCGGTCTAAAAATATGCGGCAGATAAGATCCATGCCCTGCATGGAGCCGGTAGTGGGCAAAATGCAGCTTTCATCCGCGTCAACTCCCTTGGGCTTTAGCATATGTTCGCTTATGGCGCTGCGCAGCGGCGCGTAGCCTTCCGTTGCGCCGTATTGCAGCATCTGCTCCGCCTTTTCGTTCAAAAGATAATCCGTTATCTCCTTCACCTGCTCAACAGGAAAGCTTGAGGAAGAAGGGTTGCCGCCGCCAAAGGATATTATGTCGCCCTTTGAAAGCAGCTTGAACAGCTCCCTTATAGCGCTGCCCGTGATTCCGTCCATTCTGTGTGCATAAGCCGGCATAGTTTTTCCTCCCGTAAAAGTATTCATATTCTAAAACGCCCGTTCCGGCGGCTTTGCTTTATTGTACGCCGAAAGAGCGCTCCGATTCAACGGTTATCCATATTATATATATTATATGTTCTATTTCAAGTATTCTCCCGGCACGTCCTTCAATATTATTTTCAGCTCTCCCGCCGCTTCGCCTTGATCCTGGCATATGTCCATAAGCAGCTTTGCCGCGGCTATCCTGTCCGCGTCGCGCGCTTCCGTATCGGTGCATATATCCGTAAGCGTGGCTATGCATATTTCAACGGTGGCTTCCCGTGTTTTTGCCATATTATCCCTCCTTTTTACAAAATAAGCGGTTGTATATGCCATTGCATATGTGGTATCCTGCTTTTTGAGGTGCATGATATATGAAAAGATTTGTTTGCATGTTTATAATAGCCGCGCTCGGCCTTGCGCTGTGCGCCTGTACGCATACCCCCGCTTCCGTTCCTACTCCCGCGCCGGTAAAGCCGGATTTGTCGCCCGCCGCGCCTCAGTTCAGCCTTATACCCGCCACCCCTGCGCCGCAGGAAAGCGGGAGCATGGCGGATATTTTTGCACACGGCGGCACGGAGCTTGGCGAAGCGGACGGCGTGACTTATTCTGAGGAGCGCGTGTTCTATCCCGAAGGCGCGGACGAAGCCTCCGCCCTGTTCACGCTTGAATACACCCTGCCCGTGTTCGGCGGCGGCTTCATAGGGGCGGACAATGCCAACGCCGAGGTTGCCGAATATAAGGACGAGCTTTTGACCCGCGCCGCGGAGGAATACCTTCCCTATGCCGATGGCGAGGGCGCGGCCTATGCGCGCGTTGCGTCCCGCGTTACCCGCGCGGGCGGGCTTACTAACATATTCCTCAGCGAAGCAGCCGTTTTCGGCGATGCGGATGCGGATATCAAGCTGAGCGCGATAGTGCTCGATACTTTCGGCGAACGGCTTTCCCTTGCCTCCGCCGCAATGGTATACGAAGCCGAGCCCCTTGCCGCGCAGCAGATATTCAACATGATAGAAGCTTCGCCTTCAGCCGCAACATATGGGGACGTGACGGTGGATACGATTGCGCTTGCGATAGATATATATTCCGGCTTTTTTGCGGCGGAGCAGGGCTACGGCGTTATAATACCCGCGGGAGCGATAGCTGCCGAGGAGCAGGGCGCGCTTTCGTTCATAATCCCCAAGGATGCTTTCTATCCCGAATGCGTGGGCGAAACAATAACCGCCGCCGAATATGAACGCCTGCGCGGCCCGCTCAACGACCTTGCGGCGGCCTGCGCGCTGGATTATTCCGATTTTGACTCCTCTTCGCCCGCGCCCTATGTTGCAAGCGCCTTCATGACCCGCCTGCTCACCCGCGGCACGGAGGACATCCGCTCCGTTGCCGTAAACAGGGAGGAATACGAGCGCGCGTATTATTCTTACTTCGCTTCGGCCGTGCCTGAGAGCGTATACAGCGACGGGGACGGCACCTATGCCGAGGGCGGCAGCGTTATGCTGCCCGTTTATCCGCACGCGGACTATGTTTTCCGCATTGACGATGCGGCGGCGGAGGGCGATAACATTACGGTTTACGGCATGATATGCTCCGGCACTCCCGGCACGGCGGAAGCATACGAGCTTACCTACGCAAGCGCACTCCTCACTAGGGACAATAGCGCCGCGTGCGGCTTTGTGCTGGTCAATATGCAGCTTCGCTGAGCGCTTCGTTCCGCTCCTTCATAAGGCTTAACGCCTGCTCCTTGCCGTCAAAAAGCATCAGCTCAAGCGCCGCGTCCGGCGCAAGCATATTAAGCTTAACCAGCGAAAGAATGGTTTCGTTATGCGCCGCCACGGTGAAGCGGTTCTCCCGCTGCGCCTTAACGGTTATCATGAATTCTATGGGCAGCGCGTTGTTCAGCGGGGACAGCGCATACATATCCTTATAGGTGAACGCCATCGTTTCCTTTTTGCCCTTCAGCCGTACCGTGCGGCTGAAGGCGCAGTATTCCCGCTCCACCTCAAGCTCCTGCCTTACGGCTTGCTCAAACGCGCCGTGTATGAGCCGCGCGGTCATTCGGCTGCGTTTGCCGCTTGCCTCCTGCAATGCGGCTATTGCGCTTGCCGCGGTAACGCCGCCGTAGGTTGTGCCGCGCGAAAAATCATTGGAGCCGGATTCCTCCTTTATGCTTTGGCGTATGGCCTCGGCATACTGGGTTATGTACGCGGGCAGCGGGGCGGTTGGGAACCAGGTTATGCCCGAAAGGCTGTCCCCCTGATGCACCTCCTTTGACCAGTCCGCCATATCGGCGGTTTCTAAGCCGCTTGCGCCGGTTATAAGCAGCTTATTATGGGAGGCCATAAGCGCGTTTTTAAGCACGATTTGGTCTATCTTATCCGCATAAAGCTGCTGCGTGGCAAACATATCTACATAGCCGTACCCAAGCGCCGTGCCCTTGCGCGGGAAAAGCGCGGTTATTACGAAGGGGTATTCCCCGTGCGCGTAGTAGCCCTCCGGCTTAACAATGCGGCTGTCCTCCAGCATCCTTCGCCCCGCAAGGCGCGCCATATGCACGCGGAAGCGGCCCGTCTGCTTATCGTATTCCCTTTCCCAGCATTCAATCATCAGTATGCGTTCATCGTTCCCGCGGCCCAAATGCGCGTCGCTTTGAGGCATTATAGTATTCGCGTCCGGCTTCAGCTTATCGTAATCATCGGGATAGCGGCTTTTGAACCATTCCTTGGGGTACGGGGCGAACTTGAACACCGCGCGGGAATCCTGTATGTCCGCGCACATGGGGTCCACCATAACGTTGTGCGCATCCGCATGGCGCAGAAACGCCCCGCCAAGCCCGCCGTCCGCATGGGGGTCGAAGCCCGTTTCCTGCACCATGTAGCCGCCTATGAGCAAATCGTGCAGCAGCTTTGCATATTCGTTTTCGTAATGGCAGCGGCGGTGATTCTCGCCCAAAATCTCGGTCAATGCCTGCGCCGCGCGCTCGTTTGCGGGGTCGTCCGCGGTAATTATCGCCTCCGGCATTTGGTCCATAAGATCCGCGCGAATGTTTTCTATTGTTGATTGCAGCACGGGCGTAACCGGGCGCGGCTCTCGCGTGTCGCTCTGCGGCACGTCGTGCCAATGCTCGCCCATATAAAGCCTTTCGCAGCGTTCAAGCCGCTGCCACTCGGCGGCGTATGCCTGCCTATATTCATCGAACAGCGCGTATATGCGCTCTATCCTTGCTTCGTCCTGTTTCATATGTTTTACCTTCTCCTTTTTGCATTGTTGTATTATTGGTTCATGAAGCTTTTTGCCGGCCTTGCGCTGCCGAGCGGGTCGTATGCGCGGCGCTTTGGCGGCTCCTTTATGCTGCTTTTGCTCGGGCGGGACATAAGGCCGTATCTGAGCGCTTCGGGCGCATGATCCTCGCCGTCGGCCGCGTCCTCGCGGTTGTGCGGGCTGTACATGAGCATGGGCAACGTGCGTATGAGGTTTTCGCAGCAATCAAACGCCTGCCACATGGGCTTTCCGTCCGCGCCGTCCGCCATGTATCCCCGCACCCTTTGCCAGCCCGCTATGCGCGCATTGTCCGCGCTTGCCAGCGGCACGCCGACCCGCGCAAACAGCTCCGCCAGGCTTTCGCCCTCAAAGCCGTCGCCCTTCAGTATCGCGCCCCGCTTTTGCCACATATCCGGGCTTGCCACGGTGTAGCTTATCTCCTCGTCCCCGCTCAGCTTAATTATGCTCTGCGCCACCTGATCCGCCCGCTGCTGCCGGACGTATAGTTCGCGGTATGTGTATATGCGCCCGTCGCCGTCCACGGCGTGCCAAAGCACGCAGCATGGGTCGTTATAGCCCCAGTCCATCGAGCGGAACCGCCGCCACCAGCACGGCAGCTCAAACGGGGCGATAACGTGCCTTTGGCGGGAAAATTCGCGGAAGTATTGCCCCGCCATCGCGTCCCAGTCGCCGTAAAGGTGCGCGCGGCGCATATCCTCCGGCAGGCTTTCAAGCGCGCGCAGGTATTCCGGATTCGCGCTCAAAAGTATTTCGTTATCGTATATGCTTGCGGGTATAAAGGCGTAATCCTCCGCCCGCTCGCCGTCCTCCATGCGCCTGTCTATAAACAGCCGCTTCACCCAGCCGTGGCCAACGTTGCCCGGGTTGCATGTGTAATACATCCTCGGCTTAAAATCCTTTCGCGTGGTGCGGTTGCATGTGGTCAAAAAGCGCATCTGATCTTCGGTAAAATGCGTGGCCTCCTCCATGCCTATAACGTCGTATTCCTGACCCTGATACTGATATACGTCGTTCGCCCCGTCGCAATAGCCAAGCTTCAAGCGGCTGCCGTTTGGGAAGCGGAACACCCGCTCCGTGGCGTTATATGCCGCCGCGTCGCCAAGCTCTTTGAGCAGCGGTATAACGTGGTTCTCTCTCAGCTCCGGCAGCGTGCGCCTGAGCAGCAGGCAGTTTAGCCCCTTATAGCCTAAGCACAGCAGCACCAGCTTCCTTCGCATTGCCCAGCTTTTGCCGCCCCCGCGCGCCCCGCCGTATGCCGTATGCGCCGCGGTGGAGGCGAAGAACTCCGCCTGCCGCGGGTTCGGCCTGCCGTATAGTGTCAACTCCATTGCTGCTCCGTTCCGTATGCCGCGCTTGAACCATACAGCCGAAACGCTATCAGCTTTATAAGCCTGCGCCTGTGGCGGGCAATGGTGCTGCGGTCGTAGCCCATGGCCTCCGCAATGTCCGTATCGCTCAGGTTCCGCTCGTAATACTGCTTCAGTATGCCGAAAAACGGATCCGTCTCCAGCGCCCTTAGCGCGCTGTTCATCTTCTTCAGCTCGTATTTATCCGCGCTTATGCGCTGGCGCAGCATGTTAAGCTGCACGGCGTGCACCTCCTCGGGGCTGAGCCGCATGCCTGTTTTTATAAGGCTGACCATCGATGCATCGTGCCGCTTCAGCGCCGCAATGCCCTTGTCCTTCAGTTCGCTGTATTCCCGCCGCGAATCCTCCAGCCGCCCTTTTACGATGTTAAGCTGCCTTAGCCGCTGCTCCGCGCTGTGCATGGCGGCCTTCTCCGCATCACAGCCCCTGCCCGCTGTCCTCTGCGTGAGCATACCGTTTTCAATGTACCTATCCATCTGTTGTGTCAGCATTATGCCTTCTCCTTTCATCGCTTTCGCGTTCATTAGAACATCCGTTCGTTTTGCTGTACCGGCATAATATCATCCGAACAATAGTTCCGTCAACCACCAATTTTGTCAAAATGCCGAATCGGTACATAAACATGTACCGATTTTTGCAAAATTGCACAATCGGCGTTTTTATTTTCTTAATTTTGCTGCTTTGGGGCATGCTAATTGAAAAAAGAAAGGATAAAACAATATGAAGAAAAGAAAGAGCTTACCCCACGCGGCAGCCAAGGCCGTTGCGGCCTTCACCGAAACCGGCGCCGAACCCATCCCGTCGGACGTGCAGGGCAGCTACACCGGCACGGATAACCTGTCTCCGGATGAAAAGCCCGTGCAGGATGCGGATGATTTGTAGGGGGGAGCAGGCGGCGTAAGCCGTGACACTTTCCCCACTTGCGGGAACAGCTTTTGGTTAGTGGTAGCACCCAAAAGGCTCCCCGGACGGGGAGCTGGCACGGCGCAAGCCGTGACTGAGGGGTTGAGATAAACAAAAGAGAAGGGAGCTTCTTTATAACCTTTTTTGCAGGGGGGCCAGGGAAGATTTCGATTTCTCCCCTTAGGCCCCCCTGCACCCCCCGTAACCCCATTGAAACGATCGCTCCGCGAAGGGGTACGGCACTGTGCGCCGAGTTTGTACCGCACCCAAAGGCGCCACCGCTTGCGGGGGAGCTGTCGGCGTAAGCCGACTGAGGGGGAATAACTCGCGGCACTCCTGCTTCGAGCCGTTCCCTCTGCCTTCACCCTAATTTACTTTCTCCCGAACAGCCTTGCCATCGGGTCTACTATTGCGCTCAGGTCGGCTATGCTTTGGTTCAGGCCGTCCACGTCAAGCTTCGATATGTTGTCGAGCGCGGTCTGCATGCTGTCGAGCGATGCTTCAACGTCGCCAAGGGCGGTGCTGAGCGTGTCCTTGCCCTGCTCGGTCAGTTCGCTTATGCTTTCGCTCATGCCGACGAAGTCCACCTGATTGAGCGTTGAGGCAACGCTGTTCAGCTCCTCCGTCGCCGCGTCTATGCCACGGAGCGTTTTCGTCGCGCGCGGTATAAGCACAGCGCACAGCGCTATCACGGCCAACGCTATTATTGCCGCGCAGATGAGCACCGCCTGCGCGCTCAGCCTGCGCCATTTTGCGGCGGAGGATTGCACCTCGCTCGCGGCGGCTATTTTCTTCAGCAGTTCAATCGCCTCGCCGTCGTTTGGCAGGGGCGCTGCGGCGGTCACGGGTGCGGTTTCCATATGCGAGTCCTCCTTATACTTATGGGGTTATCGGTTTTTCCTGAGCGTGCTGCCGCTCTTTGCGCCCGTATGCACGCCGTCCTTTGCGGTGAGCACGCCGTTCACATAAACGCGGCTTATTCCGCTGCACGCCCGCTGCGGGGTCATGAAGTCCGGATCATCCTTTATGGTTGCAAAGTCGAACAGCACCATGTCCGCCGCCATGCCCTCGCGTATGTAGCCGCGGTCGCGCAGGCCTATGCGGTTTGCGCTTGCGCCGGTCATTTTGCGCACGGCCTCCTCCAGCGGGAACAGATGCCTGTCGCGGCAGTAATGCGCCAGTACGCGCGGGAAGGTGCCGTAGTTGCGCGGATGCGGCTTGCCCGGCGCGTCAAGGTCAAGGCACCATCCGTCGGAGCCTATCATTGTGAACGGCTGCTGCATAATGTATTCCACGTCCTCCTCGCACATGGCAAAATGCACCTCGTTAACGTGGTTATCCTCTTCAACTATAATCTCAAAGAACGCTTCCGTGGGATGCAGGCCAAGCTTTTCGGCAATCTCCGGTATCGATTTACCCATCATCCATGCGTTCTTTTCGCTTGCCAGGCTGGATACGAAGTAATCGCCCCAGTTGTCGCCTATGTTCGCGTCAACCTCCAGCCTTATGCGCGCGCGTGTATCCTTGTCCGCAAGGCGGCGCTTAACGGCCTCGAACCCGCCTTCAAACGCCCAGCCGGGTATGTTCGCGCTTAGGGTGGTTGCCGTGGCGCAGTAGGGATATTGGTCGCAGGTAACGTCCATGCCCTGCCGCCGTGCGCGCTCTATCATGGCTATGGTCATCTTTGGCGTGACCTGCCAATCGGGCTTATAGCATGTTTTGTGGTGCGAAATTTCAAGCGGTACGCCCGCGCGCTTGGCCGTTTCTATCGATTCGGTAACGGATTCGGCAATCAGCGCGTCCTCGTCGCGCATATGGGTGGCATAGAAGCCGCCGTAAGGCGCGCAGGCGGATATGACCTCCGCCAGCTCGTCCGCGTCCGCATAGCTTCCCGGCGGGTATATAAGGCCGCTGGTTATGCCGTATGCGCCGTCCTGCATGCCCTCCTTCACAAGGGCGCGCATTGCGTCAAGCTGCTTCGCCGTGGGCTTTGCCGCGCTGTAGCCCATAACCGCAAGCCTTACCGTGCCGTGGCCCATCATGCAGGCTACGTTGGTGCTGTGCGGGAAGGCTTCAAGCCGGGTGAGGAAATCCCCCATGCTGCGCCAGGAATAGTCCCCCTCGCCGTCGGTATAGCCCTTTAGCATGTCCAAATATTCATCGCTCGCCGGGGCCATGCTTATGCCGCAGTTGCCCACAAGCTCCGTCGTAACGCCCTGAAGTATGCGGCTTTCCCCGCGCGGGTTGCCGAAAACGTTTTGGTCGGTATGGGAATGAATGTCTATAAAGCCCGGGGCAAGGAACATGTCCTCAGCGTCCACGGTTTCGGCCGCTTCCGCGTCCCCCGCAAGGCCCACGAAGCATATCCTGCCGCCCTTAACGCCAACGTCCGCCCTGAACCAGGGGCTGCCGCTGCCGTCTATCACACGCGCGTTTTTTATCAGCAGGTCAAACATGGTTTATATCTCCTTCATGCAATAATATATTATGTATTATAATACCCGTCACACTATTTCGTCCACAGTAACGGCGAAGCTGCGCCCGTTTAGCTGCGCATAATACGGCCTGTGGCGGTATATGAAGCCGTGCTCGATAATGCGTATGAATTCATCAAGCTCCGCCATGTGCCGCCTGTATATGGCCTGCGCCTCGTTTACCTCAATCGGCGCAAAGCGCATCCTGTCCCCCGCCCTTAGCTGCGCGGCAAGGGGAAGATCCGCGCTTATAACGCAGCAGGGCTTTGCGTAGCCGCCGGTGGTTTGGTGATCCGCCATCATTATTATGGGCTGACCGGAGGGTATCTGCACCGAGCCGAAGGCCACCGCGTCCGATACTATGTTGCCGTTTTTGCCCTCGGCAAACGGCACGTTCGCGCCGCTCAGGCGGCAGCCCATGCGGTCGGTTTCCGCGGTAACGGTATACTCCGCGCCGAACAGCGCGTCAAAGCCCGCCTTGTCAAAATAGTCGCTCTGCGGCCCGGGCGTTACCCTTAGCGTGGGCGCGGCGGAATACGGCGGAATCAGCCCGCTCGGCGCATGGCGAAGGGCCATGTTCCTAAGCTCCGCCTTGGGGCAAAGTAACTCCACCATGTCCCCGTTTTTGGCCTTGCGGCCGTCTATGCCGCCTATTGCGGCCTTTGTATACGTTGCGCGGCTGCCCATTACTATGCTGCCGCCCACGCCGCCCGCAAAGGCAATATATCCCCTGCTGCCCCATTTTGCCGGGCCGAGGGCTATTACGCTGCCCGCCTTTGCGGCGTATGCGCGGTTAAGCGCTATGCTTTGGCCGTTCAGCGTCGCCCCCATGTCCGCGCCGGTAACGGCGAATACGCAGTCCGTATCTATCTCGATAGTGGGGCCTAAAAGCGTTGCTTCTATCGCGCTTTGGTTTATATCATTGCCCACCAATGCGTTTGCAAGGCTGAATGCATATGTGTCCATCGCGCCCGCGGTGGGCATGCCGAGCGACTGATAGCCGCGCCTGCCGCCATCCTGAACGGTTGTAAAAAGGCCGGCCTGAATGAAGCTTATTTTGCTCATTCCGCTTCCTCCCCGGCGCGTATGCGCTCGTATTCCGCGCGGTTTATTGAATAAAACTTTATCCGCATGCCCGCTTCAAGCAAAATGGGCTTTTCCCGCGCGGGCGAATAAAGCGAAAGCGGCGTGCGGCCTATAAGCTGCCATCCGCCCGGCGATGCTATGGGGTAAATGCCCGTCTGCTCCCCTGCTATGCCCACGCTGCCCGGCTCTATCCTTACGCGCGGGGTTTTCAGCCGCGGCGCGGCAATGCGCGCATCCATCCCGCCAAGGTAGCAGAACCCCGGCAGGAAGCCCAGCATATACACGGGGTATTCCGGCGCCGTATGTATGGCGATAACTTCATCAACGCTCAGCGAATTAAGCTTTGCAACGGTTTCTATATCCGCGCCCCATTCCCCGCCGTAAAGCACGGGTATGCGGATAAGCTCGCCTTCAGCATGCTCCCCGCTGCCAATGCCGTCTATTATGGGCAGCAGCGCGCTTATCAGCTCGTCCTGACAGGTTTTCAGCATATCGTAATGCACGGCAAGGGAGCGATAGGTGGGCACGGTTTCGGCAACGCCCGCAATGCCTGCGGCGTTTATTGCGCGGCACAGGGCGTGCACCCTGGCGTTTGTTTCGCGGTCTATCCCCTGCCCAAGCTCTATGCACAGTGCGCTGTCCGATAATGAAAGTATCCTTACGCCGTTATGTTCCATTTCAGCTTATTATCTCCCCAAGCGGGCGGATAGCTATGCCCTCCGCCTCAAGCGCGGCGCGTATTTTCTTAGTAAAGCTCAATGCCTTTGCCCCGTCCCCGTGTACGCATACGGAATCCGCGCGCACGGGTATCTCCTTGCCGGATACGCCCGTTACATAGCCGGTTTTTATCATTTTTATAACGCGGCTTACGGCCTCGTCCTCGTCGGTTATCATTGCGCCCGGCTGCGTGCGGGGAACGAGCGAGCCGTCGTCCATATATCCCCTGTCCGCAAAAACCTCGCTTGCAAAGCGTATGCCCGCATCCGCCGCGGCGGATACAAAGCGGCTGTTGGCAAGGCCGAGCAGTATAAGCGAAGCATCGAACTCCTTCACCGCGCGGCATACCGCCGCCGCAAGGGAAGCATCCTTCGCCGCCATGTTATACATTGCGCCGTGCGGCTTAACGTGAACGAGCTCCGTACCCGCCGCGCAGGCGAACGCGGAAAGCGCACCCAGCTGATACAGCACATAATCATGCATATCGCTTGCGCTCACGTTCATGTTCCTGCGCCCGAAGCCGACTAAATCCGGATAGCCCGGGTGCGCGCCCATGCTTACGCCGCGCTCCTTGGCTAAGGCCACGGTCTTGCGCATAACGGCGGGGTCGCCCGCGTGGAAGCCGCAGGCTATGTTCGCGCTGGAAACGAAGTTCAGCACGTCAGCATCCATGCCTATCGTGTACGCGCCGAAGCTTTCGCCAAGGTCCGAATTAAGGTCAACAGCGTATTTGCCCATATATGAACACCTCTTTTTTATATGCTTACTCCATGGGAACGGATATCATGGGCGTGGAGCCTTCGCCCGCGGTAACGCGGGGAAGCTGACCGTCCCACTTTTCTATTGTTTTGTTGCGCAGTATGGCATCGTTTAACGATTCCGCTATCGTGCGGTTGGCCTCGGCCGTGGCCTCGGCCTCTATGCGTATGCGCTCGGCCTCCGCCTTGGCGGCTATTATGGCGGTATCTGAATCGGCCTCGGCGGCTATGCGCTTCTTCTTCGCTTCCGCCTCGGCTATGACAATCTGCTCCTCCTGCTCCGTCTTGGTCTTTATCAGGTTTTGCTCAGCCACCTGCTTGGCTTCAACGGCGGCTATGTATTCGGCCGAAAAGTCCCAGTCTATTATGTTAAGATCCTCTATGAATATGCCGCGGGCGTTCAGCTTGCCGTTGAGCTCCTCGTCCAGCATAACGCTCACCTCGCTGCGGCTTGCAACAAGGTCGCTTGCGGTATATTTGGCTACAACGGCCTTGAGCACCTCGTTCACGGCGGGCATGACCAGCACGGATTCAAAATTGGAGCCCACTTCCTTATATATGGAATAGGACATATCCTTCGCTATGCGGTAGTTTACGGCAAGCACGGTGGAAACCGTTTGAAGGTCTTTACTGAAGGCGTCCGTTGCGACCTCCAGCTTAACTATGCGGTTGTCTATCTGAACTATTTCCTGCACGAAGGGAGTCTTAAAATGGAAACCCTCCTGCAAAACCGTTTCGCTCACGCGGCCCATGTTTACAACAACGCCCGTATGGCCCGCGGGGACAACGGTGAAGCAGCTTGCGGCGACGATTATAACCGCGACTATCGCCGCAATGAAGGCGATGAGCCTGCCCGCGCTGAATTGGCCGTTTTTATCCTTGAACATGTTTTTTCTCCTCCAACTTTAATCTTATTGTCGTGATTATAACATATGTAGCCTGTATAATGGGGAACGGACGCAAAAATAAGTGTGAAAAAACAGGAAAACGCGCCAATATATGTGTTTACGGAATATTCAAAAGCTTTTGCGCCGCATATATGCTATAATAAACGCAGTATAACTAAGGATTGGAGCCGAAACATGCTCGATAATATTAAACAAAAGCTGAAGGATGCGCCGAATAAGGCGCGAGACGCGCTCAAGCGCGCGGTAATACGAACGCGAAGGAGAAGCGCCGCTTTCCGCCGCGCGGGCGGTATGCGCAGGGTTATGGATAACCTTGTTGACGGCGTGCGCAATAAGCAGCCGCGCGCGCTGATAACGCTCGGTTCCGCGGCGGCTGTGGTGATAGCCGTTGTGGTGATAATAATAAGCGGCGGGGGCAAGGCCGCGGCGCAGGAGGAGATTGCAAGCTTTCTGCTGCCTGAGGACGCGGTGAATATTGCCGCCGCAATGACCCCTACGCCCGCCGTAACATACGCCGCACCCACGCCCGAGCCCACGCCCACGCCAGTATCCATGGGCAAGGGAGCCACCGGCGCGCAGGTGAAGGCCGTGCAGGAAAGGCTGATGGAGCTGGGCTACATGGATTACGATGAACCCACGGAAAAATACGGCAGCGTTACCAAGGAAGCCGTTGAGGTGTTCCAGCGCAGGCACGGGCTTACGGTGGACGGCTACATAGGCGAAGAAACATACGACCGATTGATGCGCGCGGACGCGCTGCCGTACATGGCAACGGTTGGCGACGAGGGCACGGACATAGAGGAATTACAGAAGCGCCTTGTTGAACTGGACTACATGAAGCGCGCCACGGGCTACTTCGGCGACGAAACCGCCGCGGCGGTGAAGGAATTCCAGGAGAGGAACCACCTGGACGTGGACGGCATGATAGGCGTGAACACAAAGGAAGCGCTTTACAGCGAGGACGCCATCCCCCACTCGCTTTCATACGGCGAAAAGAGCGACGATGTGCTGAAATATCAAAAGCGGCTGTTCAAGCTGGGCTATCTTACCACGGAGCCGGACGGCACGTTCGGCAAGGATACGGCAAGCGCGGTAAAGCTTTTCCAGCAGCTTAACGGCCTTATTGCGGACGGACACATAGGCCCGCAGACGAGGAAGCTGCTTATGTCCTCCGATGCGCAGGCGAACGCGCTTACGATAGGTATGAGCGGGGACACGGTTAAAAACGTGCAGAAGATGCTTAAAAAGCTTGGCTATCTTTCAAGCGCGGACGGCTACTTCGGCTCCGGCACGGAAGCGGCAGTGCGCTCCTTCCAGAAGCAGAACGGCCTGAGCGCGGACGGCAAGGTTGGCCGCGCCACGATGACGAAGCTCGTTTCCGGCAACGCCAAGGCCGCGCCCAGCGATAAGCCCGCCGCAACGCCCGGCGGAAGCAGCGGTTCGGGTTCGGGCAGCGGATCGAGCGGAGGCAATTATTCCTCCGGCGCGAGCGCGGACAGGCTGATAGAGATAGCCCTTTCCAAGCTTGGCTGCCGTTATAAGACCGGCGCAAAGGGCCCAAGCTCCTTCGATTGCTCCGGCTTCGTATACTGGTGCCTGAACCAGGCGGGCGTAAGGCAGGGCTACATGACCAGCAAGAGCTGGCGTTCGGTGAGCAAATATCAGAAGATAAGCTCCATCGATAACATTCAGAAGGGCGACATAATCGTTTTCCGCATGTCCTCCAGCAAGGGCCATGTGGGCATAGCGATGAGCGGCTCCGAAATGGTGGATGCATCCAGCGGCGAAGGCTGCGTGGTGCGCCGCTCCTACAAGACCGATTACTGGCGCAAGTATTTCTACTGCGCATACAGAATATTCTAATAATGCGCAAAACGCCCCGCCTGCCCGCAAAAAGGGTGAGCGGGGCGTTATTTATACCCCCAAAAAAGTATGTGATAAAAAATTATAATATAAGTATTGCAAATACGCTTATAATTTGGTATTATAAGTTCAAAGTTAGTAGAACCAAACGAGTACAACAGAATATTTTTTGCCGGATGCGAAAGGAGTGGATTCCATTGAACACAGGCGAAAGGCCGCAATCGTAGCACTGACAGATACGGGTTCTGTCAGATAGAGTACCAGGACGACCAAGAAAAAAGGAGAAGCTGACATGAAGAGGATATTATGCTGCATGTTTGCGGCCATGATGGTTTTTTCCGCGCTGTCGCCCGCGCTGGCGGATAGTTCCATGCTGGATGCCGAATTGTCCGGCCGCATTGGCGCAAAGGTGAGCAGCTATCGCGATATGGCGGACGCACCCAAGAGCGACGTTATCGTTTTCAGCGTAAACGGTGACGAGCGCGTGACGATACGCCCGTATGCCGCGCCGGTAAAAGTAAAGGTCAACATAGAATATTCGGCGCGCGGTTACGACGGGTTTGAACAGGAAATTGAAATAAGCAGCCTCTTTTCAAGCGCATCCTTTGAAGAGTATGAAATCAGCAAGTATGGCTATATGCGGCAGATAAGCGCGATGCCCGAATTTGAAATGGGCACGGAAGCGGGCGACGGGTCGTTTTACCTTGAGCCGGGCAAAAGCTATATCGCGAGCGTGCAGCTGTGCATGAGCCAGATTAAGGATACAAACGGCGTTCCAGCGGCACCGATAACGATACAGGGCATATATGTTTGCATCAGCGAGGATATGCAAACCGGGCTGCCCATATCGGAATATGATGACAACTTTCTTGACAGCGACCTCGGCGGATATTTTCGCCGGGTGATCGAAAATTACTAAAACCTCCATTTTGTCGTGTTGATGTTAGTTTAGTGTTACGAGTGATTTGATGTCCTTCTTAGGCATAGCCCCGAATAATGGGGCTATGCTTTTTTGTTGTTGTCAAAAAGGCTCCCCGGCCGGGGAACTGGCAATACGCCGTGAGGCGGGTTGACTGAGGGGTTGACGTAAACAACAGAAGCCTCGCTGCAACCCCTCCGTCTGCTCGTTGCACTCGCAGCCACCTCCCCTTTCAGGGCAGGCTTAGTGTTTGAGTTTGGACAGTACCAAAAGGCGCCCCGGCCGGGGAGCTGGCAATACGCCGTAAGACGGATTGACTGAGGGGTTGACGTAAACAACAGAAGCCTCGTTGCAACCCTTTCGTCTGCTCGTTACACTCGCAGCCACCTCCCCTTTCGGGGCAGGCTTAGTGTTTGAGTTTGGACAGCACCAAAAGGGCGCCACCGCATGCGGGAGAGCTGCTGAACGTAAGCGAAGCTGAGGGGGGAACAACTCGAAGCTTTTGGTTTCTTTGAGCCGTTCCCCTTTCGGCCACTCACATTCGTTCGCAGCCACTTTCCCCATAAACGGGGACAGCTTTTGGGTATTTATTTACTCCGCATACGTTTTCTTCACTATCTCAAGCAGCAGTTCGCACATTTTTTCAAGGCTTTGGATGCTTATGAACTCCTTGTTGCCGTGGAAGTTATAGCCGCCGGTGCAAAGATTGGGGCAGGGCAGGCCCATGTAGGAAAGGCGCGCGCCGTCCGTGCCGCCGCGTATGGGCACTATTTCGGGAACTATATCAAGCGCCTCCATCGCCGCCTTCGCCGTGTCTATCAGGTGCATGTGCGGCAGTATCTTTTCCTTCATGTTATAATAGCTGTCCTTCAGCGTAAGCTCAAGCGTCCCCTCGCCGTAGCGTGCATTTATGAAGTCCGCCGCGCGGCGCATGAGCTCCTTGCGCGCTTCAAACCTTGCCATGTCGTGGTCGCGTATTATATAGCTTGCCTTCGTCTGCTCCACGCTGCCCTCTATGCTGCCAAGGTGGAAGAAGCCTTCGTAGCCTTCCGTGTGCTCCGGCCGCTCAAACGCGGGCAAAAGCGCGTTGAATTCCTCAAAAACGTGTATGGAATTGACCATCTTGTCCTTCGCCCCGCCGGGGTGTATGTTCTGGCCGTGAACAAGCACCTTCGCGCTTGCGGCGTTGAAGTTTTCGTATTCTATTTCGCCTATCGGGCCGCCGTCAACGGTGTATGCAAAGTCCGCATTGAAGCCCTTCACGTCGAAAAGCGTGGCCCCGTTGCCAACTTCCTCGTCCGGCGTGAAGCCTATGGCTATCCTGCCGTGGCGGATGGTCTTATCCTTAACGAGTGTTTCGGCCATTGTCATTATCTCCGCAACGCCCGCCTTGTCGTCCGCGCCAAGCACGGTTGTGCCGTCCGTAACTATCAGATCCTGCCCCTTCAGCTCCTTCATATAGGGGAAAACCGCCGTATCTATTGTTACGGAATCGTTCAGCCTTATGCTTTCGCCGTCGTAGCTTTCAACTATGCGGGGGTTCACGCTCTGCTCCCCTGCCCATTCAACCGTGTCCATATGCGCAATGAAGCCGAGCGTGGGCAGGCTTTCATCCGTCGCGGGGACAAAGCCGTATACATAGCAATGCCCGTCCAGCCTGACGTCCTCCAGCCCCATCTCCCGCATTTCCGCCTCTATCATGCGGGCAAGGTTGAATTGCTTTTGCGTGCTGGGGATGCTCTCCACGCCGTCCGCCGAGCGCGTATCCACCTTGACATAGCGCAGGAAGCGTTCGGTTACATTTGATAGTTTCTTATCCATGGTTATACCTCCAAGCTAAAAATTAGTTAGACTAAAACAATTATTTATGCCTGTTGCACATTTTAACACAATCAGTTATAATGTGAAAGTACTAATTGGGGCTAAAAAATAAAGAGATTAGCCTAAAAAATTTGTTGAACGAATGGATTATTCAAGCTTTTTGTGATACGCACCGAAGGGGGACGCTATGGACCACATTGCCGGAGTACGATGCACCGTTTGCGGGCGGGTTATGCCGTATCGGGAGCAGATGACCTGCCCCCATTGCGGCGAAAAGGGCATACTGGACATTTTGTTCGACTATGATTATATAAAAAAGAGCTTTACCAAAAAAAGCCTTGCCGATAATCACGATAATTCAATGTTCCGCTATGCGCCGCTCACGCCGGTACGGCCGCGGGACTTTTCTCGCTTCCTGCGCGTTGGCTGGACGCCGCTCTATCCTTCAAATAGGCTGGGTGCGGAGCTTGGCATAAAGGCGCTCTATATCAAGGACGACGGGCTTAACCCCACAGCCTCGCTCAAGGACAGGGCAAGCGCGGTTGCCGTGGCTAAGGCGCTGGAGCTTGGATACGATACCATAGCCTGCTCCTCCACCGGCAACGCCGCAAGCTCCCTTGCGGGCAACGCGGCGCGCATGGGCGTTAAGGCCGTCATATTCGTGCCGGAGCGCGCGCCGGAGGGCAAGGTGGCTCAGCTTATGATATTCGGCGCGAAGGTAATAAGCGTGCAGGGCAATTACCGCGAAACGTTCGAGCTTTCCCGCGCGGCGATAGATAAATACGGCTATTATAATAGAAACGCCGGCATAAACCCCACCCTTACCGAAGGCAAAAAGACCGTTGCGCTTGAAATTGCGGAGCAGCTTAATTGGTCTGTTACCGATTGGGTAGCCGTTTCCGTGGGCGACGGATGCACCATAGGCGGCGTATATAACGGCTTCCATGATTTGTATGAGCTTGGCTTCATAGAGCGCATACCCAAAATACTTGGCGTGCAGTCCACGGGCTGCTGCCCGTTCGTGGATGCGGCGCGGGAGAACCGCGACCTTATCCCGGCGGAGGAAAACACGCTTGCCGATTCAATCGCCGTAGGCGTGCCGCGCAACCCGAAAAAGGCGCTGCGCGCGGTAAGCGCGTCTAACGGCGCATGGATTGCCGTGAGCGATGAGGATATTCTTGCCACGATGGGCATACTGGGCCGCAGCGAGGGCGTTTTCGGCGAACCTGCGGGCGTAACGGCAAGCGCGGGCGTTATGAAGGCGGTGCGGCAGGGCATAATAAAGCCCAACGAGACCGTGACCACCATAAGCACCGGCAGCGGACTGAAGGACGTGAAGAACGCGCTGCGTGCGGCGGGCCGGCCGCACAAGTGTGCGCCGAGCATAGAAGCGCTGGAGGCTTCCGGCATAATATAAGCTTTGCCCCGCCCGCCGGACAGGGCAAAAGTCAGGCGCGGCGGTAAGCATAAAATTATCCCCAAATAAACACAACAGGAGGAGAAACAAACATGAAAAAGCTGATTGCGGTCGCTCTCGTACTGGTGCTTGCCCTGAGCCTGGTAGCGTGCAGCAGCGAGACCAACAACACCCAAGGCAACAAGGACGTGAAAATAGGCGTTATCCTCGTACACGACGAGAATACCGGCTATGACGAAGCCCACATCAACGGCATCAAGAAGGCCCTTGAAAACTGCGGCATCCCCAACGACACCGACCATGTTGTATGGAAATACAACGTACCCGAGGACGAGAAGTGCCACGATGCGGCTACCGAGCTTGTTGAAGCCGGCTGCACCTACATCTTCTCCGACAGCTACGGCCACCAGCCCTATATGCAGCAGGCCGCTACCGAAAATCCGGACGTAGTGTTCGCCTCCATGACCGGCGACACCGCCGCCCTGAGCGGACTGAAGAACTTCAAGAACGCCTTCTGCAACACCTATGAATCCCGCTATGTTTCCGGCGTTGTCGCCGGCATGAAGCTGCAGGAGCTTGTTAACGACGGTAAGGTTGCCGCCGACAACATGGACGAAAACGGCAACATAAAGCTTGGCTACGTCGGCGCATACCCCTATGCCGAGGTTGTTTCCGGCTACACCGCTTTCTTCCTTGGCGTGCAGAGCATAGTTCCCAACGTTGTTATGGACGTTCTCTACACCAGCTCCTGGTTTGATCCGGTAGCCGAAGGCGAAGCCGCCAATACCCTTATGTCCCGCGGCTGCATCATAATCAGCCAGCATGCGGACTCCACCGGCGCCCCCTCTGCCTGCCAGGCCGCCCAGGAAGCCGGCACCACCGTGTACTGCGTGGGCTACAATATAGACATGCTGCCCTCCGCCCCCACCGCCGCGCTGACCAGCGCCCAGAACGACTGGAGCGTATATTACACCTATGCGTTCAACTGCGCGCTTAAGGGCGAGGATATAGCGACCGACTGGGCCAAGGGCTATGCCGAAGGCGCCAACATGATCTCCAAGCTGGGCGAAAGCTGCGCCGCCGGCACCGCCGAGAAGGTTGCCGAGGTTGAAAAGGGCATAAAGGAAGGCACCCTGAACGTGTTCGATTGCTCCAAGTTCACCGTTGGCGGCGAAACCGTGACCAGCTTCCTGGCCATCGATACCAACGGCGATTTCCAGGGCGATGAAGGCGAAGCCATTACTGACGGCGTGTTCCATGAATCCACGCTGCGCAGCGCGCCTTACTTCGGCCTGAAAATAGACGGCATAAACGAGCTGAACAACAACTGATTCAAAAAAATCCTATAGGGAAGGCGGCTTTTGCCGCTTTCCCTACTTTTCTTTTGGCGAGATCTATTTTATAATAGTATATCTGAGCATATCGGATACGCATTGGGCTTTATCTCCCCCATAAACTTATACGCACGAGGTACACTGAATTGGAAGCTAACTTAGCAGTACGCATGGTGAACATCACAAAAACGTTTTCGCATGTGGTAGCCAACAACAACATTACGCTGGAAATACGCCGGGGCGAGATACTTTCCCTCCTTGGCGAAAACGGCAGCGGAAAAACAACCCTTATGAATATGCTCTCCGGCATATATTTCCCCGACAGCGGGCAGATATATGTTAACGGGGAGGAGGTAAGCATCGCCTCCCCAAAGGATGCGCTTGACCTGCACATAGGCATGATACATCAGCATTTTAAGCTGGTGGATGTGTTTACCGCGGCGGAAAACATTATCCTTGGCCTTAACGAAAAAGCCGTACTCGATTTGAACGGCGTGCGCAGGGCGGTCAAGGAAATATGCGATCGCTACGGTTTTGTTATAGATCCGGATAAAAAAGTATATGATATGTCCGTTTCCGAAAAGCAGACGCTTGAAATAGTCAAGGTGCTTTACCGCGGGGCAGACATTTTGATATTGGATGAACCCACCGCCGTGCTTACCCCGCAGGAAACGGAGAAGCTTTTCGCCGTTATGCGCAACATGAAGGCGGACGGGAAGAGCATTGTTATAATAACCCATAAGCTGCACGAGGTTATGGAAATAAGCGACCGCGTGGCGGTGCTTAGAAAGGGCGAATACATAGGCGAGGTACCCACAAGCCAAACCAACCCGCAGCAGCTTACGGACATGATGGTGGGCAAGGCCACCACGCTGAATATAGACAGGCCCGAGCCTAACGGTCTTACCGAGCGCCTTATAGTGAAAAACCTTACCGTTAAGGACGCGGACGGCGTGAAGAAGCTTTCAAACGTGAGCTTCACGGCCTACGGCGGGGAAATACTGGGCATAGCGGGCATATCCGGCAGCGGGCAGAGGGAACTGCTTGAGGCTATAGCCGGCCTGCAGGATCCGGAGGAAGGCTCGAGCATAATGTTCATTCCGCCGGATAAGGAAGCATCCGAATTGGTCGGGCGCGATCCGGAGGATATATACAAAAGCGGCGTAGGCCTTGCATTTGTGCCGGAGGACAGGTTCGGCATGGGCCTTGTCGGCAGCATGGATTTGGTGGATAACATAATGCTGAGAAGCTATAAATCCGGCAAGTCCCCCATTGCGGACAGGAAGCACCCGCGCGAGCGCGCGAATAAAATAGTTGAAGAGCTGGAGGTTGTAACGCCTAACCTCGGCACTCCGCTAAGGCGGCTGAGCGGCGGCAACGTGCAGAAAATATTGGTGGGCCGCGAAATAGCGGCGGAGCCTTCGCTGCTTATGACGGCATACGCCGTGCGCGGATTGGACATAAACACTTCGTATACCATATATCACCTGCTCAACGAGCAGAAGGCGAAGGGCGCGGCGGTAATATACGTTGGCGAGGATTTGGACGTTCTGCTTGAGCTTTGCGACAGGATAGTGGTGCTGTGCGCGGGTCAGGTGAGCGGAATAGTGAACGGCCGCAGCGCAAGGAAGGAAGAGGTTGGATTGCTGATGACAAGGCTTAGCGGAAAGGAGAACGCAAATGAGTAAAGCAAAAAAGCACGAGCCGCTCGTTCATATAACCAAGCGCGGCACGCTGCCCCTTTGGCATAACCTTGCCATCCGCGCGATAGGCCTTGCGGCGGCGTTGGTGGTATGCGCAATCGTACTTTATGCGCTTACCGGCCTTAACCCCCTCAAAATTTACGGCGCAATGTTCAAGGGCGCTTTCGGCTCCGCCAGGCGCGTATGGACGACCATACGCGAAATCATGATGCTCCTTTGCATAGGCGTGGGCCTTGCGCCCGCGTTCAAAATGCGCTTTTGGAACATAGGCGGCGAAGGCCAGGTTTTGGTCGGCGGCGTTGCGGCTGCGGCCTGCATGATTTACCTTGCGCCCAAAATGCCGCTTGTGCCTGTGCTTTTGATAATGTTTGTGCTAAGCGCGCTTGCTGGCGCAATATGGGGGCTTATACCCGCCGTGTTCAAGGCGCGCTGGAACACCAATGAAACGCTCTTCACGCTTATGATGAACTATATCGCGCTTCAGATAACGTCCTTCTGCGTTTCAAAGTGGGAAAATCCCTACGGCTCCAACACCGTTGGCATAATCAACCCGACTACCAACGCCGGCTGGTTCCCCAGCATTTTCGGCCAGCAATATATGCTCAACGTCATAATAGTCGTGCTCATTGCCGTTGCCATGTATCTTTATCTTAAATACAGCAAGCAGGGCTTTGAAATAGCCGTTGTGGGCGAAAGCATGAACACCGCGCGCTACGCCGCAATAAACGTTAAGCGCGTTATAATCCGCACCGTTATGATATCCGGCGCAATCTGCGGCATAGCGGGCTTCATCGCCGTTGCCGGCGCAGGACACACCATTTCAACAAGCACAGCCGGCGGGCGCGGCTTCACGGCAATAATAGTCGCCTGGCTTTCCAAATTCAATTCGTTCATAATGCTGGGCGTATCGTCGCTGCTGGTATTCCTTCAGCGCGGCGCAAGCGAAATCGCTTCCCAGTTCGACCTTAACGATTTCGTGTCCGAAATGATAAAGGGTATGATACTCTTCTTCATACTGGGCAGCGAATTCTTCATCAATTTCAAGGTGCATTTCCGCACCGCGCGAAAGGAGACGGAAAATAAATGAGCCAGATCGTTTCCCTTTTTCAGGCGGCCGTATACTTCGGCACGGTAATACTTTTCGGTGCAGTGGGCGAAATACTTGCCGAAAAGAGCGGCAATCTTAACCTTGGCGTGCCGGGCATAATGTACATGGGCGGCATTGCGGGGCTTATAGCTGCGTTTTTGTATGAAAACGGCACGGCGAATCCCGTTCCGGCCGTTGCAATATTGGTAACGCTTGCGGCGGCATTCGTAATGTCCATGATAGGCGGGCTTATATATTCCGTTTTAACAATAACCCTGCGCGCCAACCAGAACGTTACCGGCCTTACGCTGACAATATTCGGCAGCGGCTTCGCCAATCTTTTCGGCGGCAATCTTAACAAAATGGCCGGCGGCGCGGGCCAGATCTCCGTTGCCTTCACCAGCGGCGTTTACCGCACCAAGATTCCCTTTTTGTCCGACAGCACGGGTGTTTTCGGCGAAATGTTCTTCTTCTATGGCTTCCTTGCCTACGTTGCCATAATAATTGCCCTTGCGGTGAAGTGGTTCCTTAACCGCACGAGCGTGGGCCTCAACCTGAGGGCCGTTGGCGAAAACCCCGCAACGGCGGACGCTGCGGGCATAAACGTTACAAAATATAAATACGTCGCAACCTGCGTCGGCGCGGGCATATCGGGCCTTGGCGGGCTTTATTACACAATGGATTATATCAAGGGCACCTGGGCGACGGACGGCAGCATAGAAAAGCTTGGCTGGCTTGCGGTGGCGCTTGTTATATTCGCCACGTGGAAGCCCAACCGCGCAATCTGGGGCGCGTACCTTTTCGGGCTTTTGAGCTGGGTATATTATTACCTGCCCGGGCTTACCCGTTCCAGCCAGGAAATATTCAAAATGCTGCCCTATGTGGTCACGCTGCTGGTGCTTATAGTTGTGTCTCTCAGGCGCAGCAAGGAAAGCCAGCCGCCCGCATCGCTGGGGTTGGCATATTTCAGGGAGGACAGATAGCGTAGCATGGCGCAGTTATCGCCCTTTACGGGCTTTACGGCGGACGGATACCGCTTTTTGATGGAGCTGGAGTTCAATAACGAAAAGGCGTTTGTGGACGCGAACAGGCAGCGCTATTACGACGGCGTGCGCGACCCCATGTGCGCGCTTGCCATGGAGCTGAGCCAAACGGCGCTTGATATAGACCCGCTGTTCAATACAAATCTTATGGGCGTTGTGTCCCGATTGAACAGGGACACGCGCTTCAGCGCGAATAAGCTGCCCTATCGCAACCATGCGTGGCTTTGCTTTAAGCACAGGGGCGAATCGGTAGGCGAATGCTTCGGCATATATTTTGAAATTCAGCCCGCGGGCTACGGCTACGGCGCGGGCATATATTCCCCGAATACGGAGCTTATGGCGGCATTCCGCGCGCGCGTACAGGCCAAGCCCACGGCGTTCCTGAAGTATGCAAAGGCCGTTGAGAATGCGGGCATGTACCTTGAAGGCGATATGTTCAAGCGGGACAGATTTAAGGACGCGGACGAGAGGCTGAAGCCCTATCTCAACCGCAAAAGCCTTGGCTGGAGCTTCTTCTGCCCCAATGTTAAGCGCACGCTTGAGCCGGGGCTGAAGGACGACCTTATTGCGGCGTTCAATACAATAAAGCCGCTGTACAGGCTGCTGTGCGGCCTTGAATAAACAATAATATCACGGGCGGGGCATCTCCCGCCTTTTTTATGGGAGGATGAATATGCAGCTTGCAAAATTGCAGAACGGCAGCGACATTCGCGGCGTTGCGATACAAACCGAAGGCGGCAGGAGCATTGACCTTACGCCCGATGCGGCGTATGCAATAGGCCGTGCCTTCGCGCGCGTGCTGAAGGCAAAGCTTAATAAAGACGATATCCGCGTGTGCATGGGACGGGATTCCCGCCTTTCGGGCGAAATGCTCTGCGCGGCGCTGGGCGCGGGGCTGAACGCGGAAGGGGCAAGCGTTTATGACGCGGGCCTTGCCACAACGCCCGCCATGTTCATGGCGACCGTTACCGAAGGCTTTATGTTCGACGGCTCCGTTATGGCCACGGCAAGCCATTTGCCCTATGAGCGCAACGGCTTCAAGTTTTTCACGGCCAAGGGCGGCTTTGAAAAGGCGGACATAAAGGAGATACTCACCATTGCCGAAACGCTTTATGCCGACGGCGCGAATACGGCCTTCACTGCGGAAAAGATAGACTTCATGGGCGTATACGCGGCGCAGCTTGTGGGCGCGATACGCCGCGGCACAAACAAGGAGCGGCCGCTTGAAGGCATGCGCATAATAATAGACGCGGGCAACGGCGCGGGCGGCTTCTTTGAAAAGGATGTGCTCATACCCCTCGGCGCGAACACGGCGGGCAGCCTTTTTACCGAGCCGGACGGGCATTTCCCCAACCATGCGCCCAATCCCGAGGACGAGCGTGCAATGGCATACATCATAAATGGTGTCAAGCAAACCCATGCCGATTTGGGCATTATATTCGATACGGATGTTGACCGCGCGGGCGCGGTGCTCGGCGACGGGCGGGAGCTGAACCGCAACAGGCTTATTGCCATGATAGCGGCGATAGAGCTGAACGAGCACCCGGGCACCACGATAGTGACCGACTCCATCACCTCCGCCGGCCTTGCCGAATTCATTGCGGCGCACGGCGGCATACACCGCCGCTTTATGCGCGGCTACCGCAACGTTATAAACGAGGCCATACGCCTGAACAACGCGGGTCAGGATGCGCAGGTTGCAATGGAGACGAGCGGTCACGGCGCGCTGAAGGAGAATTATTTCCTGGATGACGGGGCGTATCTTATGGTAAAGCTGCTCATCGAGCTTTCCCGCGCAAGGGACAGGGGCGAAAGCCTTGGCGCCATGATAGCCGACCTGCGCGAGCCTAAGGAAGCGCGCGAATACCGCATGGCGCTGAACACAGAGGATTTCAGGCCGTATGGCGAAAGCGTTATCGCCGCGCTTACTCAATGGGCCAAGGCGCAGGACGGCGTGAGCCTTGCGGGCGACAATTTTGAGGGCGTGCGCGTGAACTTCTCCCCTGCCCGCGGCAACGGCTGGTGCCTGCTTAGAATGTCCCTGCACGAACCGCTGATGCCGCTGAACATAGAAAGCGACGAAATAGGCGGCGTGGATAAAATAGCAAACGAACTCTACCCAGTGCTGAAGGGGTTCGATAAACTGGATACGGAGAAGCTGAGGGTGTAGGCGGGTATAAATCGCAATATAACTCCCTCAGTGAGGGAGCCTTTTGGCGTGCTTTACAAACTCCCGTATAAAACAAACAACGGGGACGGCTTCCCGTCCCCACAGCTTCACAATCTCTCCCGCTCACCCGCCGTCAGGCGGATTTCACATTGCGTAAGCAATATTTCACTGCGCGTCAGCGCAATTTCACCCTGCGTCAGCAGGATTTCATCGCGCGTAAGCGCGCTTCCCCCTACCTCCTCCTATTATTCCCGCGGCAGCGGTTGCGGCACGAGGGCTGCTGCTCGATGGGCGGTATCGGCTTAGGCGCGGCTGCGGGCTGCTCATTGCGCACATATGGGCGGGGCACGAACGGCTCCGCATTTGCGTCCGGCGGGGTGAAAAGGCGGTTCGCGCGCTCAAGCAGGGCGCGGCCTACGTCGCTTTTCGGCTCCGTTTCGCCGTCCTCGGCGCTGTTTTGCACGGGTGCAGGCCGATATTGCTCCTGCGGCACTGTGGGCTCGGCGGGGCTTATGGGCGGCAATAACTGCGGCTCCTCCCGTTCGGCTGTGCAGGGGCAGCTCTGCCGCCTCTGTTCGCCCTGCCGCCGTGCTTCCTCCATGCGTACGGCCGTGAATGCGCGCTCCCGCGCGGCTGCGCTTATGCCGTAAAACGCCGCGCCCGCTATTGTTCCATCCATCAATATTATCGCGCCCGCAACGTCGTTCGCCGCAACGAAATAGCCCGCGCCGTCCGCATCGGCCCGCATTACCCGCCCGCGCCTGAGCATTGCGTAAAGCGTTACGCTTCCCGCCTTGCGGCATTGGAGCATTGGCTCAAGCCGCGTGCCGCCCTGTACGCAGCTAAGCCTGAGCGTGCCGCGGCAGGCGGATGAATTGATACTCCTTACGGGCAATATGCGCGTTTCTGCCATACGATACTCTCCTTATCGCGTCCAAACGGGCGCGTTTTATAATAATAAGTATATTTAACGGCGCGGAATTTATGATATAATCATAATCGGATAGAAACCGCACAAGGAGGCTTTACAATAAATGGAAACAAAGGCTGAACCGCGCAACGAAAAGGGCCAAACGCTGGCCGAATTCCTTGCCGCATATGATGAAAACAAGTACCGCCGCCCGTCCGTAACGGTGGACATGGTGGTATTCACGCTCAATGAACGGGGCGAGCTTTGCGTTATGCTTATACGCCGCCGCAACCATCCCTTCATAGGCCGCTGGGCGCTGCCGGGCGGATTCGTTGAAATGGACGAGGAGCTTTCCGCCGCCGCCGCGCGCGAATTGCAGGAGGAAACCGGCGTTACCGGCATACCGCTTAGGGGCTTCGGCACGTTCGGCGCGGTTGACCGCGACCCGCGCACCCGCGTGATAACCTCCGCATTCTATGCCGTTGCGCCCATGGGCAGCATTGCGCCCCAGGCCGGGGACGATGCCGCGGACGCAAAGCTTTTCACAATAAATACCGAACTTGAAGCATACAGCGCAAGCGCCGAGCGTTACCGCATAACGCTCACAAACGGGGAGGAAACGCTGCATCCCCCCGCGCTGATACGCTATGACGAACTGGGCTCCACGGAAGCTATGGCAGTACCCATAGGGCAGGGCGAGCTGGGCGGCGACCATGATTTGATACTTTTCAGCGCAATGCGCGCATTGAACGACCTTCCCCGCGAAAGGGCGGCGCTGGTGCTGAGCAGGAATAATCCCGATATGCTTGCAGACGCCGTGCGCGCGCTGGACGTTGCGCTTGGCGCAATACCCGAAAGCAAATGAAAAGAAACGCAGTATATACGGCGCTGCTTACAATAGCATCGCTCCTTATAATAACGGCCGTGCTTTTCACCAGTCTGCAATTCTGCATGAATCAGCGGGACTGGTACTATAAAACCTATGTAAAATACAATACGGACAAGCAAACCATGATGAGCAACGAGGATATGACAGAGGCCATATTCCGGCTTGTAGATTACATGGAGGGCCGCGTGGACAGCATTCAGCTAAGCGTTACCGAGGCCGGACGGGTGGTTGAAATGTATAACCGGCAGGAGATAGACCATATGGTGGACGTGCGCGCGCTGTATCAGGCGTGGCGCGCCGTGCGCACATACGGCGGCATACTTGCCGTAATAATAATCGCCGTATGCATGGCTACGCTGCAAAAGGGTGAACGCATAGGTATGCTCTGCCGCGCCTTTTTGATAGCGGCGGCTGTATTCGGCGCGGTGCTTATAGCGCTGGGCATATGGGTTGCGGTGGATTTCAACAGCTTTTGGACGGAGTTCCACCATCTGTTTTTCACCAACGACCTTTGGCTTATGGATTACGCCACATGCCGCATGATACGCATATGCCCGCTTCCGCTTTTTAACGAAATTGTTGTGCGCTTTGCGCTTATATTCCTGATCCCGTTTGCGCTTATGCTTGCGCTTGCAATATGGGGCAGAAGAAGGAGCCGAACGAAATGAATTATTATGAAAAGGCGTTGCTCGGCGCGGATGCTTACCGCCTAAAGGATAAGCCAATAATGCTTGCAATAGAAAGCTCCTGCGACGAAACGGCGGCAAGCATAGTGCGCGGCGGGCGCGAGGTACTGAGCATGAGCGTGTTCACGCAGATTCCTATACACCGCAAATACGGCGGCGTTGTGCCGGAGCTTGCCTCCCGCTCCCATGTGGAAAAGGTACATAGCGTTGTTGCGGACGCGCTGGAGCAGGCGAATTTAAGCATAGCGGACGTGGACGCCGTATCCGCCACATACGGCCCCGGGCTTGTGGGCGCGCTGCTGGTGGGCCTAAGCTACGCAAAGGGGCTTGCATACGCCGCGAACAAGCCGTTTATAGGCGCAGACCATATCGCGGGCCACATTGCGGCCAATTATTTAAGCTATCCCGATTTACAGCCGCCGTTCGTATGCCTTGTTGCAAGCGGCGGGCACAGCCACATAATCCTGGTCGAAGGCTATAACAGTTTTAAGCTATTGGGCTGCACGCGGGACGACGCCGCGGGCGAAGCGTTCGACAAGGTGGCCCGTGCGCTGGGGCTGAATTATCCCGGCGGGCCTGAGCTTGAAAAGCTTGCGCGCGAAGGGAACGCCAATGCCTATTCCTTCCGCGGCGGCTTCAACGAAAGCGACAATCTTGATTTCAGCTTTTCCGGCATAAAGACGGCGGTAGTCAATCTAATGCATAATGCGGAACAGAAGGGCGAAACGCTCAACCGCGCGGACATTGCCGCAAGCTTCCAGCGCAGCGTTGTGGATACGCTGTGCCAAAAGGCAATACACGCCGCAAAGCTTAACGGTGTCAACACGCTTGCCCTTGCGGGCGGCGTCAGCGCGAACACGGCCCTCCGCACCGCGCTTGAAAAGGCGGCGCACCGCGCGAATCTGCGCTTCTGCCGGCCGGACATGCGCTTCTGTACGGACAACGCGGCAATGATAGCCTGCGCCGCGCACTATACGCTGCTTGAGTCCGCCCCAAGCGAGCTGAGCCTGAATGCCGAGCCAAGCAAGGAGCTGGCAGAGTAAGTTGAGAGAGAATATAAAAGTAAGGGGACGGGAGGCCGTCCCTTCATTTTTGCCGAAAGTTTATAAGATGCGGAGTAGGGGCCGTCATTGGCGGGACCGCGCGATGGGTCAAAGGGCTGATGGCACAGG
>OGPH01000760.1_pt1 | contig 30401 bp, 28 predicted proteins | sample 1552891 | NCBI WGS metagenome assembly OGPH01 (sample SAMEA2580272, study PRJEB22360) | human gut metagenome | biome: human gut; feature: human-associated habitat; material: faeces | place: Denmark | collected 2008/2010 | reverse complement strand
ATAATATATATAATAAAAGTCTATTATATTTTCAAAGATAAGTAAGGAGCTCATCAATATGAAAAAGAAAACAAAAGGCATTATATTCATGATAGTTGTTGTGATAGCACTCTTTGTTATATTTTGTAATCAGCCAGTTGAAGTTAATAGAGAAATTCGTCATAATACAATCCATAAAAGGGAAAATATTAAATTGGTTATGGATAAGGCACTTGCCAATATGGATCAAGATGGTATAACAGTAACAGATGTCTATTATGATGGAATGGAAAGTCAGACATTTGAAAAGAATCTGATTCATGATGGGTATCAGGATGCTATAGTTGTTTATTTAGATTTTCATACAGGCTTTTTTCAGGCACCACCTGAATTTGGGAAAAATGCATCTGTGTCAGGATATAGATATGAATGTGTTCAAAATTCTCAAGGTGAATGGGTATTTTTTGGAAACGGATATAGATAAATATTGTGATGGGTATAAAAAAATGTACGATGTGTGTGTCGTACATTTTTTTGTATATTTCAATTGTATTAGTCTCCTACACCAAAATCAGTAGGATCACATAAAAAGTCATAGCGTGGATCATCTTGTAAATAGGCATAGTTTTGCATAAACCATTGAATTAAAGATTCATCTCTTTTGATAGGTGTTGAATTATTACGATAAATATTGATTGTTCCATAATCAAAATGATGAGTTAAAATATCCATATCTTTTTGAATCATTTCTTTTGTTTGTCCTTGAATACCAACCATCAGGCAAGGTGAATCAAAATATTTTTTTAATTCCTCAATGCTTGAAAAAGTCGCATTCTTATTGAGAACACGATTTCTAAAATCATCATCAAAAGATTCAACACCAATTTTTACAATCATATCAATACCAAAGAAATCTCTGATTTCCTGAATACGTTGATGATAAATCCAGTGACTTTCTACAAAGAGTGTGTGAATATTTTTATCATGAATAATTTGTTTAATCAGTGATAGTGTTGCTTGAGGTAATTCAAAAATACTAGCAGAGTCAATGATTTCTAAAACACCATATTCACCAGTGATATGACTTAAAACGTCCTGATTGATTTTGATCATTTCTTCTGTACATGTAGAATTATCTTCAATATAATCACAAAATGTGCATTTTGACCAGGCACATGGTCTGGCTTTTAAAAGAACGATTTCTCTTTTGTGCTTGTTTTCAATGCGGCTGTATCTTTCCATGCTATCCCCCATTTCTCATAAAGATGTCCTCTTTCAATAATCGCCTTTGTCAGACATACAGCAAAGAATTTATCCAAGTAATCAGTAAAAACTTGAACAAGCAAGATACTGAATACTAATGGTAATCCTAAGTGATGAAAGACAACGACAAAAGTGCTGCTGGCACCAGAAGTGATTCCATTAAATAAACCAGCTGTAATGCAGGCACTCAATAATGATGTTGGAATACCAACTAATAATGAACCAATAGGTGTACGCCATCCTTTGAGCCATTTGCCATGATAGAGTAATCCAGCAAAGAAGCCTGTGAACAGTTGCACAGGAGCATAATAGAAGGAATACATATCAAAAGTGATTCCACTCGTTATACTTCCTAATACACCAGTTAACATGGCATATTTAGGACCTAAAAGTCCGGCCACCAATATGGTTCCAATAGAATCCATATAAAATGGAATAGAGAGTGTCATAGCAATGAATGCTCCCATAACATTGAAAACAATCCCCATGACAATAACCATTTGCATTTTTGTTTTCTTTTTCATATTTCATTTTCCTTTCTTCTAAAAAACAGTTAGAAGCCAGAAAAGAGATGGTGAGCCATCTCTTTTCCTTAGTTTTTTATACTGGGTTTGGCTCTCGAACCAGTGTATGAACGATATTTAGTATATAAAAGATAAATATAAGTGTCAATATCATAGCCACTTTTTTTATCAATGACAAAATAAAAAAGAGAGTCTTATCTTCAATATTGAAAATAAGACATCTCTTATTGATTCTTTATTCAACAACAGGAACAAGACCAACAGCACGTATGATTTTTTGTCCGTCTTCACTTTGAATGAATTGGAAAAGATGTTGAATATTTTCATTTTGCTGACTGATAGCTCCTCTAGTTGCCATCACAAATGGTCTTTGTAAAGAATATTGTCCATTTTGAATTGTTTCTTCACTGGCTTGAACACCATCAATAGATAGAGGTTTTACTGTTTCATCAATAACATCTAATGATACATAACCAATAGCCCCAGGAATAGATTGGACTTTTGCAATGATTGGACCAGTTTCATTGACTTCATTGGCATATTGACATTGTTCTTCAATATTCAATATTTCTTCAAAAGCGCTACGTGTCCCAGAACCAGACTCACGCCCAATCACAACAATAGGAAGATCTTCTCCTCCAACTTCTTTCCAATTACGAATTTTTCCTTTATAAATATCTATTAACTGTTGAGTTGTTAAGTTATCGACTTTATTTTGTGTATCTGTCACAATCACAATCGCATCAATAGCTACAATATTTTCTGTTAAACCTTTTTCTTTTTCAGCATCTTTGAGATAACGAGAAGAGTTACCAATATCAGCAGTTCCATTGAGAACAGCTTCAATCCCAGCACTTGAACCAGTGAACTGTGGTTCAAGTGATAATTCTGGATAATTTTCTTCAATGCCTTCTTTAATAGCATTGATCATTTTTTCCATAGATGTTGAACCATTTAAACTGATTTTTTGTGTTTCTATATCAGCATTGGCTGAAAATCCAAGAAATGCTAAACAAACCATAAAGACTATAACTAATATTCCAAACTTTTTCATTATTGATTCCATCCTTTATTTTTAATCACTCATACTTTAACAAATTTCTTGTAAACTATCGTTAATATTACATATATATTACGTTAAGTTTATGTAAAGTTTTAACACAAACTTAAAAAAACATTTACATTGAAGTCAAAGAAAGAACTTTTTAGAAAAACATGGAAAAAGTTTTGCCTTTTTTTGTCGTATCCTATATAATGTTTTTGGTTTAAAGGAGAGGGACTATGATTGGTGATATTGAAACACTTTGTAAATTAGCAAATATTAAAATCAATTTAATGAAAACAGATCCAAAACGTTTCTTTGTAAGAGCATTTATGGCAGGGGCATATTTGGGATTGGCTGCTATTTTATCTTATACATTAGGAGCTATGTTAAGTGACCATAGTGTTGTTGGAAAGATTGCTGTGGCTGCGTCTTTTGGAATTGGTTTAGTAGCTATTGTTTATCTAGGAGCTGAATTATTTACTGGAAATTGTTTTGTAACAATCATGCCTGTACTAAGAGGTGACATGAAATTAAGAGAGATTATGCCAATGTGGGTTGTCTGTTATATAGGAAATATGATTGGTATATCTTTGATTTGTTTCTTATTTATTAAAAGTGGTGCTCAAGAAGCGATTATGCAACCTTATTTAAAGGGAATTATGGAATCTAAGTTAAATTTTGATGTCATTGATTTATTAATCAAAGGAATTTTGTGTAACTTCATTGTTTGTGTTGCAGCATATTCAGGAGTTAAGATTAAAGATGAAACAGCGAGATTAATTGTGATTATGATTTTGGTTATGACATTTGTTTTACCAGGATTTGAACACTGTATTGCAAATGGTGGTATTTTTACAATGGGAATCACACAGCTAGGTTCAACAATTGACTGGTCAATGCTGCCACTACATATGCTCATATCAACACTTGGAAATATTATAGGTGGTAGTGTTTTATTGGCTGTACCTATTTATATTATGTTTAGAACACCTCAAACAAAATAAATACAATAAAAACTGTAACAGGACTTTGAGACATGTTACAGTTTTTTTATGATTAAAAGTGAATTGAAATGTTGTTTCATTTCTATTGCAAATGTTTATGAAGGGATGGGAGCATCTATCAGAATTTTTTGATTGATAGAATTCAAAAATCATATTTATCTATTGAATGAGTAACAAAGCAAGTAAACGTTCATCATATCAAAGATGCTATGGCTATTGTTGTTTTTGAATATCAGACACAATGTATCAAAAGAGATACCCGTGAGCTTTATGGAATACAAGGCATAGAAACACAGGTGATTGTGAAAGAAAATTAACAATGGAAACGACAACATGTTCATTATTCTAAGGCTTAATGAAAATATCATATATGATAGGAAAGTTAAAAAATGTTGATGAAATGAGTGAAAAATATACTTGAATAACTTTTTTATCATAATAAGAAAAATTGATAAGATATAACTGTTTTTTATTCTTTTTTACAAAGTACTGTTTTGCTTGAAATGTTAAAAAAATAGGAGTAAACTATGTGAGAATAAATGATTAAAGTGAGGAGGGATTATTTTGGACAAAATTATTGATGATATTGTTTCAGTAGATTTAGAGTGTTCAAAAAGGGTTGAAGAAGCTAAGAAGAAAAAACAAGATGTTCAAGCCAATATGAATGCTAAGAAAAAAGAAATCTATGATTCTTTTGTCAAAGAATATCAAGTGAAAATTGATGCTCATAAAAAAGAATTAGAAGCAAAGATTCAAGAAACAAGAGTCAAAAATGAACAAGAGTACAAAGAATCACTAAATCAGCTCTCTAGTCTTTACGAAAAGAATAAAGATGAGTGGGTTTCTACCATTGTTAATCGTTGTAAAGAAATATAGAGAAGAGGTGAGCGTATGAGTTCTTTTTCATCAAATGCTATTCTTGCCAAAGCTCGTTCTATGTATTCACATAGATTAACTGAACAAAATTATGAAGAGCTTTTAAAAAGAAGAAGCATTAATGATTTAGTTGCTTATTTAAAAAGTGAAACAGCTTATAGTGGTATATTAGCTGATTTAAAAGAAGTGAATATTCATCGTGGTCAGTTAGAAGCTTTATTAAATAAAGAAATCTTTTTAAGACTTGATCGTTTGATGAGATTTGCTTCAAAAAAGGAATTAGAATTTTATCGCTTAGGTGTTATGGAATTAGAGATTCAATTGATTTTAACAAAAGCAAGATTGATTGTATCTGATTATTACACAGGTTATGAAATTGAAATTCCAGAATATTTGAATAAATATGCAAGCTTTGATCTATATGGTTTATTGGCTATTAATGATTATGATAGTTTGTTATTTTTATTAAAAGGAACAAAGTATTATGATGCATTACTCAAATATAAGCCTGAAGATGATGAAAGATTTGATTCTAATATGTTAGAGTTAGAATTAAAGCATATTTATTATGCGCAGTATGTTGATGTCGTTAATAAGCTGTATAGAGGAAAAAAACGTAAAGATTTATTAACAATGATCAATACATCTATAGAATTACAGAATATTACAAAGATATATCGTCTAAAGAAATATTTCAATGCCACGCCAGATCAAATTAGAGAAACATTATTTATGGAATATAGCCGTATTCCAAAAAGTGTTATGTATGAACTGATTGAAACAAAGGATGCCAGTGAGTTTTTAAGAAAACTAGCTGAGTCACCTTATAAATTATATGTAGATGATCATGAATTTGTATATATTGAATATTATACTGAAAAGATCAGATATAATTTAGCCAGACGTTTCATGAGATTTTCAACAGACAGTGCATTGGTTTATATGACATATAAAATTGTATATCAAGTAGAAATTGATAATCTTAAACATATTATTGAAGGTTTAAGATATGGAGAGGCACCGAGTCAGATTGAAGCGATGCTCATCTATTAGGGGGACAAGATATGGCTATAGAACAAATGATATTGTTAAATATGACTTTTGATCGTCATGATTTGGATCAGGTCTTATTTACACTAAAAGATTCCAAGTACTTTTATCCTCAACCTGCTTCAAAGATTGTCAATAATGTTAAAGGGGTACATGCATTACAGGAAGATAATGCCTATACAAAATTATTGGATCGTTTGATTCAGGTTGCATCTGATATGAAGTTGGATTTGAATAAAGATTTGGCTCCTGATAAAACATTAAATCTTGATCAGACAGATCAATATTTAAGTGATTTAGAAGCTCAAATCAAAAATATCAAAGATGTTCAAGATCAATTGATTACGGAAAAAGATGAAAATGAAAAAACATTAGAAATCTTGACAAGATTAACATTGAGTGATGTAGATCTTGATCATTTATTGAATTGTCAATATGTAAAAGCCAGATTTGGACGTTTTCATAGACAAAATCTTGATAAAATTAAATATTATGAAGGTCGACCATTTATATTTAATAAATTAGGTGAAGATCGTCAGTATGTATATTGTTGTTATATTGTTACAAATAGCTTATTGCTGGAAGTAGACAATATATTTAAAGCGTTAGGATTTGAAGAAATAGTGATTCCTTCATTTGTACATGGGAAAGTCAATGATGCAAAAAAGGAATTAGAAGAAGAAGTTCATGCGATGACGGAATATATCTTACGCATGGATCAAAAGATGACAATTTTAAGAGAAACACACAAAGTTGATTTGTTGAAACTTTATTCAACAGGATTATTCTTACAAAGAATAGAGTCATTTAAAATCTTTGTTGTGGATTTCCAAAGTAAGTGTGCAATTTATGGATTTATTCCAAAACGTATGATTGAGGAATTCAAAGATATGTTAAAACATATCAACGGTATGGAGTATCAGGAACTACCAGCTGATATTTTAGATCATCAGCAAGTTGTGGCTCCAACAGTTGTACACAATGCGAAAATTGTCAGACCATTTGAAATGCTAAGTAAAGTGAAGCAATCAGATAAGATTGATACAACAATCGCTATTGCAGTACTTTATTATGCAGTCTTTATTATCTTTTTGGGGGACTTAGGAGTTGGAGCTATACTTGCGTTGCTTGGACTTCTTATGAGAAAGAAAAAAATGGGAAATTTATTTCTTTCACTTGGTGTAGCAGCATTGCTTGGAGGACTTATTTATGGAGATGTTTTCTATACAATCAGTCTTTATCCAGCCATAGCATTACCATTGTCAACAGTTTATAAACTTGTTGATGGAATTATTCTTTTGATTGTTGGAACTTTTACAATTGGTGCATTTAAGAAAATGTATCTACAAGATTCAACAATGGAGAAAGTCCTTTCCATGAAGGGAATTTGTGGTTTGATTATTGTTTATGCACTTCTTGTGTATTTTGGTTGTGTGTATGAAGCACATATTAATTTACCAATCATGCCATTTGCTATTGTGATTGTTGCTTGCCTTGTGTTTGTTTTGGCAAAGTCAATTTTAAAGAAAAAAGCAGAATAAGGAAGGGAGAAATATATGGCAATAGCAAAATTAAAGCTTTTGGAAATTGAATTTCCAGCACAGCAGTATGATGCCGTGTTATTAAAGCTCATTAATCTTGATAATTTTCATCCCGAGCCAGCTTCAAAATTTGCTGATTCAGTACAAGGGTTATCGGTTTTAAATCGTGAAAATCCATATGCTGATTTGATTGCAAGAATGGAAGAAGCAAGGGATAAATATCATCTTCAATTAAAATGTGCTGATGTTGATAATGTTCGTATGAATATTATTCAAGCTGATACATTTTTCTGTAATGTATTAGAAAAAGCTGCACAGATTGAAAAAGTCAAAGAAGATTTACTCGCAATGATTCAAGAGAATGAAGCAACAATCTCTCAATTAGAGCATATGATTGATGCAAATATTGATTTTGATAGATTATTCTCTTGTAAATATTTACAAATTCGTTTTGGTCGTTTACCAACAATGAATTTAGATAAATTAAAATATTATGAAGAACAGAAATTCTTATTTAAAGTTCTTCATAAAGGAACAAAAGAAACTTATTGTAGTTATATTTCAACAGCTGATAATGCTCCTGAAATTGATAACATTTTCTCTTCATTATATTTTGAACGTATTCATATTCCAGAATTCGTTCATGGTAAACCTAGCGAAGCATTAGAAGTTTTAAAAGAAGAAGATGACACAGCTAAACAATATATTCAGGTTCTTGATTCAAGAATTGAAAAATTGTTTAGTGAAAATATGGAAGAAATGAATCATATTTATTCTATTTCTAAGAAATTAAATGAAACATATGATGCTCAAAAATATGTTGTTGTCTTTGGTAAAAATGCTGCCGTTTATGGTTTTGCTGAAGAAAAAGATGCAAAGAATATCAAAGAAGAATTTGAAAAGTTAGATGATGTCAAAGTAGAAATCAGTTCACCAATGAGTGATTCACGTTTGACACCACCAACAAAACTTAAAAATAACTGGTTTTCAAGACCATTTAGAATGTTTGTTGAAATGTATGGTGTTCCATCATATACCGACTTTGATCCAACAAACTTAGTTGCCATTACATATACTTTCTTATTTGGTATGATGTTCGGTGATGTTGGACAAGGGATTGTTTTATCGCTGGTTGGATACTTCTTCTATAAATGGAAAGGTATGCAGCTAGGAGCTGTAGGAGTGCGTTTAGGTATTTCAAGTACAATCTTTGGATTTGTCTTTGGTTCTGTTTTTGGTAGTGAAGAATTATTTGAACATTTTATGGAACCAATGTTCTTGCCAATGGAATCTGAAAATACGATGACATTGTTAATGGCGGCCATTGCGACAGGGGTTGTCTTAATCATTATTTCTATCGCATTCAATATCTTCTTAAATCTTAAGAAGAAAAACTGGGGAGAAATGTTATTCTCTCAAAATGGTGTAGCTGGACTAGTGTTTTATGTTTCAGTCTTATTATTAGTTGCCAATATGCTTGTAGGAATGAATTTACCACTCGGTGGACCAGTCTATATTGCATTGTTGATTGCAATGCCAGTGGTGATGATTTTCCTAAAAGAACCATTATGTCATAAACTTGAAGGGGAAAAGATGTTCCCACATGGTTTTGGAGCATTCTTTACGGAAGCCTTCTTTGAATTATTTGAAGTTATGCTGACATTCATTGCCAATACAATGTCATTCTTACGTGTTGGTGGATTCGTTTTATCACATGCTGGAATGATGATGGTTGTTTACACATTAGCTAAAATGGTTGCTGGTGGTCCTGGAATCATTAATCTTGGATATATTCTAGTTGCAATCATTGGAAATATCTTCGTTATGTGTTTGGAAGGTATGATTGTTGGTATTCAGGTATTACGTCTAGAGTTCTATGAAATGTTCTCTCGTTACTATGAAGGAAAGGGAAAACCTTTTCAATCAATTCAAGAAAAATAAAAAAGAAATATTTGGAGGAAAAAAATTATGAATTTAGTTATGTTTATTTTACCTGCTATTGCTGTTGTTTTATTATCTTTACCATTAGTGAAAATGTTTACTTCTAAAGTAAGCAAAGAAAGTGCAAAATGGCGTTTAATGACTCATATTGGAGGATTCTTTGGAGCTGTTGCTTTAACTTTATGTTTATCAATGGGTTCTGCATTCGCCGCTGAAGGTGCTTCTATTGTTGGTACTGTAGCTCAAGGTATGGGATTCTTAGCTGCTGCATTAGCTACTGGATGCTCTGCATTAGGTGCAGGTATTGCCGTTGCTGCTGCTGCTCCAGCTGCTATTGGAGCTTTCTCTGAAAATGATAACAACTTCGGTAAAGCATTGATTTTCGTTGCCTTAGGTGAAGGGGTTGCCATTTACGGGTTATTAATTTCAATCTTAATTATCAACGCTTTATAATTTTTATAAGAAAGGTCTGATTATATGAAATTTTTCTTAATCAGCGATAATATTGATACATTAATGGGACTAAGACTTGTAGGTATTGAAGGTGTGGTTGTGCATACAAGAAAAGATTTTCTTGAAGTTTTACAGTCAAAGATGAGAGATTCATCCATTGCGATTATCTTAGTGACTACAAAATTAGTTGATATGTGTCCAGATATTATATCAGAGATTAAATTAAAACAACAAAAACCACTCATTACAGAAATACCTGACCGTCATGGAAATTCTAAGATTGGTGAAACAATCGACGGTTATGTATCTGAAGCTATTGGAGTGAAATTATAGGAGAGATAGATTATGCAAAATATTGATCAAGTATTTCTCTATATGAAAGATGAAATTGAAAGACAGGCAAAAAGCGAAGAACAGGCAATTTTAAATGAAGTGAAAGCTCTTGAAGATGAAGCTTATGAATCTATGAAAGCAGAAGCGAAAAGAGATGCTGATTTAAAATTGAAACAGGAAGAAGAAGAAATGAGTTCTAACGCTTCTGCAGAAATTTCTGAAAGTCATATTGAAAGAACAAAAAAATTAATTGAAAAAAGAGATGAATATGTGAAAAACATCTTTGATCAGGCACGTGATGAATTAAAAGCTTTTGTCAAAAGTGATGAATATTTACCTTTTGTAGAAGCAAAAATTCAACGTGTTGCTGAAAATTTTAAAGATTCTAAGTCTATCATGTATGTATCTCATGATGATTTCAAAAACAAAGATGCGTTTGTGAAAGCTTTTGGAACTGATATTGAAGTTCAAGCAAGTGATGATATTCAAATTGGTGGATTTATTCTTGAAAATAAAGCATCTTCTTTAGTTGTTGATGAAACTTTAGATTTTGCTTTAAATAATCAAAAAGATTGGTTTAATAAAAATTCTGGATTAATTATTAGATAGAAACGGGAGGTATGAGTGTGAATGAAAATGTAATTTATTCAATCAATGGTCCCGTTGTTACAGTCAAAGATACAGATGCCTTTTCTATGTTAGAAATGGTTTATGTTGGTAATGCGAGATTGATTGGAGAAGTTATCTCTATCAAAAAAGAATTAACAACAATTCAGGTTTATGAAACAACAACAGGATTAAAACCAGGAGAACCTGTGTATGGAACTGGACAACCTATTTCTGTTACTTTAGGTCCTGGTATCTTAAGAAATATTTTTGATGGTATTGAAAGACCACTAGAAGAAATTGCAAAAGAATCTGGTGCTTTCATTCCAACTGGTAGCCATGTTGATCCATTGGATAAAAATAAATTATGGGATGTGACAATGGTTGCGAAAGTCGGTGATGAAGTCAAAGGTGGAGATATTTATGCTACAATTCCTGAAACTGACTTAATCACTCATAAATGTATGGTATCACCATATACAAACGGAAAAGTTATTGAAGTGGCTCCATCTGGACAATACAAAATTGATGATGTTGTCATGAAAATTGAAACGGCAGATGGTGGAATTGTGGAATGTACATTAACACAAAAATGGCCAATCAAACAGGCAAGACCGGTTACAAAACGTTTACCAATTTCAATGCCATTAGTGACAGGACAACGTGTTATTGATACATTGTTCCCAATTGCTAAAGGTGGAACAGCTGCTATTCCAGGAGGATTCGGTACTGGAAAAACAATGACTCAGCACCAATTAGCCAAATGGTGTGATGCCGATATTATCGTTTATGTAGGTTGTGGAGAACGTGGTAACGAAATGACTCAGGTTCTTGAAGAATTTAGAGAATTGATTGACCCTAAATCTAACAAACCTTTAACAGACAGAACAGTATTGATTGCTAATACTTCTAACATGCCAGTTGCGGCTCGTGAAGCTTCTATTTATACAGGGGTGACACTTGCTGAATATTATCGTGATATGGGATATCATGTTGCCATTATGGCAGATTCAACTTCTCGTTGGGCAGAAGCGTTACGTGAAATTTCTGGACGTTTGGAAGAAATGCCTGCTGAAGAAGGATTCCCAGCATACTTGCCATCACGTTTATCACAATTCTATGAACGTGCTGGATATATGAATAACTTAAATGGAACAAAAGGTTCAGTCACAATCATTGGTGCCGTATCACCACAAGGTTCTGACTTCTCTGAACCAGTCACTCAAAATACAAAACGTTTCGTACGTACTTTCTGGGCATTGGATAAAGCTTTAGCTTATGCACGTCACTATTTTGCGATTAACTGGAATCAAAGTTATAGTGAATATATTCCTGATCTTGAAAGATGGTTCAATAAAAATGTTGATCCAAAATTCTTAAGAGATCGTCAGGAATTATCAAGTATTTTAGCTGAAGAAACAAAATTAATGGAAATTGTCAAATTAATGGGTTCTGATGTTTTACCAGATGATCAGAAATTAGTGATTGAAGTTGCTAAATTAGTACGTGTTGGTTACTTACAACAAAATGCATTCCATCCAGATGATACTTATGTACCATTAGAAAAACAATTAAAGATGATGGAAGTCATCTTATACTTATATAAACGTGGTAAAGAAGTTGTCAGTGCTGGAAAACCAATTCGTTTGATTTTGGAAACAGGTATTTTTGATAGAGTTGTCAAAATGAAATATGATGTTCCTAACAATAATTTAGCTTTATTTGATGATTATTATAAAGAAATTGATGAAGCAGTTGCATCTATTGACTAAAGGAGGAAAATGTGATGAGTCTACAATATGTAGGGTTGAACGAAATTAATGGTTCATTAGTCGTATTAGATCATGTTAAAGATGCTTCATATGACGAAATGGTCGAATTACAATTAAAAGATGGTTCAACTCGTTTAGGACGTATCGTTCAAATTGAAGGAGAAAGAGTTGTTGTACAGGTTTTTGAAGGGACAAACTCTTTATCTCTTGCCAATACAAAAACAAGATTATTAGGTCATCCAATGGAACTTCCTGTATCTAAGGAAATCTTAGGACGTGTGTTCTCTGGAGCAGGAAAACCAATTGATGGTCTTGGAGAAATCTATGCTGAAAAATCTATGGATATTAACGGTCAACCATTAAATCCAGTTGCTCGTGTTTATCCAAGAAACTATATTAACACTGGTATTTCATCTATTGACTGTTTAACAACTTTGATTCGTGGACAGAAATTACCAATCTTCTCAGGTTCAGGTTTACCACACAATCAATTAGCTGTACAAATCGTTAAACAGGCCAAAGTTAAAGATGATGATGGTAGTGGATTTGCAGTTGTCTTTGCGGCAATGGGTGTTACAAATGACGTTGCTGAATACTTCAGACGTTCTTTTGAAGAAGCTGGGGTTATGCAAAGAGTTGTTATGTTCTTGAACTTGTCTAATGACCCAATCATTGAACGTACATTAACACCACGTTGTGCTTTAACAGCAGCTGAATATTTAGCTTATGAACATGATATGCATGTTTTGGTTATTTATACTGATGTCACTTCTTATTGTGAAGCTTTACGTGAATTCTCTTCAAGTAAGGGAGAAATTCCTGGACGTAAAGGATATCCAGGATACTTATATTCTGACTTAGCTTCATTATATGAAAGAGCTGGTATTTCTAAATCAGCAAAAGGATCAGTGACACAAATTCCAATTTTAACAATGCCTAACAATGACATTACTCACCCAGTACCTGACTTAACTGGATATATCACTGAAGGTCAGATTACACTTGATTCTGAATTGAATTCAATGGGTATTTATCCACCTGTCAGTGTGCTTCCATCACTTTCACGTTTGATGAAAGATGGTATCGGTGAAGGATATACAAGAGCTGATCATTCAGATGTATCTAACCAGTTATTTGCAGCTTATGCACATGTTCAGGATGTTAAATCATTAACATCAGTTATTGGTGAAGATGAATTAACACCTGTTGATAGAAAATATATGGAATTTGGACGTTTATTTGAACAACATTTCCTTAACCAAGGTTTCAATACAAACAGATCTATTGAAGAAACATTAGATTTAGGATGGACTTTATTATCTGTTCTTCCTAAGAATGAATTAGATCGTATTGATAATGCGGTGTTAGAACAATTCTATGATCATGAAAAGGCAGTAGCTCAATTTGATCTTCAAGAAGATACAATGATTAAAGAGTTACAGCAGGCAGTAGATAATGGCTAATCAGGTCTTTCCAACAAAAGGGAATTTGATTGCTACCAAAAAGTCATTAGAACTCGCATATTTGGGTTATGACTTGATGGATAAAAAAAGAAATGTTCTCATCAAGGAAATGATGAATTTATTAGATGATGTCAAATTGATCAGAGATGATATTACAGATTCTTATCAAAAAGCTTATTATGCTCTTCAGGAAGCGAACATGTCACTTGGTATTATCAGTGATATTGTTGAAGCTGTTCCTATTGATGAAGGATTGAGTGTGACTTATCGAAGCGTTATGGGAGTCGAAATTCCAAAAGTAAGCTATGAAAAAACACCTCTTCGTTTAGGATATGGTTTTGAAAGAGCAAACTCTAAAGTGGATTATGCATATAGATGTTTCTATCATGTTAAAGAATTAACTGTGAAATTAGCAGAAATAGAAAATGCTGTTTATCGTTTAGCCAATGCTATTCGTAAAACACAAAAACGTGCTAATGCTTTACAAAACATTTCTATTCCTGAATTTGAAAGAACAGTGAAATTCATTAGTGAATCTTTAGATGAAAAAGATAGAGAAGAATTCTCTCGTCAAAAAGTCATCAAAACACAAAAAAATAAACAAGAAAGATTAAAGAAAGAACAAGGTCTTGAATGATCTTGTTTTTTTATCTATATAATAAAACTTATTAATTATTTGTGGATTAAAAAAGGGTTAGTGTAGTCATAATGTTAAAAAATTTTTGTATATGAGTATTGTTTGAAACTAAAAAACAAGAAGAAATGTTTGAGATTAAATGAAAAAATAATAATACCTTAAGATTATCTTTACATGATATGAAGTAATCTCAATTTTTAACTTTATTAAAGAAAAATCAATGAATACATATATAATCTATGATATAATTTTTTTATTAAATGAAATAATATTTGTATAGATAAAATTAATAATGAATAATGTTTATTCAAGGAGTAAAATAATGATTTATTAAAGAAGAAAGGATTATTGATATTGTACAATTATTTGATAATTTTGATTTATTAGACGATATGTTTTCAATAATTATAACGTATACTAATTAAGAAAGTGAGTGATTAGATGGATGCACAACAAGAGTATTATATAAGTTTAGTTAAAAGGTTAAGAAACTTACCTAATGAAAGAGAATGGCTTGAGTTCAAAGTGGATAACAATGATCCCAAAATTATAGGTGAATATATTTCAGCGTTAAGTAATTCTGCATCAATATGTGATAAGGATAAAGCGTATATCATTTGGGGGATTGAAGATAGAACACATGACATTGTTGGTACTCAATTTAAGCCTAAACAATTTAAGATTGGTAATGAGGAATTAGAAAATTGGTTATTGAGATTGTTAAAACCAAGAGTTGATTTCCATTTTGTTGAAGTTTCTATGAATGATAAAAACATTGTGATATTAGAAATTCCACATGCACATAGTCAACCTACGAGTTTTAAAGATGAAGAATATATTAGAGTGGGATCATATAAGAAGAAACTTAAAGATTTTCCAGAAAAAGAACGTAAATTATGGCTATCTTTTGAACAAAAACCTTTTGAACTTATGTTAGCTATAGAAAATATTTCTGCTTCTAAAGTTACTGAACTTTTAGATTGTGCTGCATATTACACTCTTATGGAATTACCTTTGCCAAGTCATCGAGATGGTATTATTCATAATATGATAGATGAACAATTTATTGTTGAAATGGATAATGGTCATTATGCTATCACAAACATGGGGGCACTATTATTTGCTAAAAATATTAATGATTTTTCTCGTTTAAAACGTAAAGCTATACGTGTCATTCAATATAAAGGAAGTAGTAGAACACAGGCTTTAAGAGAACAGGTATTTACTAAGGGATATGCTATACAGTTTGATGATGTTACTGATTATGTAATGACATTAATTCCTCAAGAAGAAATTATAGAGGGCGGTCGTAGAGAAGAAAAGATTATGTTTCCTAGAAAAGCAATTAGAGAAATGATTGGAAATATGATTATTCATCAAGATTTAGCTGTGCATGGTAGTGGACCTATTTTAGAAGTTTTTGATACCAGAGTAGAAGCTTCAAATCCTGGAAGTTTATTGGTAGATATTGATCGTATTATTGATACTGCTCCGCATTCTAGAAATGAAAATATGGCTTCTTTTCTTAGAATAGTAAGAATCTGTGAAGAACGAGGAAGTGGATTTGATCGTATGGAAGAAGGAATGAATGAGCTAAAGATACCTGCACCAAAGGTTGAAACATCTGAGGATTTTACTCGTATTAAGTTATTCTGGTTTAATGATATAAGTGATTGGAAAAAAGATGATAGAATCAGAACATGTTATTTGTATACTTGTTATTGTTATATTAATGAAATAGATGTTTCTAATGCTGTTTTAAGAGAAAGATTTGGTGTGAGTTCCAACAAGAAAGCTATGATTTCCAAGATTATTAAGAGTACAATTGATGCTGGTTACATTAAAATATATGATGAAACAGCTTCGATGAAAATGAGACGTTATAAACCTTATTGGGCATAAATTTTTAGTTTCTGTAAGTTTCCAGTTTTACTTTAAAAACATTAATATATATTGGAAAACATTGAATTTATATCATAATTTTTTGTTGAAATAACTCATTTTAGTTTCCATAAGTTTCCGATTTAACTTGATAAGTGATAATACATATTAGAAATCCTTGATTTTACAACAAAATTTCATATTAAAGTGAATTGTTTTAGTTTCCATAAGTTTCCAACCATAACTAATGATTAAAAAATATTTGGTTTCTAGGAGAACATATTTTCCATGACCTGACGAGATAATACATTGGTACAGTTGTGGAGTTAGTTCGATTCCAATAATTATCTTCTCAATGAAAAATGGGTATTTGTTTAAGGTGAAAGTCTTTTGAGAAGAGAGATAAAAAAATTAAATGAACAGCTTTGAAGGAAAGTTTTTTGTAAAGATTTAACAAAGAAAATAAAAGAAGGAACAAGGTCTTGAATGATCTTGTTCTTTTATTTTTAAGAAATATTAAGAATTTTTTAAGAAAATTTTAGAAGTGAGATATTATACTGATAATGGGTGGTTAATATGAAAAGAAAATTATTAATGACAGTGATCTTTATCATAAGTTTATCAACAATGCTGATGGATTGGTTTGGTGGACAGCGAGGTGTTCAGGATATTTCTGGACTCATTTTATTAAATAATCCCATTGCAGTGGCATGTATGATTTTAACATTGATTGGTATATGGACTCATTATGGTGAAACGAGTTATATGCTGATCTATGTTGGTTTAACAGGTATTATGATGATGGAAATTTATGAGTTTTTAACATGGCATATCCTCACCATTTCTGGTTCTTTTAATTTAGCATTAAGCTTTGACTGGTGTAATCCAGAATTTTATATTGCTGTGATGAGTATGATAGCAACCCTTTTGATTTATAGATATTATTTTCAAAAAATGGATTTGACAAAGTCACAAGATTATGTATGATAAAGAAAAAGAGAGGGGGAGTTATGGTGCTTAAAGATAAAAAATATGATGCTTTAATAAAAAATATTTTACAGTTTTCAATCTTCTATAAACTCATGATTCTCTTTTTCTTTAGTCCTTTATTAAGATTTATTTTAAAAGAATATTTAAGTCAAGTTTCAGTCAGTATTGCTTTTAATCAAAATATGATTGATGTTTTTTTATCTATTCCTGGAATCATCATTTTACTGGTACTATTATTAGCAATGATGCTTCTTGTTTATTATAATCTTTATGTTGTGATACAAATTGTTATATTAGAATATCGAAAGCAATCTTATCATTTAAAAGATATTGTTTTAAAAAGCTTTCAAGATTTAAAAAATATACATAAACCAACGTTTATACTGAGTGGTTTATACCTTATTTTATTATTACCATTAGTTCATGTTGGGTATTTGAATAACTATATTCCTAGATGGAATATACCTCCTTTTATCTTTAAAGAATTACAGTTAACAGGGCTAGGACAAATACTGATCTTTTTTATATATATGCTTTATTATGGACTGTTCATAGTTATGATTTTTGTACCATTTTATTTGATTATTGAACATGATTCATTAATTACAGCGGTTAAGAAAAGCTATCAGATGATTAAACAAATAACTTTTCATCAAAAAATACAGATTTTATTATGGATTGTCGTATGGGTAGTCATAGAAAATATAATGATGAGTCTTTTGCCTTATCCATTGTTACATAATCGAGATTTTAATATTTATTTTGTTAAATATTTTGTTCATTTTGCTTCGTTTCGTTATAGTGTGATTCAATATATAATTGTTTTTTTGTTATCCGTGATTGCAATGATATTCTTTTTAAGATTTCTGGCATCTCTATTTTGTCAAAATGAAACGCATTTTATGACAATTCAGGATGTTCAGATGGATACAACCCGTTTACAACAGACATTAGCTAATATTCAAAATCATTTCACATCATTGATTGAAAAAATAAAACAGCGTGTTTTTCAAATTCAATGGATTCAGACTTATAAAAAAACGATACGTTTGATTTGTATTGTCTGTGTGATTGTTGGAAGCTTCGTTTATTTGCATCAAGATTCAAGATTACATAAGCCTTATGTGATCGGGCATAGAGGTTCAGGATATGTCATAGAAAATACTTTTGAAGCTGTAGAAAATGCCAATCAGTGTGGCAGTGATTTTGCGGAAATTGATATTCAGCTTTCACAAGATCAAATTCCTGTTGTTTATCATGATACAACGATGTCTCGATTATCTGACTCTTCTTCACCCGTTTCAAAATTATCGGCTCAGGAATTTGAAAATCTATCTTTACATGACCAGGGATTAACGGCTAGTCCTATCACTTTAGAACATCTGATTCAAAAAATGCAGGAACAACAATTAGATGTCAAATTACTGATTGAATTCAAGCCAACCAATGACAACTATCGAAAAATGGTAGATGAAGTTGTCAAGATTATACAAAAATATCATTTTGAATCACAAGCTATCTTTATGTCACTGCATTACCAAAGTGTTGCTTATTTACAGCATTTGTATCCAAAGTGGTGGGTTGGTTATTGTATTTATGGAAGTATTGGTGATATAGATAATAGTATTTGGGATATGGATATAGATTTTTTAGCGATTGAAGAGAATCGTGCGAGTACATCTCTAATCCAAAAGGCAACATCTCAAATGATTCCTATTTATATATGGACGGTAGATAATGGTAAGAAAATGAAACAGTATTTAGATATGGGAGTAAGTGGACTGATTACCAATTATCCTGATAAAGGTCGAAAAGCAATTGATGAATATCTCAAAGAACATCCATATTCTTATTATTATGAAGATATTGAAAAAGCAGGATACCCTGCTTAAAATTCAAGTTGAATATGATAAATTTTTCCCCATAAATAAATTTGATAGAAATAAGCCATAAGTTGTGGACCCATCATGAGTTGACCAAACCATGGTGCAGTGAAGCTTTGGCCATGTGATTGAATGAAGTTTTCCAGTTTTGGAATATCAAAGAATTGAAATAAGAGATTAGAAGGATCCTTAAGGGATTCTTTTAATTTGTCTTCAATTAGTTTTTCATATAGTGGAGAATAAGTTTTAGGATATGGGTTTTTCTTTCGATGCACAATATCATCTGGTAAAAAATCAGCAAATGCCTGACGAAGAATACCTTTTTCTTCACCTTGATCAAACATATAGGCTTCAGGCATATTATAGAGATACTGTAAAATTTGAGTCGAAGCAAATGGAACACGGACTTCTAAGGAAGCACGCATGGTTTGACTGTCAGCACGTGTTAAAAGTGTTTGCATAAACCATTGTGTATTGAGATAGATAAGCTGTTTTTTACGATTGTCAGTATGAATTTCCTGTAGGGATTCCTGATAACGTTGAATAATATAGTCTTTAAGATTTAATTTTTGAACCTTTTCATTAAACATACTTAATCTCTGATTTAAATCACGCATCCAAGGGAAATAAGGCTGGTTGTAGAGTTCTTCTTTATAAAACCATGGATATCCTCCAAAGATTTCATCAGCACATTCACCTGATAATGTGACTTTATGTTCTTTTGAAATAGCTTTAGAAAACAGTAAAAAGCTTGCATCAATATCCGCCATACCTGGCATATCTCTGGCAATGAGTGCTTCCCTTAAAGCCTCTATTAAATCAGTTTGTTTTAAAACAATAGAATGATGATGTGTTGCATAACGTGATACCATCTGTTGAATATAACTATCATCCATTGTTGTTTGATAATCATAGGCATGGAAATATTTATCCTGGTCTTCGTAAGTCACGCTGTAAGTCGAAAGTGGACGTACATATTGTGAAGTGATGGCTGTAATAATACTAGAATCCAGCCCACCAGATAACATGGTTGATAATGGAACATCACTTAATAATTGATGCTGGATACTTTGAATGACAAGATGACGAACATGTTGAATAGTTTCAGTTAAATTTTCATCATGTGATTCATCATGAAGTTTCCAATAACATTGAATATGCAGTGTTTTTTGGAAATATAAGTAGTAGCCAGGTCTTAAAGCGTATATATCTTTATAAAGTGTTAATCCTGGTGTTAAGCTTGGTCCCAGTCCTAATAATTCTTTCACCCCATTTTCATCCACGACAGCTTTTCCAATATAGCTTAAAAGACTTTTGATTTCACTGGCAATGACAAGTGTATCTTTTTGTAAGGTATAGTAAAGTGGTTTGACACCTAGTGGATCTCTGGCCGCAAAAAGCTTTTGTCCATCATCAATGACAAACGCAAAAATACCTTCAAATAAGTCCAGACAGTGTTCCTGATATTCAATATATGCAGCTAAAACAACTTCACTGTCACTCATTGTATGAAAAGTATAACCTAATTCAATCAGATGATTCTTGATTTGAGTCATATTATAGATTTCACCATTATAAGTCATACGATATGTTTTCTCATGATGGGTATAGAGAATAGGCTGATTGCCATTCTTTAAATCAATGATTGCTAAACGTGTATGTCCCATTAAACAATGTGGTGTCATCATATAGCCGATATGATCAGGACCACGTTTTTGCAGTAACTTTGTCATTGTCATGATTTTCTCATCATAATCAAATAAATGTTTTGAATAATTACAGATTGTTATAATACCACACATAGATTTCACCCCATACAATGTATGAATGGATTTAAAAAATATGAAACAAATCAGAGAAAAAAAGAAGACAAACTTGAGATTTTTAATGATAGATCTATGCTATGATACAGGTGGGTGATGAAAAGTGGAATGTCCAAGATGCCATAATCAAAATGTCAAACGTTTATATAAGCTTCATGGTAAATATTATTGCCGACAATGTATAGCTTTTCATCGTGTTTGGGTAGATGAGCCATATACTCAAGATCATACACGTTTTCCTCCACAAAAAGTAAGATATTCTCTTGATTTTGAATTGTCAAAATCCCAACAGGATATATCTAGACAATTAGTTTACAATTATCAAAATCATTATCATTCCTTAGTCTTGGCAGTTTGTGGATCTGGCAAGACCGAAATTGTTTTTGAATTAATACAATATGCCTTACAAAGAGGTGATCGTGTATGTTTCTGTATTCCACGTAAAGAATTGGTTAAAGAGCTTTATCAAAGAATAAAAGAAGCTTTTCATCAAATAGATATTGGTCTGGTTTATGGTGGACATATTGAAAATATCAATGCACAATTGATAGTATGTACTATGCACCAGCTTTATCGTTTTGAAAAAAGTGGATTTCATTTGATGATAGCTGATGAAGTGGATGCCTTTCCATTTTATGGCAATCCTGTCTTACAACAAATTTTTATGCGTTGTTGTATTGGAAATTATGTTAAGTTAAGTGCTACATTTGTGAAAGAGGATATTGATGGTGAAGAATTACTAATTATGAATAGAAGATACCATGGCTATGATCTTCCAGTACCTCAACTGATCATTTGTCCTCATTGTTTACAAGTGTTATTGATTTCATTTTTGCTTAAGAAATGGAAAAAGAAAGTCATTGTTTTTGTACCACTCGTTCAAGATGTGGATAAACTGGCTTGTCAATTACAGTCTTATACACATTTAAGAGTTCGTGGTGTATCATCTATACACAAACATAATCAAGATAATCTGATGGCTTTAAAAAATGGCGATATTGATGTGATTGTTTCTACAACATTATTAGAACGTGGAATCACAATAGAAGATGTACAGGTTATTGTTTATCATGGTGAACATGATTTATTTGATCGAAGAACACTGATTCAAATAGCAGGACGCGTGGGGCGTAAAATTTCTCATCCTCAAGGTCATGTTTACATATTATCAAATGAACATACCTCCTCTATTAGACAATGCATTCATACAATCAAAAATCTCAATCAGATGAGTGTCTGATTTGTCATGCGCCACTCCTGAAACAAATATCTTTAGCTCATCTTCTTTGCCCATTATCGCTTTGTCAAAACTGCTTATCACAATTTCATGTTCTTGATATCCAGACAACTTTTCATCACTATCCTTTAAGGATTCTTTATGAATACAATGAATTTTTTAGAACACTTCTCTATCAGTATAAAGGACTCTATGATTATGCCCTCAAAGATGCGTTTCTTTGTACGTATTTATCCAAGTTCAAAACACAATATGATGAATATTTGATAGCAGTAGCCCCGAGTTCATCAGTCGAAAATGAAAAACGTGGTTTTGCTCCAATGGAAACCATAGCCCATACATTTTCACAACATGTGTTTACAGGATTGTATAAAAAAGAAGCATATAAACAAAGTGGCTTATCATTTGAAGAGAGAAAAAATGTTGTTCATAAAATAGGTATTCATCATCCAGAAGAACTTCAAGGGAAAAAAGTTTTAATTTTTGATGATGTGATTACATCATCATCAACATTAACAGCTTGTCTATCTCTCATTAAGACAGGCCATCCTCAATGCATCGAATTATTAGTCTTATCAACAAAAAGCTTTCAAACAATATAAATGTACATTTCTTATAAAGAAGTGTACATTTTCATCATTTTCTATATGAGGAAAAAGTATTATAATAGAGTCAGAATAGGAGATGAAAACAATGAAAGTTCTTTTAATTAATGGTAGTCCTCATCCAAGAGGTTGTACTTATACAGCATTAAATGAAGTTGCAAAGACATTAGAACAGGAAGATATTGAAACAGAGATCATTCAAGTTGGTCAAAAAGATATTCGTGGTTGTATTGGTTGTCGTCAATGCAAAACAAATGGACAATGTGTTTTTGATGATGAGGTCAATGTAGTTTCAAAGAAATTTGCTGAAAGTGATGGTATTGTCATTGGCAGTCCTGTGTATTATGCCAGTGCCAATGGCACTCTGATTTCTTTTCTAGATCGTTTATTCTATAGTACTTTGGCAGATAAAACAATGAAAGTTGGAGCGGCCGTTGTCAGTGCCAGACGTGCTGGAACAACAGCTACTTTTGATGAATTGAATAAATACTTTACAATTTCTCAAATGCCAATTGTTTCTAGTCAATATTGGAATATGGTGCACGGCAATACACCTGAAGAAGTCCAACAGGATTTGGAAGGATTACAAACGATGCGTACTTTAGGTAAGAATATGGCTTTTCTTATCAAAAGTATTCAGTTAGGTAAAAAGCAGCTAGGATTGCCAAAAAAAGAAGAATCAGTTCATACAAACTTTATTCGCTAAAAAAATATGATTTCCAGGGAAATGACTATAAAAAAGATAAACTTTGATAGAAAGAAAAATAAAATTCATCGACAGGATCTGCGTTCTTTTTTAAAATCAATCATTTATAATAGACACAACCATGAAGTAAAGGAGTTGTGAATATGCAAGGTAAAGTAAAATGGTTTAATGCTGAAAAAGGATTTGGGTTCATTGATCGTGGTGAAGGAAAAGATGTTTTTGTTCATTATAGTCAAATTATACAAGATGGATATAAATCTTTAAATGAAGGTGAACTGGTAGAGTTTGAGCTTTATTCAACAGAACGTGGTTTGCAAGCCAGACATGTTGTAAAAATTTGATGAAATTGAGATATGTAGAAAGCATATCTCTTTTTGTTTTGTTCATGAATTTTACATGATATTTACTTTGTTTTCTTAAGATTATATGCTATAATGTGAAATGTTTCAGTATGCATGAAAGGAGATTTATTCATGGCAAGTAAAAAACAAGAAATTAGAAAGCAATTAAAAAAGAAAGAAGCCAAAGAATTAGAAGAACTTGGATTGAATCCTAATGCCCAAATCGTGGATTTAAACGATGATTTAGGTGAAGATGTTGTTGTAGAAACATTTGATGATGTGGTGAAAAAACCATCACAACCGATTGAATTTAATACAACACCACAAAAGGAAAAGAAAGGTTTTTTAGGTTCTATCAAAAAGGCTTTTTCACAAGATAATAAAATATTAAAGAAGTTAGAAAAGCAGGCACTACAAATTATGGACTTAGAGCCTCGTTATCAGGCAATGAGTGATGAAGAATTAGCTCATCAGACTGATCTTTTTAAAGAACGTCTACAAAATGGTGAAACTTTAGATGATTTATTAATTGAGGCTTTTGCGACTGTTCGTGAAGCTGCGTTTAGACGTTTAGGATTAAAAGCATTTAAAGTTCAGCTTATGGGAGCTATTTCACTTCATAATGGTGATATTGCAGAAATGAAAACTGGAGAAGGAAAAACATTAACATCTATTTTCCCAGTTTATTTAAATGCTTTAACTGGACAAGGTGTTCATGTTGTGACAGTTAATGATTATTTAGCTGAACGTGATAAAACAGACAATGGAAAAGTGTATGAATTTTTAGGTTTAACTGTTGGGTTAAATAAAAGAGAGTTATCTAAAGAAGAAAAACGTGCACAACATGCTTGTGATATTACGTATACAACAAATGCTGAACTTGGATTTGACTATCTAAGAGATAATATGGTGACAAGATTAGAAGATAAAGTTTTAAGACCATTAAATTTTGCATTGGTTGATGAAGTTGACTCTATCTTAATTGATGAATCAAGAACACCATTGATTATTTCTGGTGGTAAGAAAAATACCGCAGCTTTATATATTCAAGCTGATAAGTTTGTCAAATCTTTACGTGAAGATAAAGATTATGAAGTTGATATTGAAAGTAAAACTGTCGCTTTAACTGCTGAAGGTATTTCTAAAGCAGAAAAAGCTTTTAAGATTAAAAATTTATATGATCCTGAGCATACAGCTTTGGTACATCATATCAATCAGGCATTAAAAGCTAACTATACAATGAGTTTGAATGTAGAATATATGATTGCAACTGAAGATGGAAGCCATGATATCAGAAATGCCAGCATTATGATTATTGATCAGTTTACTGGTCGTGTGATGCCAGGTCGTGCATATAGTGATGGGTTACATCAGGCACTTGAAGCTAAAGAAGGAGTTCCGATTAAAGAGGAAACAGTGACATTAGCGACAATTACTTACCAAAATTTCTTCCGTTTATTCAATAAATTAGCGGGGATGACAGGAACTGCAAAAACAGAAGAAGAAGAATTCAGAACAATCTACAATATGCGTGTTGTAGAAATTCCAACAAATAAACCAGTTATTAGAGATGATAAACCAGATTTGGTTTTCGCTAAACAGGCTGCTAAATATAAAGCGATTTGTGACGAAGTTGAAAAAAGACATAGTTATGGACAACCTATCTTATTAGGGACAGTTTCAGTAGAAACATCAGAATTATTAAGTAAGATGTTAAATAAACGTGGTATTAAACATAACGTCTTAAATGCGAAAAACCATGCGAAAGAAGCTTTGATTATTGAAAAAGCTGGAGTTATGGGAGCTGTAACTATCGCAACGAACATGGCAGGTCGTGGAACTGACATTAAACTTGGTGAAGGTGTTCCTGAAATTGGAGGATTAATGGTTATTGGAAGTGAAAGACATGAGTCTAGACGTATTGATAACCAGTTAAGAGGTCGTTCTGGTCGTCAGGGAGATCCTGGATGTTCATTGTTCTTTGTATCATTTGAAGATGAATTGATGCAAAGATTTGCAAATGAAAAGATGAAAGATAGAATGGGATCTTTCTTAGAAGATGAAGCGATTGAAAGTAAAATGGTCACAAAATCTATTGAAAATGCACAAAAACGTGTTGAAGGTCAGAACTTTGATATTCGTAAACAATTATTACAATATGATGATGTGATGCGTCAACAACGTGAAATTATGTATAAAGAACGTGATGATATTATGTCACAAACAGATTTAGGACCTATTGTAAGAGGTATGTTTGATCAGGCTGTAGAAAATACAGTACGTCAATTTACAAAACATGATGGTAAAAAAGATAATGTGGATGTTGATGGAGCATTAAACTATATTTCTAAAAACTATATGTTATTAGCTACGTTAACAGCTAAAAATAAAGAAGCAGTACAACATGATGCAAAGAAATTATCAACAAGTTTATCTGAAGTGATTTATTTACAATATCAAAATAGATTTAATAAAGATTTACCAGCAGAAGTGAAATTGGATTATGAAAGAAGAGTTTTATTAGGGGTTATTGATCATACATGGATTAATCATATTGATGCTATGCAAAAATTAAGAAATGGTATTTATTTGCGTGCTTATGCCCAAAGAGATCCACTTCAAGAATATACTGAAGAAGCCTTCTACATGTTTGAAGAAATGACAAAATCAATTTCTCAAGATATTACACGAAATATTGTTCATATGGGTATTGCACCTGGTAGTGAACAGGAAAAACAAATTCCGGCTGTTCAGATAGAATTGGAGTTTAAAGCAGATTAATGGAATTATATGAAATGAAGAATGGGCTTGAAAAAGCCCGTTCTTTACTCAATGAACTCTTTATTTCGATTGATATTGATGGCTTAAAAAGAGAAATTGAAGGTTTAACAGTTCAAACAATGGATGAAAACTTCTGGAATGATCAAGACCATGCTAGAAAAATATATGATCAATTAAATGAAATGAAAAAGAAAGCTGATACATATGATCATTTAATAACAGCTTTAAATGAATTAGAAGAAACTTATCAATATGTCAAAGAGAGTGATGATGAAGACTTTAAAGCTGTTTTGGATGAAGATTATTTAACATTTGAAAAAGAAATGGATGATTTTGAAAAAACGCTTTTATTTTCAGGTGAATATGATCATCATAATGCGTTATTGGAAATTCATCCAGGTGCTGGAGGAACGGAATCACAGGATTGGGCATCCATGTTGATGCGTATGTATCAAAGATATGCTGATAAAAAAGGTTGGAAAATTGAAGTCCTTGATTACTTGGATGGAGAAGAAGCAGGATTGAAGTCAGTCAGTTTGCGTATTGTGGGATATAATGCCTATGGACATCTAAAAGCTGAAAAAGGTGTTCATCGTCTGGTACGTATTTCGCCATTTGATGCGTCAAAACGTCGTCATACATCATTTGCTTCTGTGGATGTCATGCCAGAATTTGACAATGATATTGAAATTGAGATTGATCCTCATGATATCCGTATTGATACTTATCGTGCTTCTGGAGCTGGAGGTCAGCACATTAATAAAACAGATTCAGCAATTCGTATTACGCACTTACCAACAAACATTGTGGTAACATGTCAATCACAGCGTTCACAGATTCAAAACCGTGAACAAGCTATGATTATGTTGAAATCTAAATTATATCAGCTCATGTTAGAAAAACAGGCTTCTGAGCTTAATGAAATTAAAGGGGAACAAAAGGCTATCGAGTGGGGAAGTCAGATTCGTTCTTATGTTTTACATCCATATTCTATGGTCAAAGATAATCGTAGTGGTTATGAATCTAATAATCCTAAAGCTATTTTAGATGGGGATTTGGATGAATGCATTTATGCCTATTTAAAATCAATGGTAAAGGAGGATGACTAATGCATCAGGCAAAACATCTTGTACGTGATACATTGCTTGTGTTATTAGGCAATTTAATTCTGGCTTTTGGTGTTGCTGTATTTGCTGTTCCATCTAACTTAATTGTTGCAGGAGCAACAGGGATTGCTTTGATTATTTGTGAATTTATTCCAGTCAATTATGCAACTGTTGTATTTGTCATTAATATGGTGATGTTATTGCTTGGATTTATTGTTTTGGGTAAGAAGTTTGCTGCTGGAACAATATTGAGTTCTTTGATTTTTCCCTTCTTTTTAGCAATGTTTGAAGCCATTCCACAACTTCAGCATTTAACTTCAGATATGTTATTATCAGCTATCTATGCTGGATTATTTACTGGACTGGGATGTGGAATTGTATTTAGAGTAGGGTATAGTACAGGAGGAATGGATATACCACCCATCATTATGAATAAAAAGCTTCATATTTCACTTGGAGTCTGTGTTTATTTATTTGATGTTGTTGTTTTACTGGGACAATCATTCTTTACGAGCTTTGAAGGTATTTTATATGGAATTATCACAGTGTTTATTACAGCTATTGTATTAGATAAAGTGACAATCTTTGGAGAAAGAAATCTTCAGGTACTTGTGATTTCTGCTCATCATGAAGAAATTGCTGAAGCTATCTTTAAAGAAATAGATCGAGGTTGTACTTTTGTCAATGTCACAACAGGATATTTCCATGATCAGCAAAAAGCAGTATTATGTGTTGTCAATAACAGAGAGTATCCTGTTATTAATGATTTGGTTATGGAAATTGATCCAACTGCATTTATTATTGGTAGTGAAATACATAGTGTTAAAGGTAGAGGATTTACATTACCTAATATTGATTTAGATAAACAAATAAGAGATCATGTTTCTTAATGAAAGTCATTGACAAATCAATGGCTTTTTTTGTGTTCTAATGATATGAAATAAAAAATATCCCTGTATTTATTCATACATGGGGATATCACCATAGTCATAGATAATTTCCTCCTGATAAAGAGGATAGCTTTCTATATAATTTTGATAATAAAGATAAGTTGTATAAAGGACATAGATAATACATGCCATTATTAAAGGAACAAGAATGATAGAAGCATATTGAAGAATTTTACGAGATTTCATATGTGTAATAGCATAATGATGATCGTAGTGATGATAAAAATCAATAACAATATCTTCAGGTAGTCCAAAATGATATATATAATCCTGATAGGAACAATCAGGATATTGTCGCTCATATTCATGTAATCTTGTTTTGAAGAATGTGAGAAACTTTTTTTCTTGAACATTGTGTAATGGAAATGTTGTATATAATTGATGATAATATTTTTTAGTATTTTTATTATTGAATTTTTGTTTTTTCATTTTGTAATAATGCCTCCATAGATTGATGAATATTTTGATATTCTCTTTTTAATGTTGTATATCTAACAAGACCAGGATCTTCAATATGATAGAAAACAATGTTTTCTAATGAATAGCTTGAAATAAGATGTGTATCTTGAAGAAAGAAAAGTGAAATGAGAATATCTCCTTCAATAATTTGAAAGTGTTTATTTAAAATCTGATAAATGTGTTCACCAGAGAAATCTTGTTGTTTCAATAGATGTAAAATCATAATTTCAAATTGAGGGAATTGAGATAGTTGCATAAATATTATCCTTTCTGCTGATTCGCAAATAATTCAATAAGTGTCTGCAAAGACGTATTTAAGACTTCATGAGGACGTGTAATTAATGTTAAATCTGTTTTTAAAACTTCATCTTCGAGGATCACATGGTTCAGCTTGGAGTCTGGATAGAAAGTAAGGATATTTTGTGGCACAATCGCAATACCCAAACCAGCTTGAGCCCATTGTAAAGATGTCCTTGAATCATCACATGTAATTTTAATATAAGGATGAAAATGAAGATTCAGGCAATAATCAGTAATAAGTGATAAATAACGCTGATGAATAATTAATGGTTTATTTTGATAGTCTGACATATGTGTCATGTTGGAATGTAAGAGTTCAGGAATACCAACGGCGACCATAGGATCCTTTAAAAACGCCTGACAATGCAGTTGGCTTTGATCAAAAGGGGTACGCACAATACCTAAATCAATATGATGTGTCATTAATAAGTCTATGATTTCATAAGTACTTCCTTCATAGATGCGAAAAGAAACATGGGCTAGATTTTGATTTTGAGCTAAACAACTTGGAAGAATATTGGAATTAGAAGATGTGATCCCAATTCTTAAAACTTCATTTTGCATATCTTGAATTTCATGAAATGTCATCTCGTTTAAAGAAATCATCTGTAAGCTTCTTTTATAAAGGACTTTTCCAGCTTGAGTCAATTCTATTTTTCGATGTCCACGTTTTATTAAAGTCACACCGAGTTCTTCTTCTAATTGTTTCAGTTGCATAGATAAAGGGGGTTGTGCCATATGTAAAGTTTTCGCTGCTTTGGAAATTGTTCCTTCTTCTACAATTGTTTTAAAATAAATCATCTGTTTAATATCCATTGAATCACCATATCCTAAAAGTATACCAATTATATT
>OGPH01000758.1_pt1 | contig 30408 bp, 19 predicted proteins | sample 1552891 | NCBI WGS metagenome assembly OGPH01 (sample SAMEA2580272, study PRJEB22360) | human gut metagenome | biome: human gut; feature: human-associated habitat; material: faeces | place: Denmark | collected 2008/2010 | reverse complement strand
AAATCAAGGGATTCAAGATGCGAGACAGGGGCTCAATATGGCCGGAACATACCTGTTTGCAATGATAATATTATTTCTCAATAAATTTAAAACAGCTTCTAAATCTTTCCCTATTTTTGTGTGAAATGCGAAAATGGGAGGTAGCTCGGTAGAAAAATAGGGCGAGTTCTTTTTTCTCCACTCTCCTTTCTCTATTTTTGTAGTCTCATTTGAATAGCCGAAGTGAAGAATAAAAAGCAAGGGAATAATTCCTCTAAATACAAAGACGGGCATGTGGTTGCTCTGTTGGTGCTCTCTCTCGTTTTTCTGTTTCTCCTGACTCAGTTGCCTGTTTTGGAGTGGGGTGGATTCGCGACGAAACCTGTCGATCTCTTTTCCGATATCCGTGTCGATGAGCAAGATTTGGATTTGCCGGGCGATGCAGAGTGGCAGGAGGAGGGAATGGAGTGGTTGAACGAGGGGGTGGATTCTCTTTCCTCTGTGGAGAAAGATGAGCCGCAGGATCGGCAAGTCGTGCCCGATACGATAAGGGTACAAGAAACAGCCGACACTCTTCTCGTAACGAATATTTCGTCCGATACGGCAGAGGTCGGGAATCTTCCCCGACGGGACGGCGATGTGGTTTTGTTCGAAGATTTCTCGCCGGGGAAAAATGGTTTGTCTCATCTTCTCTCGTCCTTGAAGGAACGAGCCTCATTGGGACGTCCCGTGCGTTTGGCATTTTTGGGCGATTCGTTTATCGAGGCCGATATATTCACGCAAGACGTGCGAAGTTTGTTGCAATCCCGGTATGGTGGGAGTGGTGTGGGATACGTGTCTATGCATTCCGATTTTCCCGGATTTCGTCGATCGGTCATACAGTCGGGCGAAGGTTGGGAAGTGCATAGTGTATTGAAACCCAAAGAAGTCGACTGGAAAGTCATGACTTTGCAGCAGCAGTATTTCGTACCGTTGGAGGGTGCTACGGCTCAATACAGAGGAACTGCGAAAATAGAACATGCCGATAGTTGGGCACTGTCTCGTTTCGTATTTATCGCCCGGCAGGATTGCTCGGTCGAGTTGAAAATAGCCGATGGCGAATGGCAGGTTTTTCCCGTTGCGGGTTCTCATGAGATTCAATCTTTGGCGGTAGAGGGGCAAACCCCACGTTTTCAAGTAAGGGTGGGAAATACGCCGGGATTTGCAGCCATAGGCGTGTGGCTGGACGATGTGCAGGGCATTGCTGTCGATAATATATCGACTCGTGGTTATTCGGGTCTTTCGCTCGGGGCGTTGTCCCGGGAAAGGGCGGTTCAGATGGACAGTATCGTTCCCTACGATGCCATTGTGTTGCAATACGGACTGAATGTGATGACTCCCGAAATTTTGCATTACGGGTCTTATGCCCGTAAGATGACAGAGGTTGTTCGTCACTTGCGGGAGTGTTATCCGCATACCGATATTATATTGATGGGAGTAGGTGATCGCAGTCGCAAAGCGAACGGGGCTTTCGTTACGATGCCGGCGGTAGTCGCTCTTTCCGAAGCGCAACGTCGTGCGGCACGAAGTGCTGGTGTCGTTTTTTGGGATACATACGAGGCGATGGGAGGGCACAACGGGATGCTCGATTATGTCGCTAACGGGCAGGCGAATAAAGACTATACGCACATTAACCATAAAGGCGGTAAACGATTGGCGACCGAGTTTGTCAAGTCGTTGGAGTATGAAATGAATCGGGAAGGCTTATGAAATTTCGTTTGTCGGTAATAGGGTTTTTCTTCGTTGTCGCAGTGCTGGCAGTGCAACTTTGTGCACAGCTGACAGGCGACACGGTTACTGTACCCTCTTTTTTGAAAAAAGAGAAAAACGTTATCGAGTTTAACGATGCCGATTGGTCGGCTCTGTTCGATGGAATGGTACGGTTGCAGAACGACACGGATACTGTTCCTCGGGTAGTGGCGATGGTTCATATCGGCGATTCGCATGTTCAGGCAGGGTTTCTCACCGAGGCTGTCCGATTACCGTTGCAGCGAAGGTTCGGGGATGCAGGGCGTGGGTTGGTCGTTCCTTTGAAGTTAGCGAAGACCAATGAACCGAGAGATTATTCGGTCGTGGCGGACGGAAGTTGGAATTTTTCTCGTTGTGTAGGGCGGAAGTATAGTAACTATACACCGGGAGTAGGAGGTATAGCTATTGTACCCCGTAACGGTCGCATTGATTTGACGGTTTCCACGCTTAGTAAGACCGATGACTGTGCAGGTTTCAAGAAAGTTCGTTTGTTCCATGCGCCGGTCGACTCTTTTCCGGGAGTAATTTCAGAACCTTTTTTGGTCGAGGGAGAAACCCGATTACCTTTTTTGACCCATTTTTCGTGGGAGGAGTCCGTGTGTAGCGTTCATCTTACGGGAGAAGCCGTCTCGAAAGAGACGCCTTTGGCCATTTATGGAGCGAGCCTTGAAACCGGTGAGAGCGGAATTCTTTACCACACTATCGGCAACAACGGGGCTTTTTACAGTAGTTATGCTGCCATTCCCGGCTTTTCCGAGCAAGTGGCAGCACTCTCGCCGTCGCTTATTGTTTTGTCGTTGGGTACGAATGAGTCGTTTTCCACCTCTTTGACCCGCGACGAGTTATATAAACAGATCGATACCGTCGTTTCGTCTTTGCGAAAAGATTGTCCGCAGGCTCAAATTTTGCTGACTACTCCGGCCGAATGTGCTCGGCGTCGGGTGCGTCGCGTAAATAAAAAACGTAGAGTTTATTATACGCCGAATGCTCGGGTAAAGCTCGTTCGGGAAATGATTCGTTCCTATGCGGTGGAGCATCGGCTGGCTTGTTGGGATTGGTACGAAATTGCCGGAGGCGAAGGTTCGTCCTCGCAATGGCGGAAGGCCGGGTTCATGGCTTATGACCGCACCCATTGCACCGAGACGGGCTATCGGGTGCAGGGCGAAATGTTGTATCGTGCTCTTATGAAAGCTTATCAGGAATATGTGGATAGAGTGGCTCAATAACATGAAGACCGGTGCGATCTCCTTTTGGGAAAGTATCGACGTATCGAAAGTCGTGGATTTATTCGTTTATGACGGGCAGAATCCGCTCATGTTCAATACCGGATTGTTTCTGTTTCTTTTCGTCGGATTTATCTGGATATACAGGTTGTTGGCGAGGCGCGATACTTTGCGTATCTACTTCGTAATACTTTTTTCTCTCTATTTCTATTATAAATCGAGTGGGCTGTGTTTCCTGTTGTTGCTTTTCGTCGCCCTTTCGGACTATTCGTTGGGGAGGCTTTTAGGTTGGGTTTCGTGGAAATGGATGCGTCGATTTTTCGTTTTGATGAGCATGGCGGTCAATTTGGGGATGCTCTGTTATTTCAAATACACGAACTTGTTGCTGGGTACGATTGCCGATTTCACCCGTGAGCCTTTCGAGCCGTTGGATATTGTGTTGCCCATCGGTATCTCTTTTTTCACTTTCCGTTCGTTGAGCTATATTATAGATGTGTATCGGCGGCAAATGTCCCCGGTGACGAGTTTGAGAGATTATGTTTTTTACCTCTCGTTTTTCCCTCCGTTGGCGGCGGGTCCCGTAGTTCGGGCGAAAGACTTTGTCCCTCAGATACACCGTCCGTTGGAGATTACACCTATGCTGTTGGGCGAAGGTCTTTTTCTCGTCATGTGCGGGTTGATTAAAAAGGTAGTTATCTCCGACTACATTAGTGTCAATTTCGTAGACCGCATTTTTGACAATCCCATGCTCTATACCGGATTCGAGAATCTTATGGGTGTCTATGGCTATACCTTGCAGATATACTGTGATTTTTCGGGTTATTCCGATATGGCTATCGGCATAACCTTGCTTATGGGGTATCGTTTTAAAATCAATTTCGATTCTCCCTATAAGTCGGGTTCTATTACCGAGTTCTGGCGTCGCTGGCATATCTCTTTGTCGAGTTGGTTGCGAGACTATCTCTATATATCTTTGGGCGGGAATCGTCGAGGCAAAGTCCGTACCTATTTCAATTTGTTCATAACTATGGTGCTGGGTGGACTTTGGCATGGAGCTTCGTGGCTTTTTGTGATATGGGGAGCTTGGCATGGCGTTTTGTTGATTGTCCATAAAGTTTATCGGCGTATATTCCCTGTGGTGAAAGACGATCGCCCGGGTATTATCCGCCATTTTTTTCATGTTTTGCTCACGTTCCATGTTGTGGCCGCCGGCTGGATATTCTTTCGGTCGCCTTCTCTTGATGTTGCCGGACAGATATTTACCCAGATATTCACCAACTTCCGTCCCGAAGCCATTCCCGCCTTCGTGTCGGGATACGCCGTTATATTCGTGGCTTTGGTAGTCGGTTATCTGCTCCATTTTGCCCCGCATCGCTGGTCGCAGTGGCTGCAACGCGAGCTTTCGTGGTCGCCGCTGGTAGTTAAGGCAGCTATTCTGGCGCTGGTACTCTTCTTTGTTTTGCAGGTGCGTTCGAGCGAACTGGTTCCTTTCATTTACTCCCAGTTTTAGATTATGGTAATTCTTTTATCAAGTGAAGGGTAGGAATGCCTGTTTGTTCTCTATCGGGAGAGTTTAGAAAAAGCCGTCGGATAGGTACATTTTCCTCTTTCATAATTATAGATTTATTAAAAGTTTTTATTACCTTTGAAAAGTGTCGATCTGTGTAGATCGATTCCAAACCAATACGTTTTTGGAGCTGTAACATACCACGATATAACTGTTGGGAACTATCGAGAAGCAAGCGATTAGGAACCTTAATATTCTAAAAAACGAAATTAAAATTTTACTCGATTATGAAAACCGGGTTATCTATCTTAGTTGTAGCATGTTGTCTATCTGTAAGTGTAATGGGGCAAATGAAAATTGAAAATGGTGAAGGAAATATCTTAGTCGGCAACTATGGAGAAAACACGATCGGTAATGCTGCGATAAGTCTTTACCCCAGTAATACGTCAGGGATTACCCGAGTTTCTTTCAACTCGAGATATACCGAAAATCAATCTGACCTCGATGTCTTTGTGGGGCGTTATCCCGATAGAACTGATGGACGAGAATCGCCTCGATTGCATCTGCACGGGGCATCGGGTGTAGAGATGACCACCGATGCGGGTTCGATTATGCAATATGATGCCGACACTTACGGAGACCAAGTCTATTTTTCTTCTGATGTCATCGGCAATTTTTATACCCTTTCCGACAGTCGATTCAAGGGTAATATAACTCCTCTCTCCAATACCCTGTCCGGATTAGAGCAACTTACAGGCGTTAGTTTTCGCTTAAACGTAAGTGCCCCTTCTGATTCTGCCCAAAATCGTAAGATAAATGTTAAAGGCGATAACCGTACCCGATTTGGTTTTTTGGCTCAGGAGGTAAAAGAGGTTTATCCTGAATTGGTGCGAATCGATTCGTTGGGCTATATGTATGTCGATTATATGGGTATGGTTCCTCTGATTGTGAATGCTTTAAACGAAATTCAAGCCAAAGTCGATTCTCAAGAAACTGTCATTGCCCAATTACAGCAGGAGTTGGTTGAATTGAAGCACAAGGGTGGAGAACCCGTATCACCGCTCCGTCGATCCGAACGGAATACGGCCTCTATCGAGTCGGAGAACACTATCGTTCCTGCACTTTACCAAAACAATCCTAATCCGTTTAGCGCTACCACATTCATACGGTTTGCTTTACCTTATGAAACGGTACAGGCAGACTTGTATATTTATGATATGCAAGGTACTCAAATACGTCGGATTGAAATTGTCGACCGAGGTAAAAGTTGTGTAACTTTACAAGGTTCCGAGCTCTCGGCCGGTATGTATATTTACTCGCTCATAGCCGATGGGAAAGAGATAGACAGCAAACGTATGATATTGACTAAATAAGGGAAAGGAGGTGAGTGTATGAATCCGATTATTATGCGGTTTCGGCATATAGCCGTTTCTCTATCATGCCTTTGCTTGGCTCAACTCCTAAATGCCCAGCTGACTCACACGGTGACTTTCGATCGCAATCTTCTAAGTATCGACACAACCGTGGTGGATCGTGTTTCGTACTTGAAAATTAAATATCTCGATTTATGGGGAGAGGGTAACATCGGATCCCCCGAATTGCCGGTTCACTACCTGCGCTTTTCGGTCCCTTACAATGCTGTCGATTTTACGGTAACCATCACAGAACAGAATACCGTTACAGAACATTACACATTACCTGTTTATCCCGTTCAGCCAGTACAACCGATTGACTCCGCCGATATCCCGTTTGTTTTTCCAGATAGTGTTGTATACAACAGTAGCCGATATTGCCCAATATCTCCGGTACAGGTTGTCAATGAAGGTTTTCTCGATGGCGATAACCACATCGTCACCATAGCCGTATGGCCGATAAGCTATGCTCCGGCCAACGGGGAGATGATGTTTCGCAATTCTGTGACAATTCGGCTCGACTATACATTAAGGAATGGAAATACGACACTGGCTTCTGCCCCAACACCGATACTTTGGGCTATTACCCGCCAAAATTCACGAAGGGTTCATCGATGGGGTCGGGAACAAACCAAACGGCTGGTAGTCAACCCTTCGCAGGTCGATGGATTTGCACCAATAACCATAGCGCATGCAACGGTACCCCTTAACGAAGCGACGGTTTTACCCAGCTATGAATACACGGTTGTCACAAGTAGAGCATTGGCACCGGCTTTTGATCGCCTATTAGGGTGGAAACGGCAAAAAGGCCTTTCGGCGGGAGTAGTCTGTATTGAAGATATTCTGGCATGCCAAGAGTTTCAACAAGGGGATACTCTATCCCATATCAACGACGATGCCGGTAAGCTACGGGCTTATTTGGAACATGCTTATAAATTAGGTCCGCTTTGTTATGTTCTGTTAGCCGGAGATTATAGTGTCTTACCCATTCGATACGGATATAGAGAAGATTATAATCCGATGTATCCATTAGATAATATATATAAGATACCTACTGACTTGTATTTTAGTGATCTTAACGGGGATTGGGACTTAAATAAGAATCATTGTTATGGAGAACCTAATGCCGATCAAATAGATCATTATCCCGAAATTTTTGTGGGGAGACTGTTGTGTACCGCTCCACAAGAAATTAAGAATTATACTGAGAAGTTGTTGCGATATGAGCGGAATCCCGGTAATGGAGATTATAGTTACTTAAAGAAAGCTTTTTACTTCCAAAGTGATGATCCTCAGGAGAATAATGAGGCTGATACAGTAAAAAGAGCCTGGGGATTAACCTTTAGTGAACACAAAATTATGCAAGAAGAACCCTCTTTCGATGCAAATAAAACTACCGGCCCTACCGGGAAGCAGGTAATCGACGAGATGAACAATCGATATGGTTTTTTCAGCTGGCATGGACATGGAGCTCCCTCTTATATAATAGTAAGTAATAATGCTCAGATTAATAGTAATCGGGTGATTACCGCATTCCAAAATGTCAATTCAGGGAATTTTATCCAAGAAAGTGGTCATGGTTTGGATTGCTTGACCAATCACGACTATCCGGCTATCGCCTATTCAATTTCCTGTACATCAACTCCTTTTGATATTTACGGGAGTTACGATATTCCATACAATATAGGGAGTTCCTTTACCGTGGCTGGGTTGTATGGCGGTCCTGCCTTTTTAGGGAATACTCGTGAAGGCTTTTATAGGAATTATGCTTCGGTTCGATTGGAAAAAGCGTTCGTCAATTTAATCAAAACGGATAATTGTATTGGAACTGCGGAGGCTCTTTCAAAAGTATACCTAAATGATCATAAAGACCAGGTTAACGATCCTGGTGTAGATGTTGCTCATAGGGTTATTTTAGCCCATCACTTGATCGGCTGTCCCGAATTTTCCATGTGGACCGATATTCCATCGGTTTACAGCGGAGTATCGGTAACTCGAACCGACCACTCGATTACGGTCTCCGGCGCAGGGATAGCAGGCAGCAAGGTCGCTATTACGTCGGGTGCCGATCGACAGCCCGAGGTAAAAGAGGCTACAAGCACAAATATCACGTTCACCAACGTTTCGCCTAACAGTGTCGTAACAGTATATAAGAACAATGCCATACCCTGTGTGGCACCGTTGTATCTGCAAAACGACACGTTAGACGCTTCGCAATATTTCCTGGTGAGCGACATTCATATCGGTAGAGCGGTAGATGCGAACCGCTCCGAAGGGAATGTGGTTATAGAATCAGGCTCCCTGACTTTCGAATCGAGCGGCGATGTATGGATTGGTGATGGGCTTGTTATAAAAGACGGAGCCGCATTGGTTATTAGGAATACTGGCAAAACCGTTCTGTCCGGTGGACTTGTCGAAGGGGGTGGTACTCTACGAATTGATGCCGGCGAAGGAATAGAGATATTGCCTGGCTTTGAAGCAAAAACAGGAGCGAATGTCGAATTTAAATAACACAAGATATGAAAACACAATCATTACTTTGTAGTTTTGTGCTGATGTGCATCGGCGGCATGGCCTTGCAGGCACAGGAATATGAGTATGTGCCCATCGTGCGAGAGAATGTTCGATGGACATTTAGTGATCAAAAAGAGAAAATGACTCTTTTACTGGATAACCGATATATTGAGGGGAAACTATATGCCTATGCCTATATGCCAGACTTTTCGTTCAGGACAGATATTTTGATATTCCTGCGCGAAGAGAATAAAGTCGTCTATCAACTTGATATTAATATAGATCCCTTCGATTCGGTCCCCATGAAATCCGAGATTCCCATTTACGATTTTAATGTAGAGCAGGCCGGCGATACCATGTGGGCCTGGCATAACGACCCGCCCTATTTCGGCATGGTGGTCGAGTGGATTGACACGATACTCATTGATGACACATACAGGAGACGAATCAAACTAAAAGATGTCGACGGAGTCTGTATCGAAGGTATTGGTTATACCGGCAAACGAAATAGCCTCTACTATCCCTTCTGCAATTCCGATACCGAAACGGGAACAAGATATCTCGACCGGTTAGAGGCTATTGAAAATATAGAGGGTCGGCTTATTTACCAACCCGAATGGTCCAGATTGGGCACCTATGAATATGTGCCTTTCGTGCGCGAAGGGGTGAAGTGGGGATATGACGAATGCTATCGTTTCGACGGCGATACGGTAGTCGGTGGGGTGTCGTACAAGAAATGCTATGTCAGCGAGAGCTGTCCCTTTGAAGAGGGGCAGACACTCTATGGCCTGGCTCGCGAAGAAGACCGGGTGGTCTATTGCCTGCGCCCCGGCGATGAGCAGGAGACAGTACTCTATGATTTCAGCGTCGAGAAGCCCGGCGACCGGGTGTCTACTCGGCTCAATCCCGATGGCGAACCGGTGATGCGCATCGACACCATAGCCGTGAATAACGACCAACTGCGGCGACGCATCAAACTGCTGTCTGGCAGTTATATCGAAGGGTTCGGGAGCCTCGAGCCCTGCCGGGGTTTCTTCTTCCCCTTCGAAGCTACGGCGGAAGAAATCGGCGATCCGCACAACCGGATCGGATACATAAAGAATATGGAGACAGGCGACTATGAATACAAAGGGATAGTCAATACGTTGCGCGACGAGTGCGAGTTTGGCCGGTCGTATGAGCCGTTTGTCAGAGACTGTGAATACGGCTATTATCAGGCCAATTACCATTACCACAACGGTGACTTAACGGGTGATTATGTCCACTACCGCATAGCCGGCGATACGCTTATCAATGGCAAAGCATACAAGAACATCTCTCTCACCGGTGAATGTCCCGATTGGGAGAGAATCCCCCCGGCCGAACAAATCAGGGAAGAGAATCGAAAAGTATATTTCCGATACAAGGAAGAAGAGATGGGTTATGATTTCAACTTGACCAAAGGTGATGGTATTATCCTGAGCGACGTGCACCATGCCTTAGATACAGATATAAATATAACTGTATACGATGTAAAAACCGTCGAGTTTGCCGGAAAAGAGCGCAAGTGCATCTATTTCAAAAATAGTTATGGCTATTATACAGGCTATTGGATGGAGGGTATCGGTGATATGAATCAGGGGACCTTATGGACTTTCGATGATCATGAAGGCTGCCCATATCCGGATATACCGTGTGATGAATATACACATATCCTCTATTACCTACGGGAAAACGGAGAATATATCTATTTACAGGACAACCACAACGGGACACCTCTGGACGACGGCAACTGTATACTGGCCGTGGGCGAGACTCGCATAGCCGCCCTGCGCATCGCCCGCACGCCCGATGCCTTGGTCGTGACCCTGCCGGGCGACGGCTACCGCCTGGCCGAACTCATCGACACTACCGGCCGCTTGGTGTGGTGCGAATACCTCGACGGTGAACCGGGCGAGGTGATTATTCCCACCACCGGCCTCGCTTCGGGTATCTATGTGGTAACTCTCACCGACAATCGCGGTGGGCGTATCGTGCAGAAAGTCGCGTGGTAATTGGATATGGTCAGGATTTTTAAGGAGGGTCGTCTAAGGGAAGTTGCAGTTGAACCCCGTCGAGACTGTCTTCGGGTGAACTGCTTACTCAGACGCTGATAAACCTGATTTTGCATCCCTCGAAGTTACAGGTAGACAGTAGTTTTTGCGATAGGTGGTGCAACGTTGTGTCCGAGCCGACCAGTGTAGTTTGAGTTTTCGAGCGGGTAATCTGTTTGAAATTTTCAAATTTGATTAAGGATAGCGGAGTTGAAGGTTTTTCCCCTATGGCTTTATAGTAAATAAGGTACTAAATAAGATTAAAATTTGTAATAAAAGAGAGAAAAAAAGAAATAATTGGGTCGATGTTACAGCTTTTGGCGGGAAATACCTATATTTGTATAGAAATTTGGTGGGATAATGGCCGGAAGTTCGAAAGATATAATAGATTCACTGATTGCTAAGTTTCATGCTATGAGTGATTTATGTAAAGCTTTCGAGAACGAAAACGGTATTTTGAAAGAGCAGTTGATGCATCAGAAACAAGAGATGCAAGCTTTGCAAAGTAAGTACGAAGAGTTGGAGAAAAGATATAGAAATTTGAAACTCTCGAAGACGGTTGCGGGGCAAGATGGTTCGAGTACCGAAGAAACAAAAGTCAGGTTTGCCAGATTAGTGCGGGAAATCGATAAATGCATCTCACTCTTGAACGAATAGATGCTATGAACGATGATAAATTAAAAATAACTCTGAGGATCGCCGATCTGAAAACCCCGTTAGCTTTGCGGGTCGATTATGGAGCGGACGAAAAATATTGGAGAGATGCTGCCGACTTGTTCAACAAGCGTTGGGCTTTTTATAAGGACAAGTATAAAGACGGATTGATGGATTCGGAATCTATGATGGCGATGGTGGCGGTAGAGATGGCTCGATTGTACTGTGAAATGGTACAAGACCGTAAAACCTTGCTGGCCGATTTAAGAAAACTTGAAGCCGAGGCTGCGAAGATATTAGACGGACATACCGGAGAATAACGGTACGGAAAAGAGAGATAATTCCTGCACTGCGACAAGTCCTTCGAAAGGACCGGTTGGTAGTGCTTTTTTTATAACTATAATTTAGAAAAGATGAATTACATACTATTGATTTTTTCAGTAATTGGCGGTTTGGTCATAGGGGGGCTTGTTGTCTTTCTGGTGAACCGCTATCTGCTGGCGACTCGGTCGAAAACGATTTTGGAAGAGGCCGAAAAAGAAGCCGAAGTAATTAAGAAAAACAAGCTGCTCGAAGTGAAAGAGAAGTTTATCCACATGAAAGCCGAAATGGAAAAGCAGGCGAATGCCCGCAATGCTAAGATACAGTCGGCCGAGGCTAAACTGAAACAACGGGAAATGCAGCTTTCTCAGCAGCAACAAGACCTGCAAAAGAAAAAAAGTGAGACCGATGCCATTCGCGCCAACCTCGATACTCAGCTCGAAATGGTAGAGAAGAAAAAACAAGAACTGGAAAAACTCCATAAGTCCGAAGTGGAACGGCTCGAACACCTTTCGGGAATCTCTGCCGAAGAAGCGAAAGAACGTTTGGTAGAATCTTTGAAGGAAGAAGCCAAGACGCAGGCAGCCTCTTATATCAACGACATCATGGACGATGCCAAAATGACGGCCAACAAGGAAGCGAAACGTATCGTGATACAAAGTATCCAACGGGTAGCGACCGAAACGGCTATCGAAAACTCGGTTACGGTATTCCACATCGAATCCGATGAAATCAAGGGTCGTATTATCGGGCGTGAAGGTCGTAATATCCGAGCTCTCGAAGCGGCTACCGGGGTGGAAATTATCGTGGACGATACCCCCGAAGCCATTGTGCTTTCGGCTTTTGATCCCGTTCGCCGTGAAATCGCCCGTCTGGCCTTGCATCAGTTGGTAACCGACGGCCGAATCCACCCGGCACGTATCGAAGAGGTGGTTGCCAAAGTGCGTAAACAGATCGAGGAAGAAATCATCGAGACCGGTAAACGCACTGCCATTGATTTAGGCGTGCACGGTCTGCATCCCGAATTGATTCGTCTGGTGGGTAAAATGAAATACCGTTCTTCCTACGGGCAGAACTTGCTGCAACACTCTCGTGAAACGGCGAACCTTTGTGCCGTTATGGCTTCGGAACTCGGTTTGAATCCCAAGAAAGCCCGTCGGGCCGGTTTGTTGCACGATATAGGTAAAGTGCCCGATGAGGAACCCGAATTGCCGCATGCATTGTTAGGCATGAAGCTGGCGGAGAAATATAAGGAAAAGCCTGATATTTGTAATGCTATCGGAGCTCACCACGACGAAACCGAAATGACCAGTCTGTTGGCTCCTATCGTACAAGTGTGCGACGCTATTTCGGGAGCTCGTCCCGGCGCTCGTCGCGAAATCGTCGAGGCTTACATCAAACGGTTGAACGATCTCGAACAGTTGGCTCTGTCTTATCCGGGCGTGTTGAAGACTTATGCCATACAGGCCGGCCGCGAATTGCGGGTGATTGTCGGAGCCGACAAGATAGGCGATGCCGAAACCGAAAACTTGTCTACCGAAATTGCAAAACGTATTCAAGACGAGATGACTTATCCCGGTCAGGTGAAGATTACCGTTATCCGGGAAACTCGGGCTGTAAGTTTCGCCAAATAACAAGGAGACGCCATACCGCTCCACTTTAAAAACGAATGACGAGGCCGTAGGGCGTTACCCGAATGAAATTCGTGTACGATCTATGGCTTTGTTCTTGTTAACGACAAATTCAAAATGGATAATACAAACGATAACAATACGATAAATCCGTCGGAAAAAACACAGCTCGACCCGTGCGCTTGTCGTCGGAAAGGTGCGAAATTGGAAGTCTACGACTGGCTGTCCGATATTCCCGAATCGCACGACGATACCGATTTGGTCGAGGTGCGTTTCAAAAATACCCGAAAAGGATATTACCGTAATACAACTCATATCAAACTCGCTCCCGGCGATTTGGTCGCTGTCGAGGCTTCGCCCGGTCATGATATCGGTGAGGTTACTCTCACTGGGCGTTTGGTCTTGATACAGATGAAAAAGAACAATGTAAAGATCGATAATCCTGAGTTAAAGCGTGTCTATCGGAAAGCCAAACCCAATGACTTGGAAAAATTCGAAGAAGCTAAGGCGAAAGAGCATGATACGATGATTCGAGCCCGCAAGATTGCCGAAGATTTGCATTTGAATATGAAGATCGGCGATGTCGAATATCAGGGAGACGGTAATAAGGCTATCTTCTATTACATTGCCGACGAGCGGGTCGATTTTCGCCAGTTGATTAAAGTGTTGGCCGAAGCGTTCAGAGTGCGTATCGAGATGAAGCAGATCGGAGCGCGTCAGGAGGCCGGACGTATCGGGGGCTTGGGACCCTGTGGTCGTCAATTGTGCTGTTCGGGTTGGATGACCAACTTTGTCTCGGTAGCGACCAGTGCTGCCCGTTTCCAAGATATAGCCCTCAATCCTCAAAAGTTGGCCGGACAATGTGCCAAATTGAAATGTTGCTTGAATTATGAGGCTGATGCATACGTGGAAGCCCAGAAGCGCTTACCATCGCGAGAGATTCCGTTGGAAACGAAGATGAATACCTATTATCACTTTAAAACCGATATTTTCAAACGTGAGATGACTTATTCGACCGATAAGTCTATTGCCTCCAATTTGGTAACGATTTCTGCCGATAGGGTATTCGAGGTAATCGCTTTGAATAAGAAAGGAATAAAGCCCGATACATTGGAGTCGGAAGCAGGAGCTCGTGCTCCCGAACGTCGTGATTTCGAAGACGTGGTGGGACAAGACAGTTTGACTCGCTTCGATAAGGCGAAGAAAAATAAGAAACGGAATAATAACGGAGGTAATAACAATCGTCGTCAACAGTCGGGCGAGCGCAATAACCGTTCTAATAATAACAATCGGAACCAGAATAAGTCTTCCCGCGATGGAAATAAAAAGGGCGGAAATGACAATGGCAACCATACGGTGGCTGCTCGCAACGGTAGTGAAAACAATTCGTCTAAACCTGCCGCTTCCGATAAGAAAGAATAGATGGGCGTATGTGGAGGAACTTGGTAAATACAGGTATCGTTTGTCTTTTGTTGGGAAGCACGGTCTCTTGCGGGCGAACCGATGTGTATAACGAGTTTAATACCCTTCCTAAAAACGGCTGGTTCAAACGGGACGTACAACGCTTTACACCGGAAGTTCCCGATACTGTGAACCGGTATGATGTCTATTTGTCTCTGCGGCATAACGGAGATTATACGTATAGAAATTTGTGGCTTTTCGTTTCTTACAATGATGAGGACGGAGTTTTGAAAACCGATACGGTAAATTGTGAATTGGCCGATGAGTTCGGACGATGGTCGGGCGGAGGTTGGGGCTCTTATTATCAGCAGGAGGTTTTGCTGAATGACGATTTCCGCTTTTCGGGCGAGAAGGAACATGTCTTCACTGTGCAACAAGCTATGCGGGACGATCGTATCAGAGGAATTTCCGACGTGGGGATTCGTATCGTTCCTCATGAAGAAAAGTAAAACGAAATCGAAGCATAACGATTCGGTAGAAAATCCGTGGGGGATAGGCTTGAATTTTAGAGATGAATTCTTTGTAAATAATCACATTTCGGACTCATCGATGAGGTTGATACGTTTCCTCTGTTGCGGATATTTTTTAACCTCTCCGTCACTGCATGCTACTTTCCCTATATGGCTGCTCCACACAGAGGAGGAGGTTTAATACCTTTCTGCCACATTATTTTATCGAAAGAGAAGGATTGCATTTACCCTTCTCCCTTGCCGTGTTCCGTAGCATTACGGTGAGTTGCGTTAGCGATATAGGGAAGACACCGAAGAATCGATGGTTTCTGAGGAGAGGGGTTAGATGTATAAAAACACAATTCCTTCTGATTTTTCACGGAGTCATATCTTTGCTAAATTATCGACTAAGTCATTATAACCGATAGGGCATATTCAGAAATGATAAGCCCTATTTTTGTCTATAAAAAGAGAGTTGCCCTTTACTCCCGCAAAAGGCAACCCAAGTTCTCAAAAATTAAAAGATGCAAATTGAGACTTTATGTGATTATTAATTTCCTTCCTGAAATTTTTGATTCATTTTCAACAGGTTTATCGTGTAAGCTACTACATTTTGGGATTCTTGAATGACAGTGAGGTAAACGATTCCTACTTTGATGTAGGAGACTTGTTCCCGCATGTGACGTATTTCTTCCCGTTTGAGTACACCTAATTGATTGATGAGTATATTCCCTTGATTGTAGAGGGCGGCAAGATCTCCGAACGCATCTTTTTCGATCGATTGCCGGCTTTCCTCCAAGAACGATACGATCGATTGCGCTATCTCTCCAAAGCTGTCTTTCTGGCTTTGCTCCAAAGGATTGAAATTATTGTCGGTATGTTCCAAACAAGGTTCGCAGGTTCTTTTTATGGAGTGGATAATGTCGTAAGAGAAATCGTTCCCTTGAAAATAATAGAGACCTTTTTCTAATCCTACTTTGTCATTCAAGTGGGAGACTCCTATGGTTCCCAAACGTTTTACTTGTTTGAAGTATCGCCGTTCCGTTTCTATATCGCCCATCGCTTTGCGCAGGGTTCTGTAACTTTCGTTGAGGAAACCGGTGGTGACGCGATGATATAGGTTGGCACTCCATTCGAGGACTTTGGCGAATTCTTCCCGGCTGAATTTTCTCAATAAGACAAGTGCTTCTTGCTTGTCTTTGTTGGCGACCATCTGTTGTGCCAGCGAGCTGTTTTTTTCTTGTTTTAGTTTTTTATTGTATGATATTTGGCTGTGTATGAGCATATAAGCGGCTAATGCTCCCAACAGGATAATAGCGATACTACCTCCGAAATAGACAATCATCGTCACTGTAAAACAAATCAAAAAAGCGGCTCCGGCCGTGAGAAACCAACCTCCGATAACGGAGATGACTCCGGTGATACGGTAAACGGCACTATCGCGTCCCCAAGCTCTGTCGGCAAGAGATGTACCCATAGCAACCATAAAGGTGACATAGGTAGTGGATAGGGGTAGTTTCAACGAGGTTCCCAGTGCGATCAACAAGCTGGCAAGCACCAAATTTACCGAGGCTCTAATTAAGTCGAATGCCGCACCGTGTTCGAGTATGACTTCGTCTTTGTCGAATCGGGCGTTGAGCCAAGTTCTGGCTTTGGGCGGTATGTTATTGACAATAAAAGAAGATGTATTTGTTGTCATGCGCACCAATTTACGAGCGATGGGAGAAGTCCCGAAACTTTCTTCTCCGGCTTCTTGGCGGGATAGGTCGAGAGAGGTTTTGATTACGTTATGTGCTTTTTTGGAGGTGAGCAGGGCGACAACCATAATTATACCTGAACCGATGAGGAATATGGAAGGCGTTGAAGCCGAATCGAGAAGAGAGGTCATCAAGTACTGATCGGGACTGACGCCGTTGCTGTTGGCGATGTAGTCGTGGTAGGTCGAATAACCGGCCAAAGGCATACCGATAAAGTTGACTAAGTCATTTCCCGCAAAAGCTAATGCCAGAGCAAAAGTTCCCAACAAGACGACTATTTTCAAAATGTTTATGCGACACCACATGAGTACCTGCATGAGTATTGTCGTGCATAGGAAGCAACAGCCTAAAAGTATTTGTGTGTTGTCGTGAATCCATTGGCGGTTTTCGGGAGTCATCAGCGTGGACTCTTTTAATCCCTTGATAAGTATGAAATAGATGATGGAGGTAGCCGCGAATCCGCCGAATAACGCACCGAAGTATTTTAACTGTTTCCGGTAATTGAATTTGAAAATCAAGCGGGCGATGTATTGTACCAAAACACCAAAGAAGAAGGCGATGGCTACGGATACGAAAATGGCTACGATTACTTGCAGAGCTTTGTCTGTATTGATGAGGTCTCCCATTTGCAAGGCTCCTGCGCTATTTATCGTTTTCACGATAGCCAAAGCAAATGTGCCGCCTAACAATGCGAATATCATCGATACGGTGGTCGATGTGGGGAGTCCCATCGTATTAAATATGTCGAGTAAAACTACATCTGTGAGCATGACCGCCAACAAGATACTCATGATTTCGTTCATGTAGAAATATTGGGGCTGATATATTCCATGTCGTGCGATATCCATCATACCGTTCGACATGGAGGCTCCTACAAAGATTCCTATTGCGGCGACCGCCATAATTACTTTGAAGGGGGCTGCTTTTGCCCCGATAGCCGAATTGAGGAAGTTGACGGCATCGTTACTGACTCCCACCGATAAATCGAAAATGGCGATGAGAAAGATAAAAATAACGATGATCAGATAGAACGTTTCCATAATGTCCAATTTGCATGTTTTTTCACTCGCAAAGAAACGATATTGATGTTACAGAAGCGTTACAAACATGTATCTATCTTGTTTCTTTTCTTCGATTTTCGTCGGTGGAGTGCCGGAAATTCGAGCAGGAGATTCTGTAAGAGGTAAAAATGTCCTCGGTAATTGTTCGATTACTTTCGGTATCATGGCTTTCTCAATAGACTATCTTCATCGTAACTCGATTTTGTAAAGCTCGTCAAGGTTTACTTTCATTAGAACGTTGGATTATATCCAGAATTCTATAATCGTATCTGAAACAATTGAATCCTATGCGAATTTTTCTCTCTTTCTCAGAAAGATTCGGACGAATTGTAATATTGTTTTTGACCGGTAGAGTGGCCGATGAGATGATAATTTCTCCCCAGTCGTAGGAATAGTCTGCCCTGTCGTTGTATAGGTCATTTTCTACGCTGTCCAGATAGCATTCTATACCGTTTACTTCTAACCAGTTGACGAAGCAAAAAGGATTCTTTTCTTCTGTACTATAAACAGTTAGCTGCCCTCCTCCCGCCGGTATCGTATATTCGTCACGGGTCGTTTGTGTCAAATCTGTACTCTCGATTTTCAAAGCGACCGGATTGAATTTTTCATCTTCGTTAAGAATACAACCAGAGAATATCACGATATTTGTGAGTATCAGTAGCGTTCCAAGAATTTTTTTCATGAGCTTCCGAATGAAAGATTACTACTTAATAAATGCCAATTGTGTGAATTACTGCATTTCGAACTTTGCATTTATTACGCTTTTCCACATCTAAACGGATTGTCGATAGACTATTTCTTTTTGCTTTTATTCTCTTTCTTTATTGAATCTGCCGATTTTTTCGATTTACTTGCATTCTTTGCTTCTCCGGGTTCGGGCTTTTTCCATCTTAAAATCTGAGCTGTCCGTGCCGGGAGGTAGAGCATGAGCCATTCTTTGTTGTCTTTTTCGAATAACGGATCGTGTCGGGTGAGGTGTTTCACTTTCATATCGATGAGTCCGTATCCTCCGAATGCAGGATCGTCGCTACTGAGTATGTGCTCGTATTCTCCTGTCGGGGCCAAAATGCCGTATCCGTTGAAGGATTTGAACGGGTGGAAGTTGAATACGAAAAGCAGATCGTCGCGCAGGAATGCGAGTACTTGGTCTCCGTCGTTTTCACAGAGTTTGACAATAGGGGTTCGTTCGAATTTTTTCTTTTGGCTTATGATGTGAATCATGGCTTCGTCGAAGGCTCCGAGGTATTGATATTTCAAATCATTTCGATCTACGAGGTCCCATTGCCGACGGGCGTATTTATAGGACCAGCCGTTTCCTTGACGCGGAAAATCGATCCATTCGGGGTGGCCGAATTCATTTCCCATGAAGTTGAGGTAACCGCCGTTGATAGTCGAGAGGGTTACCAGCCGTATCATTTTATGCAGGGCCATGCCTCGATCTACGATCAGATTGGTATCTCCCTTGCTCATGTGCCAATACATGACGTCGTCGATGAGCCGGAAGATAATGGTTTTATCGCCGACCAGTGCTTGGTCGTGGCTCTCGGCATAATTGATGGTCTTTTCATCGGAACGCCGATTGGTCAGCTCCCAAAATATGGCCGTGGGTTTCCAGTCCTCGTCTTTTTTCTCTTTAATGGTCTTTATCCAGAAATCGGGTATTCCCATAGCCATTCGGTAATCGAACCCTATTCCTCCGTCGTTGAATTTCGCTGCTAATCCCGGCATTCCGCTCATTTCTTCGGCAATGGTTATCGCCCGAGGATTTACTTGGTGAATGAGTTCATTGGCCAGAGTGAGATAAACGATGGCATTGTCGTCCTGCCCTCCGTTGTAATAGTCGTCGTACGAACCGAAAGCCTGTCCCAAACCGTGGTTGTAATAGAGCATCGAGGTAACGCCGTCGAACCGGAACCCGTCGAATCTAAATTCGTCGAGCCAGTATTTGCAGTTGGAGAGCAAGAAGTGGATTACATCGTTTTTTCCATAGTCGAAACACAAAGAGTCCCAAGCGGGGTGCTCTCGCCGGTGGTCGCCGTAAAAGTATTGATTGTACGAGCCATCGAATCGACCTAACCCTTCGACTTCGTTCTTGACGGCATGAGAGTGTACGATGTCCATAATGACGGCTATTCCCATTTTATGAGCTTCGTCGATGAGCGATTTCAATTCGTCGGGTGTCCCGAAGCGAGACGACGGGGCGAAGAAACTGGATACGTGATACCCGAAAGAACCGTAATAAGGGTGCTCTTGTATAGCCATGATTTGTATGGCGTTGTATCCATCGGCAACAATGCGGGGAAGTATCTTTTCTTTAAATTCGGTATAACTGCCAACTTTTTCTTCCTGTTGCGCCATACCGATGTGACATTCGTAAATCAGTAGCGGGGAGGTTTGGGGGCGAAACGGCTTTTTTGAAAAAACGAAAGGCTTTTCGGGATCCCAAATTTGTGCCGAGAAGATATATGTTTCGGGGTCTTGCACGACTCTCGTGGCCCATGCCGGAATGCGTTCTCCTTGTCCTCCGGGCCAGTGTACAGATAGTTTGTAAAAGTCGAGATGGTGTAACGTATCGAGTGGAAGTTTTATTTCCCATACTCCTCTGCCGATGGCCAATAACCGATATTCGGGGCGTTCTTTCCAGTTCGAGAAGTTTCCTATCAAATAGATGGCATTGGCATTGGGCGCCCACTCCCGAAATACCCAGTGGCCGTTTTCTTTATGTAATCCGAAGTAAAGATAGCCGTCGGCAAAATCGGAAAGGTTTCCTGTTCCTCCGGTTAGTTCCGAAATTTTTTCCACGGCACGATTGTGTCGGCCTTCGATAGCCTGTTTATAGGGAGCCAGCCACGGGTCGTTTTTTATCAGTTTCAGAGTTTTCATAGGGCTGTATTTTAAGGAGGAATATAAAGAGCGATGCAGTTACTGCTTCTGCCCGTTGTTTCTGTACAAAGAAAAAACAAATGACCCGATGTGAAAATTTTTTGCACGGCTGGGCTCGATTTCCTTTGCATCACGTGCAAATATAATGAAAGTCGAGCGCAGAACAAACAAGTTTATTTATTTTTATATCGAATGTGCTTTTTGTATTCGGTAAGTTTAAATATATGAAAATTACTGCCGGAGACGACCGTGTGGTCGAAAAATCGACTTTGTGTTTTCCCCCGGAGGTTATTTTCGGTGTGTTTTACTTCGATGGACAACTTTCTTTATCTTTATTCCTTCGGGGAAATTTGTCACTGATGAGAGGTGTGGCTGTTCGACCGGCGTATGTGGGGTGGGTTTTGCGACAGCCGTATTCTGTATTTTTTTCGGTTCAATAGTTTCGGTTTTTTCTCCTTCGTGTGGAACCGTGTTTGTTGCCGTTTCTTTCCCGTTTGTCATCGGTTGGGTTTCGTTAGAGACGGGAGTAGCTTCGGCGGAGCCTTTGGGGGTGTATTTGCGAGCATAACGTTCGAGGGTGTTAATGCTGCTCATGAGCGTTTTCACTTCTTTGGGATGCTGCATAATATCGAGTTCGAGCAATTGTGCGTAATAACGCAGCAATACTTGATTGCGTAACAGTTCTATTTGCATACGGCTATTTGCCAGTTCCCGGGTGAATTTCTGTTCTTGTGTTTCCATACTTTTTTTGAGGCAAATGTATGGTCGGGGCATTCGCATTTTATGGCATGATTGAATTTTTTTACCCGATCGGTATCGGGTAAAAGTAGGGAGGAAGGGATATGTCCGATATAAGCAGACTGATGAGATGTCGTTTTTCAATACCATAAGCAAGAATGATGTAGTATTTCTAACCCCTCTCATCGTCGCTACCGCTCCTCTGTCTCTCCCCTATATTTTGCTGTGCAAAACACAGGGGAGAAGTGTTAATACTTTTGATAACAGGAACAGAGAGGTATGTGTTTTCCTCCTCCTCTTTGTGGCGTCAGCAATAGGGGAGGTGGCACGCAGTGCCGGAGGGGAAGTCCGAGAGAAGATTTATGTCGTTATTTCGGTGCGATGTTCAATTCGAACGGAGTATCGGGCGTATATCCGCTACGGATTCTCCACTCTTGCGGGTAGAGGTTGTTGGTTCGGTTGCCAAGATGTTTTGCCCAGCCGAGGGGAAATCCTTCATAGGTGACAAGTATATATCCTCGGGGTAAGTCGGTGGGCAGGAAGAGGCTTTCTCGTCGGAGGTAGGCGAGGGCTGTGTCGAGGGAGGCCTCGTAGTGGACGACTTGGTTCGTATCGAAGGCTGTGGAGAGGGCCAGCGAGATATGCGGCACGTAGTCTTTTCCTTTGAGCGTGGCTACGGTGATACCGGTATGCAACAGGTCGAGATGTCGGTCGAGGAGTTTATAATCGGTTGTATACTCGGCCGGGATAGCGATAATTTTCTCTTCGTCGGATATGAATGTATAGCGGTCGGGGTTGGCAACGAGAAGCCTCCATTCATCGGGTATAGCTATTCGGGGTGTTTTATTTTTTTTGTTGCGTTTCTCTGTCTTTTCGGCTGTCGAGAGGAGAGCCTCTCGTCGAGTTTCACCGGGTTCGCCCGGTTTCCGAAGGATTGCCATAAAGAGACCTTCGCCCCGGGTACGGTGGGGCATGAAGCGATAGGCGGGCAGATCGCCAACGAGTGCAGGCGTTATGTTCCAAGCTGGGTCGATATCGACTGTGAGAGGTATGGCCCCGAACTTTTTTCGGAGGAAACCGATCATCTCCTCGTTTTCTTCGGTGTTGTAGGTACAGGTGCTGTAAATGAACAATCCGCCGGGGCGTAGAGCGTTCCACACATCGGTGAGAATGGCGCGCTGTCGTTCGGCGCAATGCGCCACATTCGCCGCTGACCACTCGGTGATGGCGGCGGGGTCTTTGCGGAACATGCCTTCTCCCGAACAAGGGACATCGGCGGCAATGATGTCGAAGTATTCTTCGAGTGCGCCGAATGCCGAGGCTTCGTTGCGGGTGACTATGCAATAGGGCGATCCCCATTTGACAATGTTTTCGGCGAGGATATGCGCCCGGTTGGGTATGACTTCGTTGCTGACGATTAAACTGCCGACCGGGAGCGACGCAACGGCATCGGTCGATTTTCCACCGGGTGCGGCACAAAGGTCGAGATAACGGACCGGCTCATGAACGTATTGCCGTATTACCCGATTGAGGAACATCGATGCCGCTTCTTGTACGTAGTAGGCTCCGGCGTGAAGCCGGGGGTCGAAGGTAAACGTTGGCCGGGAAGAGAGATAGAACCCATGTTGAGCCCAGAGAACCGGATCGCCTATCGTGCCTGTCGGAGTGCTTTTCGAAGGGTTGAGCCGTATGCTTGTCGGAGATTCCGATTCGAGCGACTCGGCAAAGCGGGGATAGTCGTCGCCGAGTAATCGGCGGGTGCGTTCGATAAATGGGGCAGGCAGGTCCGTCATAACAGTTTCTGTTTTTCTCTTTGGGCAAAAATACCTATTTTTGTCGAACGGTGAAAATGGGTTTTGCCGATAAATCGAATTTGTATGCTCAAAACCGCATTATATCTGATTCCTGTTCCTCTGGGCGATACACCAGTCGAGCAGGTGCTACCTTCTTATAACCGCGAAGTAATAGCCGGGATACGTCACTTTATCGTAGAGAATGTGCGTTCGGCCCGACGGTTTCTCAAAAAATCGAATCCCGATATTTGTATCGACGACTTGACGTTTTATGAATTGAACCGTCACACGGAGGCGACAGAGGTGTCGGGATTTCTCGAACCGTTGCGGCAGGGATATGCGACAGGCGTGATTTCGGAGGCCGGTTGCCCGGCTGTGGCCGACCCGGGGGCCGATGTGGTGGCGATTGCCCAGCGGGAACATTTGCCTGTGGTTCCATTGGTGGGACCTTCGTCGATATTGATGTCGCTGATGGCTTCGGGATTCAACGGGCAGAGTTTCGCTTTTCAGGGTTATCTGCCTATCGAGGCGGGAGAACGGATAAAAAGAATCAAGCAGCTCGAACAACGGGTATATGCCGAAGGGCAGACGCAGATATTTATCGAAACGCCTTATCGTAATCATAAGATGATAGAGGATTTGGTGCGTTCCTGTCGTCCTCATACGAGGTTGTGCGTGGCGGCGGATATTTCTTGCCCCGATGAAAGTATTCGTACGCTCTCGTTGGGTGAGTGGGCGAAGACGAAGTATGATTATCAGAAAACCCCTGCCATTTTTTTACTTTATAAGTAGGTTTTTTCCCTTTGATTATAGAGTTTAACCCCTCGCCCTTCGGGCATTCCCCTTATATTCCTTTATGGGAACGTAATACTACACATAGCAGGGGAGGAATTTTAATGCCCCTCTGCCGCATTATTTTGGAGAATGAGATGGATTGTATTAACCCTTCTCCCCTGTGTGGCGTTGGCCATATAGGGGAGACACCGAAGAAACAGTAGTTTCTGAGGAGAGGGGTTAAGAAGAATAGCATAGAATTTTTTAATTATAGATTTAACCCCTCCGTCTTGCGGACACCTCCTCTATATTTTGCGTTGTAAAACACCCTGTAATGCTACAAGACACGGTTGGGGTGAAGTTGAAGGACAATCTTTACTGGCAGAATCGTTTTTTTGCCTTTATGCTTCGTCGGAGATCGAAGAAATTTAAACGGGTTCTAAATATCTTACCTTCGATAATTTTCAATTGTGCCGTTAAAAAGCTATCTTTGTGCCCCGAGGAGAAAAAAGGATATGAGCTTACAATTTCTAAGCCTTGCTAGCGGCAGTAGCGGCAATTGTTATTATCTGGGAAACGAGGAGTATGGCATACTGATCGATGCCGGCAAGGGTGTGCGGACGATCAAGAAGGTTTTGAAAGAGTATGGTATCCCTTTTGAAAAAATCGTTGCTCTGTGCATTACCCACGACCATGCCGACCATATCAAGGCGGCAGGGACATTAGGCGAAAAATACGGCATACCCATTTATACCACCGAGGCCATCAAGAACGGAATGAATCGTAATTATTGTATGGTCGATAAAATTTACAGCGCTCATCGGCCTATTGTAAAAGAGATTCCGTTCAAGATCAAGGATTTTACGATTACAGCCTTCGAAGTACCCCATGACGGGAGCGACAACGTAGGCTTTTTTATTTCTTACGGGAATTTGTATTTTGCTTTTGCGACCGATTTGGGACATATCACCCCTACGGCAGATAAATATTTGCGGCAAGCTAATTATCTGGTCATCGAATCGAATTACGATGAGGCGATGTTGCGTAACGGTTCTTATCCTCTCCATTTGCAGAGACGTATTCTTGCCGATAGCGGCCATATGGACAATGCCCGTACGGCCGAATATTTGGCTCGAATCTATACGCCGGCTTTGCGAAATATTTTTCTATGTCATCTCAGTGGGGATAACAATCACCCTGAACTGGCTTATAAGACGGTGGAAAACCGACTTTACGAGGAAGGCATACGAGTGGGTAAAGATGTGGAGTTGGTGGCACTTACCCGTAATCACCCATCGGAGCTTTATACGTTTGAAGAGTCGGAAAGAATGGATTGGGACAGTGCGGTTTCGGGAGACGGCGACTGTCTTGGATAGCCGGATCGTTTGCCGGAGTGTCAAAAATAGTGATTGCGAGAAATTTTTTTGAATAATCGTTTGCCGGTTTCTCGAAAAGAGTTACCTTTGCACCCGTTCCATTTAAGAAGTCGACTCCGTAGCTCAGTTGGTAGAGCAAATGACTCTTAATCATTGGGTCGAGGGTTCGAGTCCCTCCGGGGTCACAGAAGCGCTTGCAGAGATGCAAGCGCTTTTTTTTGTAAAAATTCGATAACAGGAATAGGGTGATGGGGTTAAATATCTGGTATAAACGGCTTAACGAGATGTTGTTTTCAACCCCTCCGTCCTTGCGGACACCTCCCCTATGTTTTGCAGGACGAAACACCCCGTAAGGCTACGGGACATGGCAGGAGAGAAGGGAAAATACCCACAAAGCATCGGAGCGAATAAAAGCGGTTCAAAAGGATACTTTCAACACTCTCCCTCTGCTCGTCGTAGATGAGATAGGGGGAGTGCCCGCAGGGCGAGGGGGTTAAGCCTTCAAAATATAATATGCTATCTTTCAATTTCTTTTCTCAAAAACTGTTGTTCCTTCGGTATCTTCCCTATAACTTACACAGCACCTCGTAATGCTACGGGACACGGCAGGGGAGAAGGGGAAATGCAGATTCCTCTCATTCATTAACATTCAAGTCTATCCCCATGAATTTTCTACTGAACCTATATTTATACACAGCCCCGCACAGATGTCATCTGTGCGGGGCTGTGTATATTGGGATTTTATCCTTGCCTATTGTATTAAGGAACCGATACGAGTGTAGCTCGGTCGTTTACTTTGACTATATAGATTCCTGCGGTGGGGACAGTGAACGATTGGACTTGTTTGTCGAATAGGTGTTTCCCGGTCATTGTGTAGACTGATATCGATTCGTTCTGGTAGCCTTCAATTATGATTTCCCGCCCTATGGCATATACTTTGTTTCCCTGCTTAGGCATGGAAATTCCCGATGCCCAACCTTCGCTTTGCAGGGTGACGGGAATCGAAGGTAGAATGTCGTTACCTGTGAGGTAGTCGTATTGGACGTAAGAGGCCCCGAAATGGAGAGAGTTGTCCTTGACAGAGGCATTTTGAAGATTGCTCATGCGGTCGATCCGAAAGCCTTGACCGATCCAATCCGTGAGGTCGAAACAATTCTTGTCGTTGACGGTCACGGTACAGTCTCTCCCGTTTCTGAAAGTGGCAGACGAGAGAGCCGTATTACTTGACAAATCGAGCATAAAGAGGGGGCTTCCGCTACACTCAAAATCGGAAAGTGAAGTGCAAGATGACACGTCGAGGTATGAAAGTCCGGAATTTTCATAAAGAGAGACGGAGGTTAACTTTTCGTTTGTGAGCGATAGGTTCGCAAGTCTCGGACAATTTTGCAAATGAAATGTGGATAATTCTGTGCAGCCCGACACGTTCAGCTCTTCGAGCATTGTGTTCCCGCCGATAACCAGTGTCCTGATGGAATCGTTTGTCGGGCGGAAAGTCGTAGCGTTACTGCCCGACAGTCGAAACATTTTGAGGGAAGGAAGACGGGTAAAATCGAACTGGTCGATGTCGTCGAGTGGGTTATTGTCGGCCATGAGGTCTTGGAGAGCCGGGAGAATCCCGAAAGAAAAGTTTCGCAATCGGTTGTCTTCACAAGATAAGTAAGTCAATTTGGGTGAGTTGGATATACGCAATTCTTCTATGCGGTTGTCTCCGCAAGCCAGCCATGCGAGATCGGGGTGATTTTCAAATATGAGGGTGTCTATATTGTTGTGCTGGCAATTTACTTCGGATAGATGCGTGTTTCCCGAGAGGTCGACCGCTTGGAGTTTGTTGTTCAAGCAGTCCAACCTTGTGAGGTTTTTGAAGAATTCGAGTCCTTTTAGTGTTGTTATATTGCGTTCGTTTACATTGATATAAGTTGTTTCGTTAAATTCATAGTCGGACATATAACCGTCGTTCAACCAGTCTATGGTGTGTAAATATTTCTGAAAAGCCGTGTCGGGGAAAACGGTAACATCGTCAATAGCGAGATAGTGCTCAGGGGCTATCATGAACGGAACCGAGTTGTACTCGGTCGGGCCGATAATCTCACCGATGCCGTCATTGTCCAAATCGGTGAAGATATCGACTGTGGCGATAGTTCCCTGTTCGGCTGTCAATAAGGAATTGTAGACGTATGTCTGTTCCTCGCCTTCTTTCAGTACGAGGAAATCGCTTTCAAAAGGTTGGGCTATACCGTTCCCGGAGGCTTTGTCGTAACAAAAAGCGTTGATGCAGCCGATAAAGCAGCCCGAGGTACAACGTACCGTGAAAGAGGCTTCGAATTTATCCGGAGACACGCAGCCTTGATTTTTGACCGCAATGGGCGAGACGAGTTCCAATACGCTTGTTTCGGGTGCGGGCAACACGGTTATGTCTTGTTCGCATATTGGCTGGTATTTGACTCGTAACTGCAATTTGTATTCTCCTGCCGGAACGGGTCTGTCCATGGCGCCTATTAGGATTTCGCTCCAAGAAAAATCGATTGTATCTCCGGGAGTCAAGTCTACCGGCCTTTGTTTGCTCCAAGAGTATGAATTGTCGGTTCGGGTGAGAAGAAGTTGTATATCTCCGGAATACTCATAACCTGTTACGGAGAGTTTTATATCGAAGTCGGCTCGTTTCCCGCTATACAGCTCGTGCTTGGGGGTAATTTGACTTGTAAATATGGGTTCTATCGCCGGAAGCGAGAAGTTTTTGCCCTCATTGGATACTGTTAGCGACAGGTATTGTATTTTATTGGAAGGGAACGGAACTACTTTTGTTTGATTCTTGCCCGTTATTCGGTAAATAGGGTAAAGATTGTATTCGCCGATTGGCAGCTCCGGTAAATTATCGAGGGGGATATCAAAGAAATACCGCTCATTGTATTGGGCCGGAAAAGATTCTGTGGTTATGAAGTGGAATTGGGAGTCTCCTCCATTCGATGGCTTGATTTCGATGCCGGTCTCGATGCTTATAGTTTCCTCACCGGCGTTTATCACATCGGCATTATAGCCAAAACTTCCATTTTGGGAATCTGTTAAAAACAAACTCCCGTATCCGATAATGGAGAGGGGAACGTGTCGGTTCGCATCGGGGCGCTCTATACCGTAAACGATACATTGTCCCGAACTGTAATCGCCCGCTCCTCCGCCGATACCGACATCGCTCAAACGAATGGCATAGAGACGGAAATAGCCGTTGGCATGACCACCCCACCCGAAATTGAAATGGAAATAGCCGTTCCCGTCGTATCCGTCACAGACGAACGCATGCACACCTCCGGCATAATATAGAGGTCTATTTTCTGATAATTCGTTATAAATAAGGTCTTCCCATGTTTTAATGCCATATTGGTCTTTTTCGGCGTAAAGTACTCCGTTGTATCCGAAATAGTCGTTCAGGGCAGGAGCGATATTTGTTGAAAAAGCGGCACTTTCGGTGGCTCCGTATTTCATTTTTACCGCCACACCGCAATGGTACATCAGTTCGGCCACTTCCGTGCAGGCTGTTTCTTCGCTTCCCGTTCCGTATGTAGGGGTCATTTGTTCCCAATTGTATCGGGCTTTGCTGAAATCGACATCTCCGTAGGAGCCCGATCCTTGTTCCGGCCAACGGTGGTGATACATGAGGATAGACATGGCGGTAGCCACACACCCCGTGGGAGCATGTTTCCCGTTTATAATCGGAGTTAGACGATTGTAAGGATCGTCTTGATTCCACATAGCCTCGCATAGCGGGGCGATAGCCGGTTTGTCGGGGGTAGAACCTTTGGGAGAGGCCGATATCGACTGTGTTTGATTTGCGGCCCATTCCAGTTCATCGGCGTAGCTATTCAATAATTCCCTTAATCCATCTGGAATATTGTGAGGGTCGAAGCTACCTTCGTCTGCGTAACCCAAGACTATCGGTTCGTTTTGTGCTCCGACGACAACGAAGCCGTCTGTTTCGCCTCGGTTAAAGATATAATAAGCCGTTTCGTTGTTACTCAGCATTCTTTTTTCGGCTAATTTTAGTCGTGGGCTTTGTCGGGAAATGTCTCGTTTGGAGGGGATTTTTGTAATCCGTTCGTTGAAAAATCGACAAGCCTCTGCGCGGGCTGTTTCTTCATCGATCGATTGGGCTTGGAGTAGCAAGGTACAAGCACTCAGCATGCCAATCATAAAAGTAAGTTTTATTTTCATATCATGTTGGTTATTGGGATTTTCATTCTCGGCTTATTGCTTAAATATCTTTGTTACAAATATAATAATATAAAAATTTTTTATCCCGATTTTATAAAGAAAATATAATTGTCTATATTATTTTATAATAAGAGACTCTTTGATTTTGAAAATACACGAATGGGGCGCGAGGGGGATATTGCGTCCGAAGGCGATGGAGTTTGAGGGCAGGACTGTTACCCGGTAATTTGATTTGCGCTTGTGGCTTGGTAGGAATTTGAAAGGGCTCATTGATACTTCAAATCCCTTCGTTCTTGCGGCCACCTCCCCTATATTTTGCTGGGCAAAAACACCCCGCAATGCTGCGGGACACGGCAAGGGAGAAGGTTAGAATGTTTTGTCTTGTTGCGTAGAAAACTACAAAAGCTAAGAAATGTGTTGTACTCCTCCTCTGCGCACGAATGTGCGATAGGGGAGGTGTCTGTAAGGACGGAGGGGTTGAAAACGCCATCATATCAGTCTGTTTATACCGGACATATCCCTTTCTCCCCTGCCATGTCCCGTAGCATTACGGAGAACGGTGTTAGCTATATATGGGAGAGAATATACAAGAACAATCCCCACTAAATTTTTACGGCCCTATTTTTTTGCCTAATATGCAAATGGTAGGCTGCATCTTCTGTATTATGTATGGTAAAGAGTAGGCTTTGCCATAAAACAAAAAACACCTGCAAGACTGATTCTTACAAGTGCGGACATATATAGTTGTTTTTGGGGTAGTGGGCGTTGACGGATTCGAACCGCCGACCCTCTGCTTGTAAGGCAGATGCTCT
>OGPH01000757.1_pt1 | contig 30448 bp, 27 predicted proteins | sample 1552891 | NCBI WGS metagenome assembly OGPH01 (sample SAMEA2580272, study PRJEB22360) | human gut metagenome | biome: human gut; feature: human-associated habitat; material: faeces | place: Denmark | collected 2008/2010 | reverse complement strand
AAGCCGTGAAGCCCTCGAGTACTGGATGCCCGTGGACTGGTACAACGGCGGCATGGAGCATACCACGCTGCATCTGCTCTACTCCCGCTTCTGGTATAAGTTTCTGTATGATATAGGCGTAGTGCCCACCAAGGAGCCCTACAAAAAGCGCACCAGCCACGGCATGATACTGGGCGAGAACGGCGAAAAGATGTCCAAGTCCCGCGGCAACGTGGTCAATCCCGACGATATAGTGGAGGAGATGGGCGCGGACGCCTTCAGGCTCTATGAGATGTTTATGGGCGCATTTGATCAGCCCATACCATGGAGCACACAGGGCGCAAGGGGCTGCCGCAGGTTCCTGGACAGGATCTGGCGCATGCAGGATATGGTAAACGGCTTTGACGGCATACGTCCCGAGATGAAGGCGCTGGTACACGGTACCATAAAGAAGGTATCCGAGGACTACGAGGCCATGAAGTACAATACCGCCATTGCCGCAATGATGACCATGGTGAACGAGCTGTACAACAACGGCAGCGTATCCAAGGAAGAATTCCATATACTGCTCACGCTGCTAAACCCCGTGGCGCCCCATATGACAGAGGAGCTGAATCAGAGGCTGGGATATGAGCAGCCCCTGTACTGCACCCCCTGGCCCAAGTGGGACGAGAGCGCGCTGGTGAAGAACACCATAGAGTACGGCGTACAGGTGAACGGCAAGATAAGGGCCCGTATAGAGCTGCCCATCGATATGCCTAAGGAGGAGGTCGAGGCTGCGGCCAAGGCGCACAAGGATGTAGTGCCCTTCCTGGAAGGCAAGACCGTACGCAAGGTCATAGTTGTTAAGAACATAGTGAACATAGTAGTCGCGTAGGATTTGACAGAGAATGCCGCTCATTTGGAGCGGCATTCTTAAAAGGAGGGGCTATGGACTCCATATACATGAAAAGCGCCATCGCGGAGGCGGAAAAAGCCTATGCCGAAGGCGAAACGCCGGTGGGGGCAGTAATAGTGAGGGACGGCGAGATCATCGCCTCCGCACACAATATGACTGAGCGGCTCAACGATTCCACCGCCCATGCGGAGCTTCTGGCAATACAGGCGGCAGAAAAGGCGACTGGGGACAGGCGGCTTTCAGGCTGCGCGCTGTACGTCACAATGGAGCCGTGCCCGATGTGCGCCGGGGCGGCGTTGAACAGCCGCATAGAGGAGATAGTATTCGGCGCATGGGACAGCGAGATGGGCAGCTGCGGCTCCCGGACTGACGTTACAGACGGGCGGCTGCCGCGCAGGGCAAAAACAATGGGCGGTGTGCTGGAAGAGGACTGTCAGCGGCTTCTAAGGGACTTTTTCAGGGAAAAACGGGGCAAATAGCTGGTCTATTGTGTACATATCATGAACTTTCGGCGGAATATATTTGTTTTTAACGCAGGTTTAATCTTTTTGAGATAAACTGAGCATAATAAAAGGCGAAAGGAGCGCAAGATTATGCTTAAGCTTATTGAAAAGGTAAAGAATGCGATGGAAGCAAGCGAAGCCGCCGAGGCAATGAATGAACTGATGGGCCACGACAGGGCAAAGCAGGGCAGCATGAAGGAATGCCTTTCTGCGCTGCTGAAAGCCGCCGGAGTGAACCACGCCGCAGAGGTATACAGGGCCAGAGAAGGCCGCATGGCGGGTCGCAGGGGCTACAGCTTCGCCTTCCTGTCAAATGGCCGCAGATACTGGGGCTTTGTGGACAGAATGACTATGGAGGTGCTCCGTTTCCGCTTTCAGGCGGCATAGTGCTTAAAAAAACTTTAAACATATGATATAATGCCCATATCCAGTATTGGATATGGGCATTGATTTTATTTTTAAGGAGAATTGCCGTGCGCATACTCGTTGTGGAAGACGAACAGGACCTGAATAACGTTATATGCAATAAGCTGCGCGCTTCGGGATACAGTGTGGATAGCTGCCTGAACGGCGAGGATGCGCTGGACTATATCCGCGTGGGCAGCTACGACGGAGTGCTTATGGACATAATGCTGCCAAAGATAAACGGCTTTGAGGTGGTAAAGATGATACGCGCCGAAGGGGATCGCACCCCGGTGCTGTTCCTTACTGCCAGGGATACCGTGGAGGATATAGTTCACGGGCTGGACATAGGCGGCAACGATTATCTGATCAAGCCATTCTCCTTTGAGGAGCTGCTTGCGCGCATACGCGTGATAACCCGCAACAAGGATCAGGGCTACGCAAGCGTCCATACCCTTGCCGATCTCAAGGTGGACAGCGCCGCCCGGACCGTTTACCGCGGGGATAGGGAGATAGAGCTTTCGCCAAAAGAATTCGCTTTATTGGAGTACATGATAATAAACAAGGGCAAGGTATTGAGCCGCGAGGCCATAGAGGATCACATATACGACGTGGACTACGAGGGCGGCTCAAACGTAGTGAATGTATACATAAGATTCCTGCGCCGAAAGATAGACGAGCCCTTTGAAAAAAAGCTCATACATACCGTCCGGGGCTCAGGATATGTATTAAAGGAAGAATAGCGTATGGCAAAGAATAACAGCAGCCAGGCTCCCAAGACCAGACCGAAGTTCTGGGAGGCCATATCCGTAAAGTTCATAATCATATTCTGGTTTACGCTGCTCATGGTCATTGTGTCGGCACTGGTAATGGTGTTCATGTTGACGGTGAGCAGGCTCACCATGGAGCAGGACATGCAGCGCAGGGTGCTTTCCGGAGTCAAGGCCAACAGCAACGACCTGAAGTGTGAAAACGACACCATACAGGCCAAAGGCGGTTTCCAGTATTACGTAAACGGCGTATACTGCCTCATATATGACGCGAACTGCAACAAGGTGGCGGGGGAATACCCCGAAGGCTTCTACACTAACGCCGGCTTTGAGGACGGAGTACTGCGCACAACTGAGTGCGGCGGCAAGAAGTATTACATATACGACAGCTACATCACCTTCAAAAACGGAAGGCACGCCTGGATACGGGGCGTATCCCTTACCACAACCACCGTGACTGTGGCCAGCACCGTGGCAAAGGTAGCGTCCTATGTACTGCCCGGCGTAGTAGTAGCCTCCGCTATCGGCGGCTACTTTATAACCCGGGCGGCATTGAAGCCAATAGACGAGATAACCAAGATGTCCGATGAAATATCCGAGGGCCGGGACCTTTCACGAAGGCTGAATATGAGAAACGTCACCATGGAGGCATACATACTCGCCCAAAGCTACGACAAGATGCTGGAGCGGCTGGAGCGAAGCTTTGATATGGAAAAGCAGTTTACCTCGGATGCTTCCCATGAGCTGAGGACGCCCACGGCGGTGATAATCTCCCAGTGCGAATACGCCCAGGAGCACGACGCCACGCCGGAGGAATTTCAGGATACCATAGCCATAATCAAGCGGCAGGCCCGCCGCATGAACGCCATGGTGTCCCAGCTTCTTAGCTTTGCCCGAATGGAGCAGGGAACCCAGAAGGTAAAGCTGGAGCATGCTGACATAAGCGATATAGTTGAAGCGGTATGCGAGGAGCAGGCGGAGCTTAATCCCGATGTGGACTTTCAGTGCGCCATAGACCCGGGGATATGCTCAAATGTGGATATAACGCTTATGAGCCGCCTTGTGGAAAACCTCATAACAAACGCCTGCAAGTTCGGCGGCAAGCATGTCAAGGTGGGCCTTTACGAGGAGGATGGGCAGATATATCTGTTCGTCCGGGACGACGGCATAGGCATATCCCCGGAGAACCAGAAAAAGGTATGGGACCGCTTCTGGCAGGCGGAGCCCTCAAGGAGCGACAACCGCCAGGGCAGCAACGGCCTTGGACTTTCCATGGTGCGCGAGATAGCCAAGCTGCACCGGGGGGAGATGAGCCTGCAAAGCGCGCCCAGGCAGGGCAGCACCTTCACATTAAAGATGCCAAAAGAAGAATAAGCAAAAGGCTTCCCCACCGGGAGGCCTTTTAAGTTGCCCATTAGAATTTCAGCTTTTCCATGCGGTCGAACACCTCTTTTATGGTATCCAGGCTGCATGCGCAGACGAGACGTATGTGACCCTCTCCCGATGAGCCGAAGGCGGAGCCGGGGGTGGCGAGTATGTGGCACTTTTCAAACAATACGCCGCAGAACTCTTTGGAGCTGAGGCCTGTCTTTTCAATATTGGGGAAGACATAGAAGGTTCCGCCGGGCTGCCCCATGGAAAGATAGGGTATGTTCTTTATGCGCTCATAGGCGTAGAATACCCGCTCCTTATACCGGCTGATGTACTTATCCTGTATGTCCTTCCGAAGCTCCAGCGCCTTTATGGCGGCGCGCTGAGAGGGGGCGGGGGCTGTGTAAACGAGGGAGTTATTTATATGCATGGCAGCGCTGACTATATCGGGAGACGCTATGATGTATCCTATGCGCCAGCCCGTCATCATGAAGTTCTTTGAGAAGCTGTTCAGCGTGACGGTGCGTTTCATGGCGCCGGGGAAGGAGCAGATAGGCACGAAGGGGCCATTGAACATGTAGCGGGTGTATATCTCGTCCGCTATTATCAGAAGGTCGTGCTCCTCTGCAATGTTGTACAATAGCTTCAGCGTGTCAATGCCGTAGGCGGCCCCTGTAGGATTGCAGGGGTTATTGAATATGATGGCCTTGGTCTTTGGTGTGATAGCGGCGCGGAGCCTGTCCCCGTTTATGGCATAACCCTCCGAGCCATATGTGGGCACCTCTACGCATACGCCCCCTGATAGCTCTATCTGGCTGCGGTACATGGTGAAATATGGCGAAAACACAATAACTTCATCGCCGGGATCGAGCAGCGCCATCATGGTGAGCCCCATGCCCATGCAGCTGGAGGCTGTGACAAACAGGTTTTCCCGGGAAATATCGATGGAAAAGTCCTCTTTGTACGCCTTTATGACAGCGTCTATCAGCTCCGGATCCCCCTTGGGGTCGCCATATTTGGTGTATCCCAGCCGGGCGTCCGAAAAGGCTGCGTCTATTATACGGCTGTCCGTGATGAAATCGGTATCGCCTATGCTCATGTCTATCACATCGCTATAGCGGCTCAATGCCTCCGTATCCAGAGAAAGGCCGCCTGAGATGTTCTGAAAGCGCTTTGCAATGTAGTTTTTCATATTATTTATCCTCTTATGCCTTGGGGTAGGGTACTACGGTGGAACCGTTGGGAATAAGCAATATGTCCTTATCCGCTATATCTGCCGCAGCGAGCAGAGCGGCCATATCGGTATATGCCTCTATGCCCATAGGGGCCAGCGATGAAGGGTCGGCGGTAGTCAGCAGCATTATCCTGTATTTTTCCGCCTGCTCGCAGTTCATGAAGAATATATAGCCGGGTATGGTGAAGCCGGCCTTCAGCTCCTCATAAAGCCTGCCTTCTTTAAGTGGCTTAAGCCAGTCGAAATACTGGGCGGGGCCTCCGCCCTCCACGGCCTCCATCAGCACTATCAGCGTGCCGCCGGCGTTCAGGCCGCTTTCCACGTTGTCTATGATCTTTGTACCCTGATAAAGGGACATATCCTTGGGATAGCCGCCGCAGCTGGTGATTATCACGTCCGCCTTTTTGACTATTGGCACCCTGTATATCTCGTCCACCCTATGGCATGCCAGCTGCCATGACTTCATGGGATCGCCCGAGATTATATGGGCAAGCTGCATATCCGCGTTCGTGACCAGGTTTATGCCGAAAAGGTTCTTTACCATAGCCGCTGCCTGGCACATGTCCTCGTTGAGGGGATTGCCGTCGGTCACCCCGTTGCCTATGAGTGGATTAGAGCGGGGGGCGAGCAGGTCCAGTGAGTGCAGATGGTTCTGCCGTATGGTTTCGAGGCCGCTTATGCCGGGCAATATGCTCTTGCGGCCGCCACCATACCCAGCCATTACATGGTAGGTGCAGGCGCCCAGCATTATCACCTTGTCTGCATTTGCAGCGATGGGGTTTATGCGCACCTCCGTACCGAGGGAGGTGGTGCCTATATAGACAAGGTCCTTTGCCTGACAGTCGTGGTTTACTACCCTGATCCTGTCGTAAACGCCGTCCGTCACCAGAGTACGCAGTTCATTTTCGTCGCCGCCCGGGTGAGTGCCGTTGGCGATTATTATGGTGATGCTGTTTTGGTTCACATCGCACTTATCGGTCAGATAGCTGATTATGTGGGGCACCACAAGATCCTGCCTCATCCAGAAGCGGGACATGTCGCTGACTATGAGAGCCACCTTATCTCCTGGATTTACCCAGGATTCCAGAGGCTCGTGACTGACCGGCGAACTAAGCGTCGCGTAAAGAGCGGCCCTTATATCGTCGATCTTTGGAATGGGGGTGCCGTAAAGCTCTGTAACGTGTGCTTCATCAAGGGCGAAGGTGACGCTGCCCTTGCCGTATTTCAGGGTGTAGTCTTTCATGCTGCTCCTTTATTTTAGCTTCAGTGAGCGAAGATAAGCCTTTTGTCCGTCGGTTATCCTTCTGCTTTCGATGGATTTTTGTATGGCCTTGTTGTGGGTCCAGGCGTCCAGTCGGCGGTCCTCTATATAGGGAAGGGCCGCCTCGTACTGCTTGGCGAGGGCTGTAGCGAAAAACCATGCCGTCATCATGTTGATATAGTATTCCTCGCTGCGGATATCAGCCGCAAGTTCCAGCGCCTTCGGGGTGAAGTCTTTATCCAGAAAATGCTCCATCAGCATGCCGATGCCGAAGCGTACGGTGTAGGTCTCGCGGGAGGCCGTCCACTGTTTTATCTTTTCATAGAGCTCACCGCGGTGCTTGGCAAATACCTTTGGGCTCAGCATGTCGCATACCGCCCAGTTGTCGATATACGGCAGGAAGCGCTCGGTTTCGGCCATCGCCGAAGCATAGTCCCTGATGCGGCATATCAGCGCCCCGTGGAGGTTGTTTTCGTCGAAGTATTTATGGGGAAGCTCCGCCATAAACCGGACTGCCTCGTCTGTGCCATAAAGCTCCTTTGCCAAGGCTCTGATGGCCGGGGCGCGCACGCCTATTACGGCGTCTTTGCTTATATTTGGCGTCAGCCTTGCGGAAAAATCCCGGTATTTTGTATCCTGTAAGGTGAAAAGCCGTTCTGTGACCGTCATGTGTTTACCCTCCAAGGTGTGCTTTTGCGTATTATACCAGATGAGGCCCTATATGGAAAAATGCCCGAAAGGCGGTTTTCGGGCATTTGCTGCTTTTAAGCTACAGCACCTTTGAAAGGAAGCTCACAAGGCGCGGGCTTTCCGGGTGGGCGAAGAGCTCGCGGGAGGGCTTATCCTCTTCGATTATGCCATCTGAAAGAAATATGGTGCGGTCGCTGACTTCGCGGGCGAAGCGCATCTCATGTGTAACGACTATCATGGACATGCCGTCGTCGGCGAGGGCCTTCATAACGTCCAGAACCTCGCCTACCATTTCGGGATCGAGGGCTGAGGTGGGCTCGTCAAACAGCATCACCTCGGGATTCATCATGAGCGCGCGGACTATTGCCACCCGCTGCTTCTGTCCGCCCGAAAGCTGGGCAGGGTAGGCTGTGAGCTTGTCTGCAAGGCCGACCCGGGTGAGCAGCTTTACTGCCTTTTCCTCGGCCTCGGCAGAGGCCATGCCCTTTATCTTTACCGGGGCGGCAGTGAGGTTCCTGAGCACGTTCATGTTGTTGAAAAGGTTGAACTGCTGGAATACCATGCCTATCTTCTGGCGGTGCAGGTTTATGTCTGTCTTTTTGTCGCAGATGTTTACGCCGTCGAATATTATCTCCCCGCTGGTGGGCTTTTCCAGAAGGTTAAGGCACCTGAGGAAGGTGCTCTTGCCGCCGCCGGAGGGGCCTATTATGGCGGCTACGCTGCCCCGCTCGAAGGTGGTGGATATATCCTTCAATACCTCCAGACTGCCGAAGGACTTACAGAGATGGTTTACCTGTATCATGGGGCTACTTTGTTCCATTGGACATCTTCCTTTCCATGAGGGATACGAACCTGCCGCTTATGAAGGTCATTATGAAGTAGAGTATGGCGGCAATGGCAAGCGTTTCGAGGCTTATGTAGGTCACGGCGATCACGTCCTTGCTGCGGAACATGAGGTCAGCTATGCCAATGACCGACACGATGGAGCTTTCCTTTATGACTGTGACGAATTCATTGCCCAGAGCCGGCAGTATATTCTTTACCGCCTGGGGCAGCACCACCATGGTCATGGTCTGGGACTGCCGGAAGCCCAGGCTCCTTGCGGCCTCGGTCTGGCCGTGATCCACCGCCTGTATGCCTGAACGTATTATTTCGGCAACATAGGCGCAGCTGTTCATGCTCATGGCGACTATGCCGGCGGCGAAGCGGGAAAAGTTGGGTATCCAGGATATATCCGGCAGCTTTATGCCGGTCATGGGCAGGCCGTAGAATATGAACATAAGCTGAACCATAAGCGGGGTGCCCCGTATGAACTCGATGTATGCGGTGGCAAGGTAGCGCAGGGGCTTTACCTTGCTCATGCGGAGCATCGCCATGAGGGTACCGAATACTGTGCCGAGCAGCACGGAGAAGAAGGCGATGATGAGGGTGTTCTTTATGCCCTCCGCAAAGAAGGTATTATATCTTGTGAACAGGGTCCACATCCGTGTCAGGAATGCTATAAGTGCTGCCATTAGTGCGAGCCGCCTTTCTTTTTAGCTTGCTTAACTGGAAAAGCCGAACCCGGGGCGGTCAGGCCTCGGGCACGGCCGGTATGGTGAGCTTTTCCGGACTTTAGTCCATCTCAAGACCCATGGAGTCCGCGAGGGCTACCGCGTCGTCATATGCCTTCTGGAAGGAACCGTCAGAGGCGACCTTGGTAATCACTTCGTTTACGGCGGCTACGAAGTCCTCGTTGCCCTTTGCGATGACGGCGGCCTTGCCGTAGTTTACCTCGTTGGGGTCAAACTCGAAGGTGGCCAGGGCCAAATCGGGATTGCTCTTGATGAGGGCGTCCGCGACCGCGGAATCAACTACCAGAGCGGCGATGTTGCCGGCGGCAACCTCCATGCCCAGCTCGGGGTACTTGTCAAGCTCAAACAGCTCGCTGTCGCTCAGCACGTTCTTGATGAGCAGGGACTGCACGGTACCCTTCTGCGCACCGACCTTCTGGCCTGCGAAGCTCTCCTTGGTGGAGTAGGTGGCTTCGTTGCCCTTCTTTACTATAACGGCCTGGGGGCTCTTCTCGTATACTTCGGAGAAGTCGATGACCTGTGCCCTCTCCTCGGTAACGGTGAAGGCGGCTATGCCTATATCCACCTGGCTGGACTGAACGGCGGGGATTATGCCGTCAAAGCTCATATCGACTACCTCGAGCTCTACGCCCAGGGCATCGGCTATCTGCTGTGCAAGCCACATATCGCAGCCTGCGAAGTTGGCGTCCAGATCCTTGAACTCATAGGGGGCGTACTGGGCTTCGGTGCCTACAACCAGCTTGCCGCTTTCCTTGATCTTCTTCATTACGGGGCCTTCCTCGGCGGGGGCTGCGGCAGCTTCGGCGGCAGGAGCCTCGGTAGCGGGGGCGGCGGTTTCCTCTGCGGCGGGTGCGGAGCAGGCCGCCATGGACAGTACCATCAGGGCCGCGAGGGCCAGCGCAAACAGTTTCTTCATTGAATGTATCCTCCAATTTTAAAAAATTTATTTTACTTATTCAGCGGTGCGCTCTCTTGCTGAGCACATGATTTATTATACGCATAAAATCCGGTTTGTAAATACCTAAAATGCAAAAATATAAAATTTTTTTGATAAAATGTGCATAAATACATCCGGAAATGCATTTTTTAAGCTAATATGCAGCATAATTATGCAATAATGTTATGCATTATAACTTTTGCAGGACTATGGCGGTATTTTAACGGAATAATATTTAAGAAAATGCATAATTACTGTTTACAAAAGAACTTCCATAGAATATAATGCTAAAAGTTGTGATATAGGAAGGGGTTATGGTTGACTTTCGCACAAAACAGGCATTTTATATAGGTGAATGCTGGAAAAATTGGCTTATGCCCATTTTTGCGAAAAGTAATAACAAGTCCGGCAACTATAAGTGTTACTTATAAAACAAAACGACTAAGGAGGAACGCCGATGCAGCTTTTCAATGAGCTTTTCGGGAATGTGCTGAACTTTACCTGGCAGCAGGGAGTTATGATCGTAATAGGCTGCGCCCTTATATGGTGCGCGATAAAGCGGGAGATGGAGCCCGCGCTGCTCTTGCCCATGGGCTTTGGGGCGATACTCGTAAATCTGCCCTTTGTGAATACCGAGGCCATAGAGACGATGTTCAACGCGGGCATAGCGACCGAGCTTTTCCCGCTGCTGCTGTTCATAGGCATAGGCGCCATGATAGACTTTGGGCCTTTGCTTTCCAACCCAAAGATGATGCTCTTCGGCGCGGCTGCTCAGTTCGGTATATTCTTTACTCTTGGAATGGCGGTGCTGCTGGGCTTTGAGCTGAAGGACGCCGCAAGCATAGCCATAATAGGTGCTGCGGACGGTCCCACCAGCATATATGTGGCGAACTACTTCAAGTCCAACTATCAGGGAGCCATAATGGTGGCGGCATACAGCTACATGGCGCTGGTGCCCATAGTCCAGCCGCCTGTGATAAAGCTCTGCACCACACAAAAGGAGCGGCGCATACGCATGCCCTACAATCCCAAGGCGGTGTCTCAGACCACCCGCATACTGTTCCCTATATCCGTTACAGTCATAGCAGGCACCATAGCCCCCAAGAGCGCGGAGCTTATAGGCTTCCTGATGTTTGGCAACCTTATACGTGAATGCGGCGTGCTTGGCAGCCTGTCGGAGACCGCGCAAAAGGATCTTGCAAATCTCATCACACTTGTGCTGGGCCTGTCCGTTTCCTTCCGCATGAAGGCTGAGATGTTTGTCACCCTTGAGACGCTGGTGATACTGGCGCTGGGTCTTGTTGCGTTTATATTCGACACGGTGGGCGGCGTGATGTTCGCCAAGGTGCTGAACCTGTTCTCCAAGAACAAGATCAACCCCATGATAGGTGCAGCCGGCATATCGGCATTCCCCATGTCCAGCAGGGTAGTGCATAAGATGGGGCGCGAGGAGGATCAGGGCAACTTCCTGCTGATGCACGCTGCAGGCGCAAATGTCAGCGGCCAGATAGCATCGGTAATAGCCGGCGGATTGGTCATAACCCTCATAGAGAACGTCATAGCGGGCATGTAAAGGAGGAAGAAGTATGTTTGATCTGCATTTTGACCCTCAGGCTTTGGTAAACGTGCTGCCGGTGCTGGGCAAGGGCATTCTCGGCGTGTTTGCCGTGATCTGCGCCATATGGGCGCTGGTGGCCATCATGAACAGGAATGCCGGAAAATAATAAGGCTTTAAATCGAAGGGGCGGAAATATCCGCCTCTTTTGTAATAGAAGGGCTTTTAAATCTTTTTCTGATAGATTTTAAATCATGCAACGAAAGGATATGAAAAACCGTCATATAGGGTGAAGCAGCTTCAATAACCGGAGGAACCTGACATGGAACATACAGACTTAAAATCAATGACGCAGCAGAACCTGCCGGAAGATCAGCAGATCGTCCGACTTTTCTTTAAGCGGTCGGAAAAGGCTATCACTTATACCAGACAAAAATATGGATCACTCTGTATCAGTGTTGCCCGGAGGATTTTATCAGATCCGAGAGATGCAGAAGAATGTGTAAATGACACCTATTTACATGCATGGAACGCCATTCCGCCCGAGAAACCGGATTCTCTGAAAGCATTTCTGGCCCGGATTACCAGAAATCTGGCCCTGGATCGTTATGACTATAATACAGCGGATCAGAGAAATACCGCCTTGACCGAGGCTTTTGAGCAATTGGAGCCATGGCTGACTGTGAAAACCGGGGAATCGGAAGCAGAACTGGACAGTGCGGAAATCAACCGGGTACTAAATAGCTTTCTGAGAAAACAGACGTTAGAAGCACGAACGTTATTTCTACGGCGTTACTGGTACGGGGAAAGTATTCGTGAATTGGCAAAAGCATGCCACATGAGTGAATCGATGGTGAAATCTTCTCTGTTCCGTACCAGAAACAAGCTTCGTAAAGAACTGGAAAAGGAAGGAATATCGCAATGAAGCAGAATCGTTTTAAATTATGGATGCAGGCGGTAGATAATGAACTCTTGGAAGAGGCTCAGAAGCCCTACCGCAGAAAATACACATTCATCTATCGCATTGGGGCAGTGGCGGCCTGCTTGGTGCTGGTGATAACGGCGGTTACACTGACGCAAAGGAAAAAGGCTGAATCCTTGCAAATGCCGAATCCCGTAACAAGTGCCAGCGCGGAGGAAATTCAGCATTTGGGGTATTCGGTGCCGCTTCCGAAGGACGCCGAGAATCCATCCTACTACATCATTGATATGGGGAAGGATTCCTCAAAAATGGCAGAAGTGGATTTTGAACAGAACGGAACAGAGTATTCCTGCCGCGCACTGAAATCAAACACGGTTCAGGATATTTCCGGGCTTAATTATGAATGGGCGAAGAGCGAGGACTGGAGCGGCGAAGATATTTCTGTACAGCTGCGGCAGTCGGATGATGCGGCTTGGGTTGGCTGGTATGCATTCGGGGCCGGCGTACAGTGGTGCATTTCCGGGGGAAATAATGCCCTTCAGCTTTTGGATACAGCACAGACTATTGTGGAAAATCTTGGATACACCATGCCGTTGTACCCTCTGGAAAGCGCTGAAAGCGCCGTGGCAGACGGAGGATACGCGGTTGCATTTTCAGCAGCGGATCTGAAGAAAACAGAGGATGGTTATACCCTGACTGCGGAGATTTATGATTATGACCGCTACGAGATGGAAGAAATTGATAATTTAAAACAAGGCGGCCGGATACAGATCTGCCAGCAGCCTGTTGCCATAGGAAGTATTGCCAGGGAAGACGGAACGGTTCATATTAACGGCGGTACAGAAGCAGGCGGCGTAGATCTTGTGGAAGATGATGGCATTTATCGAACCAATGGGAACGATGGGCAGCCCCTGTACTATGATTTGGGAAGCTTGACGCTGCCCCTGTCGAAGGACTGTACCTTTGAAGATCAGGCGGATCTGCAGGGTGAATCCGAGGGAGCGGTCTATGAATATCCGGAGCTGCTCGCCGCAATCGAGAAGAGCGGAGAACCCTTCCGGGCTGTTGATACGGTCATTACGGTTCGAATGGAACAAATCGTTCAGATCATACGGTATCGGATGTCCTGAGGGAGATAGATTGTAACAGATTAGTATTCAAAAAAATAGAATGAATAAGAAAAGCGGGCGGAAGTAACAGAAGTACTTTCGTCCGCAGCTTTGAGGAATAAAAACTTTTCCCAATAGAATAATCAGATTTCAAAAAGTATCCCCCGCATAAGTACACGGGGGACCGGGCTGCCCGGATATGTCACTGCTGCCCCGACTTTCGGCGTTGCTGGGGGCGGAACTGGAAAGCCTTATCATTGGCGATATGGCTCCTAAGGATGCTAACGGAGGGAATATGAAAAAGCTTAAATTTTACGTCTGCCCGGGCTGCGGCAACATAATTACAGGTGACAGCATCTTTATGAAGAGGCTGTATCCCGAATGGGATATGCAGACGAGACTGCCCTGGCTGGCCCACGGCAAGCTGGTATGGTACTGTACGCAGGTATTATCAGCTGTTTTAGCTGGAACAGAAACAAAGGGGGCCATACGGCCCCCTTTGACTTACTGTGTTATCTCCAGTTCGTCCCCGGGCCTTACGGAGCCCTCCTTGAGCACCTTTACGAATATGCCCTCCCGCGGCATGACGCAGTCCCCTGCCGCCTTGCGTATGGCGCAGTCATAATGGCACTCCTTGCCTATCTGGGTAACCTCGCATATGGCATCTGGGCCTAGCCTGAGCCTCGTTCCCACCGGCAGCTCATAGAGACATATGCCTTCGGTGAGTATGTTTTCGGCGAATGCGCCTGGGGTGAGCCTGAAGCTTATCTTCTCCTGCAACTTGGCTGCGCTCTCGGCGCCCAGCAGGCTCACCTGGCGATGCCAGTTGCCGGCATGGGCGTCGCCCACTATGCCGTGGTCCACTTTGAGCTGTATTGCCGGCACCTCGTGCTTTTGCGTGCCCTTCTTTTCGGATATGCAGACTGCCAGTATCTTAGCCATTCTGATGACGCTCCTTATGCTCATGGCCGTTGTGGGAAGAGCATTCCCCCGACCAGCCGCGCAGTATCTGTATGCCGTGCTTCAGGGCGGGCAGCACCGCAGTAAGGCATTCCTTCGCCGCCTTTTCGCTGCCGGGGCAGTTGATTATAAGAGTATCGCCCCGAATTCCCGCAGCCTCCCGCGAAAGGCAGCCACGGGGAGTTATGCGCATAGATTCGGCCCGCATGGCCTCGGGTATGCCGGGGACCTCCCGCTGTATGACGGCCTTTGTGGCCTCGGGGGTGATGTCTCGCTTGGAGAAGCCTGTGCCGCCGGTGGTGACGATAAGGCAGGGACTTAGCCTGTCGGCGCATATGGTGAGCTCGGTCATTATCTTTTCCATGTCGTCCGGTACGAGAGAGGTTCTTATGACTTCGTAGCCGTCCTCTCTGAGCAGCTTGACGAGGGCCGGTCCGGAGGTATCCTCCCTGAGCCCGGCAAAGCCCTTGTCGCTTACGGTTATCACTGCCGCGGTGTAACGGTTTTCCATATTATTCCTTCCTCCTGAACTCACCGGATTTTCCCCCCGCCTTGCGCAATAGGCAAATGCTTTCAATAATTATATCCCGCTGCGCCGCCTTGCACATATCGTAAACCGTCAGGGCGGCTATGCTTGCTGCCGTCATGGCCTCCACCTCAACGCCTGTGGGGCCGGTGCATTTCGTCGTGGCGAATATGTCTATTGTGTGGTTTTCGTCGTCCAGCTCAAAGCTTATGTCTGCGCCGGTCAGGGCTATGGGATGGCACATGGGTATAACATCCGGGGTGCGTTTTGCGCCCATTATGCCGGCTATCTGTGCGGTGGTGAGCACATCCCCCTTTTTTATGCCGCCGGACTTTACGAGTGCGTAGGTATCGGCATTGAGAAGCACGCGGGCTTTGGCTGTGGCGGTGCGGAGGGTATCCGCCTTTTCGGACACGTCTACCATGCGGGCCCGGCCCTGATGGTTAAAGTGGGTGAATTCCATGTTATCCTCCTATACGGTTCATGTCGCGGGCAGACCCGGATCTGTCAGAATAGGAAAGGGCGCAGTGGCGCTCCGGCTTGCGGGATACGGCAAATTCTATCCGCTCCTTCAGCGCATCGCCGTGAAGTCCCCTTAGGGGTATCTCCTCGGAAGAGTGCAGGCAGGGCTTGAGGCAGCCGTCCGCCGTAAGCCTCAGCCTGTTGCAGCCGGAGCAAAAGTGGTCGCTGAGGGGGCTTATCAGCCCTACCGTGCCCTTTGCGCCGGGCAGCCTGTAAAGCCGGGCTACGCCGCCGTCGCTCTGAACGGGCTCAAGCTCCGGAACTCTCTCCAGAACGGTGCGCATGGGCAAATACGCTTCCCTGTCAAATGGGTAAGTATGGCCAATGGGCATGAGCTCTATGAAGCGCACCTGATAGGACTTTTGCTTGGTAAGCTCTACAAGGCGGGGTATCTCGCAGTCGTTAAAGCCGCCTATGAGAACTGTGTTCAGCTTGATATTTGTAAAGCCGGCCTCCTCCGCGGCGGCTATGCCGGCGAGGGCGTCGTCAAGGCTGCCTATCCTGGTTATCTGATGATACCTATCGGGATCCAGAGTGTCGAGGCTTATGTTCAGCCGCATCAATCCTGCGGCCTTAAGCTCCCTTGCCATCTCCGGCAGCAGCAGGCCGTTGGTGGTCATGGCAAAATCCTTCACTCCGGAAAGCCCGCTTATGCTGCGGCAAAGTTCGATTACGCCCTTCCGCACCAGAGGCTCGCCCCCTGTAAGGCGTACCTTGCTGAAGCCCATTTCTACGGCGGTCTGGATTATCTCATATATATCCTCGAGGCTGAGGATATCCCTGTGGGATTTTTTGTCAATGCCCTTTTCCGGCATGCAGTAGCGGCAGCGCAGGTTGCACCTGTCCGTCAAGGATACGCGAAGATAGTTGATATTGCGGCCAAAACTGTCTGTCATTCAGGCACCCCGGAGATCATTATTATATTCAATTGTAGCACGGCCCATCGTCGAATACAACCGATATACTTGCAAATCCCAAACGCTTGGTGTATAATTTGATTATGCGTTATTTATATGTGAGAATAACGAAAACACGATGTCAGAGGAAGAAACACATGAAGCTTGTCAGAACAGAGAACGCCGTGGGCTGCGTGCTGTGCCACGACATAACCCAGATAATAAAAGGAGTTACAAAGGACGTGGTGTTCCGCAAGGGACACATAGTCCGACAAGAAGATATCCCCGTGCTGCTCAGCGTAGGCAAGGAGCACCTCTACGTATGGGAGAGCGACGAAAACACCCTGCATGAAAACGACGCGGCGGAGATACTCCGGGATATATGTATGGGGGAAAATATGCACCCCACGGAGCCCAAAGAGGGCAAGATAGAGCTGATAGCGGATATAGACGGGCTGTTCATAGCGGATCTCCAAAAGCTCAGGGAGGTGAATTCCTTAGGCCGAATGATGATAGCCACACGCTCCTCAGGCTTTCCGGTAAAGGCGGGAGATAAGCTCTGCGGCACCAGAATAATACCACTCGTAATAGAAAAGCAGGCAATGGAGCAGGCGAAAGCCGCGGCGGGGGATAAGCCCATACTCCGCCTTCTGCCCATAAAGCCCAAGAAATACGGCGTGGTGACTACCGGCAGCGAGGTGCTGAAGGGCATAATACAGGACACGTTCACTCCGGTTATAGATAAAAAAATGGGGGAATACGGCTGTCACATGATAGCCCACTCCACACCGGGCGATGACGACAGGGCTATTACCGCCGCAATAAAGCAGATGATAGCGGATGGGGCAGAGATGGTCATATGCACCGGGGGTATGAGCGTGGACCCGGACGACCGGACGCCTCTCGCCATACGCAACAGCGGCGGACGTGTTGTTACATACGGCGCGCCGGTGCTGCCCGGAGCAATGTTCCTGCTTTCATACAATGAAAACGGAATACCGGTATGCGGCCTTCCGGGCTGTGTTATGTACGCCAAACGCACCATATTTGACATAGTGCTGCCCTATCTTCTCGCGGATGAGCCGGTGACAGCGGAGCTGCTCAGCGGCCTCGGCAACGGCGGCCTCTGCCTCAACTGCAAGGTCTGCCATTATCCCAACTGCGGCTTCGGTAAGGGCGCATGATACGAACGCGAAGGCGTTTTGTATATACTTGATAAAAAAGGAGAAATGAGAGATGAGGAAGATTTTTGCAATGCTGATGGCTGCCGTAATGGTGCTTAGCCTTACCGCCTGCGCCGCCCCCGCCACCGAGGAGACGGCCGCGCCCGAAGAGACCGTTCCCGAGGCAGAGCCCGTGGAGCTGATAGTATTCGCCGCCGCTTCCATGACGGAGACCATGAAACAGATCGCAGAAATGTATAAGACCGTGGCGCCCAACGTTACGCTTACCTATAACTTCGATTCCTCCGGCACCCTTAAGACCCAGATACAGGAAGGCGCCGAGTGCGACCTGTTCATTTCCGCAGGCCAGAAGCAGATGAATCAGCTGGATATTACTGCCGATCCCGAAGTGAACACCGACAAGCTGGACTTCGTGCTTGAGGGCACCCGCATAAACCTGCTTGAGAACAGGGTCACTCTGTGCGTACCCGAGGGCAACCCCAAGGACATCAAGAGCTTTGACGATCTGGCGGAAAAGCTTAAGGCGGGCTCCGTTCTTATGGCTATGGGCAACAGCGATGTTCCCGTTGGCCAGTACACCCAAAAGATACTCGCTTTCTACGGCCTTGACGAAGAGAAGCTGGCCAAGGACGGCGTTATCACCTACGGCACCAACGTAAAGGAAGTCACTACTCAGGTAACTGAAGCTTCCGTCGACTGCGGCGTTGTATACTGCACCGATGCCTTCAGCGCAGGGCTCACTCCCGTGGATTATGCCACAAAGGAAATGTGCGGCCAGGTCATCTATCCCGCCGCCGTGCTGAACGTGAGCAAGAATCAGGAGGCTGCCAAGGAGTTCCTGGCATACCTCCAGACCGATGAAGCCATGAAGGTATTCGAGGCCGTAGGCTTCGCTTCCGTGGCGTAAGCTATGGATTGGTATCCGCTTTACAATTCTCTTAGAATAGCCGCAATAAGCTGCGTGCTGGTGTTTTTTACCGGCATTTTTGCAGCTTATTATGTGGCAAGGCTTCCACGCGCCGTAAAGGGCATACTGGATGTCATACTGACTCTGCCAATGGTGCTGCCGCCTACGGTAGTAGGTTATTTCATACTTCTGGTCTTTGGCGCCAAGCGCCCCCTGGGCATATTCCTTGCCCAGTACGGCATCAAGTTCATAATGACGTGGTACGGCGGCGTGCTGGCTGCTGCGGTCGTGGCGTTTCCTCTCATGTATCGCACAGCCAGGGGAGCCTTCGAGAGCTTTGACGATACCCTGGCGTATTCCGCTCAGACCCTCGGCCTTTCAAATACATACATATTCTGGCACATACGCATGCCCTACTGCCGCCAGGGCATACTGGCGGGCACGGTGCTGGCCTTTGCACGGGCGCTGGGCGAATATGGCGCAACAAGCATGCTCATAGGCTACACCCCCGGCCGCACCGCCACCATATCCACCACGGTTTACCAGCTGTGGCGGACGAATGACGAGGCGGGGGCCTTCTTCTGGGTTATGGTGAACCTCGGCATATCCGCCGTGGTGCTGCTCATAGTCAACATGCTGGAGCGCAGAACCAAGGGGGGCAGAGCATGAGCCTTATAGTTGACATAAAAAAGCGGCTTGGTTCCTTCAGCCTTTCCGCACAGCTGGAAGCGGGGGAGGGAGTCACGGGCATACTGGGCTCCTCCGGCTGCGGCAAGAGCATGACACTCAAGTGCATCGCAGGCATAGAACGGCCGGACAGCGGACACATAGAGCTGGACGGCGTGGTACTCTACGACAGCAGAAAGCGCATAGACCTTCACCCCCAGCAGCGCAGGGTGGGTTATCTTTTTCAAAATTACGCCCTGTTTCCCAATATGACTCTCAGGCAGAATATACTCTGCGGCCTCAGGAACCAGCCTGATAAAGCTCGGCGGGTAAAAGAGGCGGATGATATGATAGCCCTGATGGGCCTTCAGGGGCTGGAAAAGCACAGGCCATACCAGCTTTCGGGCGGCCAGCAGCAGCGGGCGGCGCTGGGCAGGATACTGGTGAACAAGCCAAGGCTTCTGATGCTGGACGAGCCGTTTTCCGCGCTGGATACATACCTTCGGGAGAGGCTTCAGGCGGAGATGCGGGAGCTGCTCAAAAGCTACGGCGGCCCCGTCCTGCTCGTTACGCACAGCAGGGACGAGGCTTACAGACTTTGCCGGAGCATCGCTGTGATGGATAAAGGAAGTACGACCCCTCCGCGCCCAACAAAGGAGCTTTTCGAGGATCCCCATACCGTAGCCGCCGCAAGCCTTACCGGCTGCAAAAACATATCAAAGGCGGAAAAACGGGGAGAGCACCAGCTGTATGCCGTAGACTGGGGCGTTACCCTCAGCACCGCGTCGGAGCTTCACGACGGGCTTTGCGCCGTCGGCGTGCGGGCCCACGACATACATGAGGAGGAACGCCATAACAGGTATGCTATAGTCTGCGGGCAGCCAATAGAGGACCCCTTCGAGCTGACGCAGCCCTTCACGTTCGCGTGCCAAGGGGATAAAAAAATGCTCCTCTGGGTAAAGCTGCAAAGGCGGGAGCCGTATAGCGCCCCCAAGGAAGTGGGCATAGCGCCGGATAAGGTGCTGCCGCTGTACGAAAAATAAATAAAACAAAAAGCCGGTGGACTAAGCCGGCTTTTTGCTTTAGGGGGAGAAATCTTATGGATGGAGTTATTATCTTGCAGCGGTTTCCCTTCTGCGATTATTATAATACACGAAGATTGCGGCGGAAAAATGCAGAATTCATGTACGATCGGTAAAGTAACTATTAACAAACCGTGTACAAAACAGAAAATCACAAAACAAAAAGCCGGTGGACTAAGCCGGCTTTTTGTTTTTAGGGGGAGAAATCTTTATGGATGGAGTTACTATCTGCAAGTTCTTTCCTTCTGTGATTGTTATATTACCAGCAAAATGTGGCGAGAAAATGCAGATTAAGTGTACAATCGGTAAAGTAGGTATTAAAAAAGATTGAATAGGGCTTTTGACCCTTCTACTTCAATATAGCCTCTTTTACGGCGCTGGCAAGCTCGGCGGGCGTTTCGCCCCGGGCTGCATTTATGCCAAGCGCTTCCGCCCAGCTCACATTTTTGATGACGGCGGCCGGGAAGCCCCCTAACAGCCTGTTCCTATACTCCTGCTCCTGAGCCATGAACCGCTCAAAGTCGTCCACCCTTATGAGCCGCAGGGCGATCCCTTGGACGGCGAGGTACATGGCGGCCTTCCTGGCAAGCTCCTCCTGGGCAGCGTCAAAAAGCAGCGCCCCGTCGCGTAAGCCCTTGTGTGGGTCGGCTATGATGTACGCCCCCTTATGCATGTCTTCCTTTGGTGTAACGTAGCAGCTATCCATAAAAACCTCCTAATCAGAGTTTCGAAAAAGTGGCTAAAGACCACTTTTTCGAGTTTTTTTCGGTTTTTGCCTCTCACATCCGTTCCCGGGCGGCAAAACCCGCAAAGTACAAAAACCTTCGGTTTTTATCCGTTTTGACGCACATGTCGCCAAAGCCGGAATAAACTTAAGGGGCTGTGGCCCCTTAACAACCCTGGGGATTCTTTCGACAGACTAAAAACGCAGCGTGTAAAAAAATCGGAGAAGCGGGGAACCCGCTTCTCCGAAAAGCTAAGCTTTAAATCAGACAAGGCCCTGAGCCATCATGGCGTCTGCAACCTTCTTGAAGCCGGCGATGTTGGCGCCTGCTACCAGGTTGTAGCCCAGACCGCACTCTTCAGCTGCCTTGGCGGAGGCGGCATGAATGTTGGTCATGATGTGATGGAGCTGGGTATCGACTTCCTCGGCCTTCCAGGCGAGACGCTCGGAGTTCTGGCTCATTTCCAGACCGGAGGTGGCTACGCCGCCGGCGTTGACGGCCTTGGAGGGAGCTACTACGAGGCCCTTGCCCATAAGGAAGAACAGAGCTTCGTTGGTGGTGGGCATATTGGCAACTTCGATGTAGTACTTGGTGCCGTTGGCAAGGATCTGCTCAGCTTCGGGCATACCGATCTCGTTCTGATATGCGGCGGGCATGCAGATGTCGCCCTTGACCTCCCAGGACTTCTTGCCGGGGACGAACTTTACGCCGAACTTGTCAGCATAGTCCTGAGCCCTGTTGCGGCCGGAGGCGCGCATCTCCAGCATATAGTCCAGCTTTTCCTGGGTGCAGATGCCGTCGGGATCGTAGCAGTAGCCGTCGGGGCCGGAAAGGGTAACGACCTTTGCGCCCAGCTGGGAGGCCTTGGTGGCGATGCCCCATGCAACGTTGCCGAAGCCGGACATTATGATGGTCTTGCCCTCGATGGTGTCATGCTCATGCTTGAGGACTTCGCATACATAGTAGATAGCGCCGAAGCCGGTAGCCTCGGGACGGATCAGGGAGCCGCCGTAGCTGAGGCCCTTGCCGGTGAGGACGCCGTTCTCGTAAGCGCCGCGAATGCGCTTATACTGGCCGAACAGATAGCCTATCTCGCGGCCGCCTACGCCGATATCGCCGGCGGGAACGTCAATGCTGGGACCGATGTGGCGATAGAGCTCGGTCATGAAGGCCTGGCAGAAACGCATGATTTCTGCGTCGCTCTTGCCGTTGGGATCAAAATCGGAACCGCCCTTGCCGCCGCCCATGGGCAGAGAGGTCAGGCTGTTCTTGAAGGTCTGCTCGAAGCCGAGGAACTTCATAACGGAAAGATTTACGTGGGAAGCGAAGCGCAGGCCGCCCTTGTAGGGGCCGATGGCGCTGTTGAACTGTACGCGGTAGCCGCGGTTTACGTTTACCTTACCGGCATCGTCTACCCAAACAACGCGGAACTCGATAGTGCGCTCGGGCTCTACGAGGCGCTCAAGAAGGGCTGCCTTCTCGTATTCGGGGTGCTGCTCGATAACGGTCTCAAGAGAACGCAGAACTTCTTCTACGGTCTGAATGAATTCTTTCTCGTTACCGTCGCGCTTTTTGCACTTTTCGATTACGGACTCGATGTAAGCGTTCATTAAATTGTTACCTCCACGATTTATAAATATTGCTTATTTGCCCTGCGCCTGAGCAGGGAAATTTATGTTTTAAAATGAGTATAATAAAGCTGGCGGACATCTGCCTCCACCTGACCTTATAATAATTCTCATAACCCCGAATGTCAACATTATAAAATAACAAATCGGCGCAATATATACAAAATAATTAAGCTTTTGCCGTTAAAAAAATCACATGTGCGCCAAAGAAAAACAGTGTTCTTCCAGCGAAAAAACACATGGAAGGACACTGTAATATCCGCTGCGATCAGAGATTGAACAGCAGGTCCTCGTAGCCGGGGAAAGGCCAGTATTCCTTGGCAGTGATGGTCTCCAGAGCGTCTGCCGCCTCACGCAGGGAACCCATGGCGGGCAGCAGCTTGTCGCGGCAGTATTCAGCGGCCTCGCCGTTCCCCTTGGGCATTGCGGCTATTGCATCGAACAGGCCGCCTATGCGCTTGTGCAGAGCGTTGACGCCTGCGGAGAGGCCCTTCAAAAGCGCATATTCCGCATCGTTGGGTACGCCGAGCCTATCCTTTGCCGATACGGCCTCGGCGATTTTGCTCTCGTAGCCTATTACGGCGGGGAGTATGCTGCGCTGTGCCATGCTGAGCATGGTGCTGGCCTCGATGCGTATGAGCTTTGCGTAGTTCTCGAGGGATATATCGTATCTTGAGCGCATTTCACGCTCGGTATATATGCCCCATCTGGTGAAAAGGGAGATGTTCTTTTCGCTTATGAAGCAGTGCATGGCGTCCACAGTGGTGGGCAGATGGGCAAGGCCGCGGCTTTCCGCTTCCTTTATCCATTCTTCGCTGTAGTTGTTGCCGTTGTACAGTATGCGCTTGTGGTCCCGCATGGTGTGGCGTATTATTCTGAAGGCTTCACGGCGGAAGTCCTCTGCCTTCTCGAGGCGCTCGGCGAATTCCGACAGGGCCTCCGCCACTATGGTGTTTATGACGGTGTTGGCGTCGGCTATGCTCTGGCTGCTGCCCAGCATTCGAAACTCGAACTTGTTGCCGGTGAAGGCGAAGGGGGAGGTGCGGTTGCGGTCGGTGGTGTCTATGCGGAGCCTCGGCACCGTGCATACGCCGCTTTCAAGTATCCTGTCGCCGCCCTCCTCGTATTCCTCCTTGTGCTCTATTGAGGTGAGCAGGTCGTAAAGGGTGTCCCCGAGGAACATGGAGACTATTGCGGGAGGCGCTTCAAAGCCTCCCAGGCGGCAGTCGTTGCTGGCGGCAGCGCAGCAGACGCGCAGGAGATCCTGATGCTCGTCGACAGCCTTTATTATGGCCGCAAGGAAAAGCAAAAACTGCAGATTATCCTTGGGGGATTTGCCGGGGGCCAGCAAATTCATGCCGGTATCCGTGGAAAGTGACCAGTTGTTGTGCTTTCCGGAGCCGTTGAGCCCGGCGAAGGGCTTCTCGTGCAGCAGGCATACCATGCCGTGGCGGAGTGCGGTCTTTTTCATTATCTCCATCACCAGCTGGTTGTGGTCCGTAGCGGTGTTGGAGTCTGCAAATACCGGCGCCAGCTCGTACTGGCCGGGAGCCACTTCCTTGTGCTCCGTCTTGGCGAATACGCCCAGCTGCCAAAGCTCGGTGTCAAGATCCCGCATGAAATAGCTTACCCGGGGGGATATGGCGCCATAATAATGATCGTCCATCTCCTGCCCCTTCGGGGATTTTGCCCCAAAGAGGGTACGGGAGCAGAGGACGAGATCCGGCCTCTGGTCGTAAAGGGACTTTTCCACAAGGAAATACTCCTGCTCTGCGCCGGAGGTGGATATGACCTTCTTCACATCCTCGTGGCCGAACAGCTTGAGTATGCGAAGGCATTCCCGGTTGATGAGGTCCATGGAGCGCAGCAAAGGGGTCTTTTTATCCAGAGCGTCTCCGCCGTAAGAGAAGAACAGAGTGGGTATGCACAGCGTGGCGTCCTTTATGAATGCGTGGCTGGTGGGATCCCATGCGGTGTAGCCTCTGGCCTCAAAGGTGGGCCTGAGGCCGCCTGAGGGGAAGCTTGAGGCGTCAGGCTCGCTCATTATGAGCTCCTTGCCGGAAAACTCTATGATGGCACTGCCATCCCGGCCGCAGCCAAGGAAGCCCTCGTGCTTTTCTGCGGTAACGCCGGTGAGAGGCTGGAACCAGTGGGTGTAGTGGGTGGCGCCCTTTTCCAGCGCCCATGCCTTCATGGCGTCTGCCACTGCGTTTGCCACGTTTATGTCCAGTGGTTCTCCGGAGCGGATAGCGTCCTTGAGGGCGGCGTAAGCCTCGCCGCTCATGCGCTCCGACATGGCGCGGTCGCTGAACACCAGCTCGCCGAAGCTTTCAGTCAGATTGTCCATAATAATTCCCCGCTATATATAAAAATTTTATTGCAAAAAGCAGCAAAGCCATAATGTTTTAGTCTATATTCACGCAAGATAAAAGTCAAATAAAAAATGCCGCGCAGGCGGCGATTTTCTGCTTCGGCTATATCAGCAGGCCCCGGAGCTTGTATACGGCTACCGCTATGCTTTCCCGCATGTAGTTGTTGGGCGCGGTATACCATACGTCATTTGCGCCATAGCCCTCAGCTTCAATGCCGTTCATTATGGCTACCCTCCCCGCCCGGTAAACGTGAAAGTTGGTGGTGACGAAGGCGACAGAGGTGCCGGGGAAGCGCTCGTCAAGTATCGCCTTGGAGAATTTGAAGTTTTCCCATGTGCTGGTGGACTTATCCTCCGTTATTATGCGGCCTTCGTCTACGCCGTGGGATACCAGGTATCGCTTCATGGCCTCCGCCTCGCTTATATTTTCGCCGTCACCCTTGCCGCCGGATACTATCACCGCGGTATTTGGACTGTGCTCCAGATACTCCAGCGCGGCGTCCAGCCTGAGCTTGAGGGTGAGGGATACCCGCTCTCCGCGTACGGCGCAGCCCAGCACGATGAGCACGTCCTTGCCGTAATCCGCCTTCCTGTGGGCGGCAGAGCCCAGCATTGCCCCCATGCAGCAGAAAAACACCACCGCCGCCGAGTAGCAGGCTATGAGCAGCACCTTTGCGATATGCCCCGCAGGGGTGCGGAACCACTGTATGAAAAAGCCCCTGAACAGGCCTATGAGCAGCAGCGGCACGCCCATTATTGCGGGAAGGGCGGTGCCGAGGTTGCCGTTGCATACGGTGGAGAGCCAGATTGTGTCCATCGTCATAAGCCCGCCGGCTATTATAAGAAGGTAGTACATATATGCGCCTCCTTAAAGATCATATTGAAGTCCTCAATTAAATATATCACTGAACAGCGCGTAACAAAATAAAACAAACTGTAAAAGCATGGCAAAAAGACTGCGCCTTATTTGTAATGAAGCGTAGTTTATGCTATACTGCAATAGTATATAATCATAAGTATAATGCCCTTTTGCCGGGCTTATGGAGGAAAGTAATGGGATTCTTGGATAAACTGCTGGGCAGCACCTCGGAGGCGCAGGTTAAAAAGCTCATGCCCATGGTAAAAAAAATAAACGATCTGGAGGGCGGCATGGAAGCCCTTACGGACAAGGAGCTTCGGGCCAAGACAGATGAATTCAGGGCGCGCCTGAATAACGGCGAGACCGAGGATGACCTGCTGCCCGAGGTATTCGCCGTAGTCCGAGAGGCAGCAAAGCGCACCATAGGCCAGCGGCATTACGACGTACAGCTTCTGGGCGGCATAGTGCTGCATCAGGGCCGCATAGCCGAGATGAAGACGGGCGAAGGCAAGACCATAACCGAGACGCTGCCCGCCTATCTGAACGCCCTGTCCGGCCACGGCGTGCATATAGTCACCGTGAACGACTACCTGGCGCAGCGCGACGCCCAGTGGATGGGCAAGATATATAAGTTCCTCGGCATGACCGTGGGCTGCATAATACACGAAAAGGACAACGACGAGCGGCGGGAGGCCTACGCCTGCGACATCACCTACGGCACCAACAACGAGTTCGGCTTTGACTATCTCCGGGATAACATGGTGGTCTACAAAGCTCAGATGGTGCAGCGGGAGCTCAACTACGCCATAGTGGACGAGGTGGACTCCATACTGATCGATGAGGCCCGCACCCCTCTTATCATATCCGGCCACGGCGAGGAATCCACGGATATGTACGAGAAGGCGGATAGATTCGTATGCCGTCTGGAGCGGGGCGAGAATATCGTCAAGCTCAGCAAGTCGGATCAGCTCATGGGGGTGGAGCAGCCCGAGTCCGGCGACTACATGGCGGACATAAAGGCGCGCACGGTAGCCCTTACCGCCCGGGGCATGGAGAAGGCCGAGAAATTCTTCGGCATAGACGACATATCAAAGCAGGAGTATTCCGAGCTGAACCACCACATACAGCAGGCCCTGAAGGCTCACGCGCTCTTTGAGCGGGATAAGGACTACGTAGTGCAGGACGGCAAGGTGCTCATAGTGGATGAGTTCACCGGACGTCTCATGCTGGGCAGGCGGTACAGCGACGGGCTGCATCAGGCCCTGGAGGCAAAGGAAGGCGTAAAGGTGGAGCGTGAGAACCGCACCCTGGCTACAATAACCTTCCAGAACTATTTCCGTATGTTCAGGAAGCTGGCGGGCATGACCGGCACCGCCAAGACGGAGGAGCAGGAGTTTCAGGCGATATACGACCTTGACGTGGTGGAGATACCCACCAACAAGCCCCTCGCAAGGAAGGACCTTAACGATATCGTATATACCAACCAGAAGGCCAAGTTTAACGCCGTAGTGAACGAGATAGTGGAAGTCCACAAGACCGGTAGGCCTATCCTCGTTGGAACCATATCCGTCGAAAAGAGCGAAATGCTTTCCCATATGCTGGACATGAGGGGGATAAAGCATGAGGTGCTGAATGCCAAGCTCCACGCCCGGGAGGCGCAGATAGTGGCTCAGGCCGGTAAATACGGCAACGTGACCATAGCCACCAACATGGCGGGCCGAGGTACCGATATACTGCTGGGCGGCAACCCGGATTTCCTTGCACGCCAGGAGCTGCTCCGCGAAGGCATGGAGGAGAGCATGGTGGAGGAGGCGACCGGACACGCCGACACGGACGATGAGGAAATACTGGCTGCCCGGGGCAGGTATGCCGACGCATACGCGAGATACAAGGCAGATACCGACGCCGAGCACGAGCAGGTGGTAGCCGTGGGCGGCCTGCATATAATAGGCACGGAGCGCCACGAATCACGACGTATAGATAACCAGCTCCGCGGCCGCGCCGGCCGTCAGGGAGACCCCGGTTCAACGAGGTTCTATGTATCCATGGAGGACGACCTGATGCAGCGCTTCGGCGGCGAGCGGGTACGGGACCTCATGCAGAAGATAAGCCCCGATGAAGATATCCCCATAGAGGCGGGGATACTTACCAAGCAGATCGAAGCGGCGCAGAAGAGGGTAGAGAGCTATAACTTCGACATCCGCAAGAACGTGCTCCAGTACGACGACGTAATGAACCGCCAGAGGGAGATAATCTACGGCCAGCGCCGCAGGGTGCTCATGGGCGAGGACATACACGATTCCATAATGGAGATGGTGGACGAGACGGTAAGCCTCCGCTGCGCCCAGTACTGCCCCGGCTCCCACCCCAGCTCCGAATGGGATATGGAGGGCCTCCGCACGGAGATACTTAACATAACCGCAATGGACTGCGGCAGGGATATAGCCGGAATCACCGATGCAGAGAAGCTTCAGTCCGCAGTAAAGGACTTTGCCCATAAGGCGTACCGGATCAAGGAAGACGGCCTTATGCAGGCCGCGGCGCAGCTTGGCGTGGAGGCGGATATGCGGGAGCTTGAGCGCGTTGTGCTGCTTCGGGCGGTAGATGAGCACTGGATGGATCATATCGACGCCATGGATCAGCTGCGCCAGGGAATATCCCTGCAGGCCATAGGCCAGAAGGATCCGGTCATCGCCTACCGCAACGCGGGCTTCGATATGTTCGACGAGATGGTGCAGGGCATAAGGGAGCGCACCGTCCGCAACCTCTACCATGTGGTGATCTCCGCCGGCGCTCCTCAGCGGCAGCAGGTAGCCAAGCCCGTTGAAACGAAGGGCGACGCCCCCGCACGCCCCAAGCGCATAGAGGGAAAGATAAGCCGCAACGCCCCCTGCCCCTGCGGCAGCGGCAAGAAGTATAAGCAGTGCTGCGGAAAGGATAAATAAGCCTTAGCGCGCTATAAAAATATTATCAAGGAAAAGTCGAAAGGATGTGAGAAGAAGTGATCCAGTTGGAGGAAAGCAGGCAGCAGCTTGCGGCGATGCAGGAAACACTTGAAAAGGCAGGTGAATCCCTTTGACGTCGCAGGATTAGCGGCCGAAAAGGAAGAACTGGAAAAGAAGATGGGCGCCCCGGATTTCTGGGATGACGTTGAGGCGGCCAATAAAGCCAACCAGCGCATGAAGACCATCTCTGCCAAGCTGGAAAAGTACAACAGGCTCAGGGGCCTGCTGGAGGATGCCGAGGTGATGGCGGACATGGCGGAGGAGGGCGACGACCAGGAGATGGCGGACGAGCTCATAAAGGATATGCCCCATCTTGAAAGCAAGGTAGAGGCGCTGAAGCTCGAAACGCTGCTGAAGGGCCCGTATGACAGGCTCAACGCCATACTGTCCCTCCACGCGGGCGCCGGCGGAACAGAGGCTCAGGACTGGGTATCAATACTGTACAGAATGTACACCCGATACTGCGAGAGCAAGGGCTGGACCGTCAGGGAGCTGGACTATCTTGCGGGGGACGAGGCGGGCATAAAGTCCGTAACCTTCGAGGTAGAGGGCGATAACGCCTACGGCTACCTGAAGGCCGAAAAGGGAGTGCACAGGCTGGTGCGCATATCGCCCTTTGACGCGTTCGGCAAGCGGCACACCTCATTTGCGTCGCTGGACGTAACTCCCATATTCGAGGAGGACACCAGCGAGATAGAGATCAACCCCGACGATATCCGCATAGACACCTACCGTTCCGGCGGCGCAGGCGGCCAGAACGTCAACAAGGTAAGCTCGGCAATACGTATAACACATTTCCCCACCGGCATAGTGGTACAGTGCCAGAACGAGCGCAGCCAGCTCCACAATAAGGACATGGCTATGCGCATACTGAAGGGCAAGCTGCTGGAGCTGGCCGAGAGGGAGCGCCTTGAGCACATGGCTGAGATAAAGGGCGAGATGAAGAAGATAGAATGGGGCAGCCAGATACGCTCCTACGTATTCCAGCCCTATACTCTGGTAAAGGATCACCGTACCGGAGTCGAGGTGGGCAACATACAGTCCGTCATAGACGGCGACCTGGACGTATTTATCAATGCGTTCCTGGTGCAGTCTTAAACAACAAAAAAATGCGCCGCGGCGTTGGGCCGCGGCGCATAACTTTTGCGAAACGCTTAAAAACCAATTCCAATTACCTTTACGCTTGCGGCCTTTTCCGCGAGGCCGTCTATTGGCAGCTCCTTCATGTGGATGGAGAAGCTCTTGGAGTCGCTGCCGTCCATAGGGGCATTTTTGGTGAAGTGCCATACCCCTATAAGGTTGTCGCTGCTGTCGTAAAAGCCGATATAGACCAGATTGAGGTCGCATTCGCCGTCTGATGACAGCGTGCCTGTCATGGTGGTGAAGCCGGGGTAGTTGTCGGCCAAGAAAATGTCCTTTGCGTATACGGTAACGTCGCGGCCTTCGGCCTTTGCGCAATCGAGGCTGGCAGTCATGGCTGCAGCTGTGCCCGGGGTGAGGGAAGAATCCTTGTGCCAGAAGGCAACGAAGGAAGTCTCCCCAGGCAGCACCACGGTCTTGTCGTTCATGATCGGGACGAAGGAATACTGATACGCCGTGCCGCCAACATTAAATGAAAGGGCGGCATTTGTGATTATGACGGGGCAGTTGCCGGTGTTTTCGTATGCTGCTGCACCGTAAAGCGTCGGCCCCTCCGCGCCGTCGAACACGTAGGCTGCCGTGCCGGTGAGAGTGACTGCAGGTGAAGGCGCAGCCCCAGGGTCTGCCGTGGCGGCAGGCTCCGCAGCGGGCGCCGTTTCAAGGCCTGCGGCGCCTTTGGGGCCCGGGAAAGGCGCCCCGTCCGGTTTTTCCACGGGAATCACCGCCGCCCGGGCAGCCGCCCCCGATTCCAGCATGGCGTTGGCAATTTCAC
>OGPH01000745.1_pt1 | contig 30702 bp, 27 predicted proteins | sample 1552891 | NCBI WGS metagenome assembly OGPH01 (sample SAMEA2580272, study PRJEB22360) | human gut metagenome | biome: human gut; feature: human-associated habitat; material: faeces | place: Denmark | collected 2008/2010 | reverse complement strand
GCTCAATGTGTAAACCATGTGATTGCACAATCTGTAAACTATGTGACTCTTGACAACTCCCCCCCTACACACTATCGTCACTTGCGTCACATCGTCACAAACAGGCTAATTGTCTACGTTTTTTGTGTGACGCAAGGTGTGACGATAAATTCTGCGTCACACGGCGGGCTGACGTGTGCGGTGAAATTGCGCTTAGGCGTTGTAGGGGCCGTTATTGGCGGCCCGCCCGTGGCTATTTTTTTTACCTCAACCCCTCAGTCACGGCTTGCGCCGTGCCAGCTCACCGGACGGGGCGCCTTTATGCAGCAGGCATCACATGAGTGCCGAAAGGCCGAATCACCTGTTACAGCTGTGCTGTCTTATGTACCGTAGTGACTAAAGATTAACAAAGAAAGGTATATAGAAGTAGTATATAGTGAAGGCGGTAGATACGTTGCGCTTTCACCCGAGCGTGGGAGCACGCAAAAAGCCTCCCTGTCGAGGGAGGTGGCAATGAGCGTCAGCGAATTGACGGAGGGAGTTAATCACACGCCTTTGGCGTATTTCACATGGCGGAGCCATATTTCACATTGCGATAGCAATATTTCACCCGTTCGAAGAACGGATTTCACCGCATGCGTCAGCCCGCCGTGTGACGCAGAATTTATCGTCACACATTGCGTCACACAAAAAACGTAGATAATTAGCCTGTTTGTGACGATGTGACGCAAGTGACGATAGTGTGCAGGGGGGTTAAATTCATTTAACCGTTCTTATTAGCCTTACTCCAGCAGCTCCACGCCCATGGCGCTGAGGTCTTGGTCGGTATATGTGCGGCTGGCGTGGCTGAGCGCACGGCCGCGGCTGCGGAGCTTGGCGGCGGAATTGGCGTGCTGCTCAATATCCTGCCTTGCGGAGTCAAGGTCACTTATGCCCTGCGCGTGCCAGCGCTCCACCGTGCGCTTTATGGCAGCCCAGGGCTTGTCGCTCGCGCGGCAGCTTTCCGCGCAAAGCAGAAGCAGCTCCGGCGCAATGTTCATGCGCGTGCGCCACATGTCCGCATCGTCCTGCTGTGCGGCTGTAGGGGCGCGATTTATGCCCGCACGGGCAAGCATCATGCGCGCAAGCTCTCGGCTGGCGTCCCGCTCGCGCCTAAGCGCAGCTATGGCCTCGGGCGTTACGGCCCCGTTTGAACGGAAGGTGGAAAGCACCGTGTCAAGGTACTTAAAGCTGGGCTGCGCCGCGCTTGTCAGCTCCCCAAGGGCAAGGGATATCACTTCGTCGCTCATGCCCCATTCCTCTTTCCATTTGGTGTAAAGGGCAAGCTCGTCCTCCGTTGCGGCGCGCCTCAGCTTCCAGCGGGAAAGTATCTTCTGCGCGCCCGCAATGCGCTCATCCCGCTTTGCAATGTATTCAAGCGCGCTCTCTATCGTGGAAACGTTTGCGTCCGCCCATGCCTTTGCCTCCGCATTCATCTGCCAAAGCTTAACCTTGCTGCCGCGCCGCCGTGCGCAGTCGCTCACCACAAGCGCCGCCGTTTCCTCGCTGAAGCCGAAAACCTCTATCCAGTCGCATATCGCGCTCAGCTCGCTCCCCGTAAACACCCGCCCCGGCACGGCCTTGCTCAGCCGCTCTATAAGCGAAGCATAGCGCCGCGTGCGCTCGGCAGGGGCAATGGATTCGGTTTTCAGGAACTCCACTATAAGCGGCTCCCCGCTCGCTATGCGCACCAAGCCCAGCCGCTGCCAATACGCGAATGCATCGCAAAGCTGAGCATCATCCATGCCCAATGCGTCCGCAATGTCCGGCGCATCGCCGCGGCCTGCGGCCATCAGCCCGTATATGTATGCCTTAACAGCCCCATCGGGCGCTGTGGGCATATAGTCTATTATAAATGCGTTATCTATCGCCGTAACGCCCGCATGGGCGGACTGCGTAACAAATCGTGCCAAGCGTGGCTCCTTTCCTGCGCCTTTGGCGGCATTAAAGCTTATAAAGCTCGCTAAACTTTGCCGTAAGGTAATCCGTGTAATACGCGGGGTCAAATTCGCCGCAGAGCACGTTCCGCGTAAGCTCCGCCGTGGGCTTGAGCCTGCCGAAGCGGTACAGCCGCGCCGTAAGCCATTCAACAATGGGCTTCACGCCGCCCGCGGAGACAACCTTGCCGATGTCCATTTCCTTAGAGATGTTGTGATATATCTGCGCGGAATACGCGCTGCCCACGCAGTAGGACGGGAAATAGCCTATCATGCCGCCCGACCAATGGCTGTCCTGCAAAACGCCGTGCGTATCGTCCGGCACGTCCACGCCAAGGTATTCCTTATAAAGCCGGTTCCACTCGGCGGGAAGCTCGTCAACGCTCAGCGTGCCCGCTATCAGCCTTTTCTCTATCTCGTAGCGCACCATTATGTGCAGCGGATAGGTAAGCTCGTCCGCTTCCGTGCGGATAAGGCTGGGCATGGACTTGTTGGCCGCGCGGTAGAGCATTTCTTCGCTTACGCCCTGCATCTGCTCCGGGAATATCTCCTTCATTTTGGGATAGAGCAGCGCAATGAATTCGCGGCTGCGGCAGATCATGTTTTCAAACAGGCGGGATTGGCTTTCGTGCAGCGTCATTGTGGCCCCGCCGGAAAGGGGAGAGCCGATAAGCTCATCGCCCATGTTCAGTTCATACAGGCAATGCCCGCCCTCGTGCGCAACGCTGAACATGTTTGAAAGCACGTCGTCCTCGTGGTAATGCGTGGTAAGGCGCACATCGTGCTTGTTGAATTCGGTTGTGAAGGGATGCTCCACCTCCCCTATAACGCAGCTGTCGCGGTCTATGCCGAGGAAATCCATAACAAAGGAGGATAGTCTGCGCTGCCCCTCTATCGGGAACGGACGATGGAGCAGGGAATCATCCGCCTGATTGCCCGATTGGCAAACGGCGTGTATTACCGGCACAAGCTTCGCCTTTACGTTTGCAAAGAAGGGGTCAAGCATTTCAACGCTAAGACCCTCCGAGAACTCCTCCAGCAGCGCGTCGTATGTGTCCTTACCGGGGTACATATGCGCCATAAGGGACTTCTGCGCGGCTATTATCCTTTCAAGATAGGGCTTAAAAAGCGGATAATCGTTGGTCTGCTTAGCCTCGCGCCATTTAACGCTTGTTTCGCTTATCAGCCGCGAATACGCCGCGTATTCCTCAATAGGCACGTTTTCAAGCTTCTTGAGCTGCTTGAGCTCCTCCTCAACCTCTCTCCTTGTTATCTCGTCCAGGCTTTCGCTGTTGGCGTTCAGCTTGTTGAGCAAGCCGCGCACCTCTTCATTCACCTGCAATTTGTAGCTTTCCTCGCTCAATATTGCCATAGTCTCCGCCATGTGCGGCGCGCCGTTTTTGGGCATTGCCGTTTCGCTGTCGTAGCTCAGCACGCCCATCGCGTGGCTGAGTGCGTTGCGCTTTGCCAATATGGCCTTGTATTGCTTCACAGTGTTCTGCATGGTTATATCTCCTTATTCATTATTCTTCGTTCTTTATCCTGCCCGCAAGGGCATATGCTTCGTTGCGTGCAATGTCGCACAGGGCGCTTATCTGCTTCGCCGCGTCCTTAACGCTCACCCCGCGCCCAATAAGCTCGCGCGCCATGTCCTCCGCCCTCTCCGCTGCGTTTTCGCCCTGCTCGGCGGCCCCTGCAACAAGCAGCACGCATTCGCCCTTGGGCGGCGTATCGGCATACATGTCCGCAAGCCCGCTCAGCGTGCAGCGCACCACCTGCTCGAATTTCTTTGTAAGCTCCCGCGCCAGCGCGCATTGCCTATCCCCAAGCATGGCGGCAAGCTCCTTTGCCGTTGCGGCTATGCGCAACGGGCTTTCATAAAATATCAGCGTGCCTTTGTGCGTGCCTATTTCGGCTATGGCCTCGCGCCGCTTTTTACCGTCCCGCGGCAAAAAGCCCACGAAGCAGGCGTTCCTTGTGGGCAGCCCGCTCATTACCAGCGCCGTAAGCGGCGCGCTTGCCCCGGGCAGCACGGTGTATTTAGCCCCAGCCGCAATGCATCCCGCAACCAACGCTTCCCCCGGGTCGCTTATGCTGGGCATCCCCGCATCGCTCACAAAAGCTATCGCCTCGCCCGAAAGCACGCGCTCGGCAATCTCCTCCGCGCGCTGCCTTTCGTTATGCTCATGGCAGGCGATAAGCGGCTTTTTTATTCCAAGATGCGTCATCAGCTCCCGCGTTCTTCGCGTATCCTCGCAATATACGGCGCTCACGCCCTTCAGCGTGTCTATCGTGCGCAGCGTAATGTCCGATAAATTGCCTATCGGCGTTGCGCACAGATACAGCATGGGTTCAAGCTGCACCGTTGTTTCAATATCGCTCATTGCTGTTCCTCCAGTATAATGCGGCTCAGCTCCGTTCCGGCGCCGCCGCCCTTTCTGCCCTCCGCAAGCGCCAGATACGGCGCCTTATCCGCGCGGGACTGCACAAGGCAAAGCCGCTTTATGGCAAAATCCGCCTGCTGCATCGCCGTGCAAAGCTGCTGAATGTATTTGGCGGGGTAGCATACAAAAAACCGCCCGCCCTGCTTAACAACGCGCTTTGCGCACTGCGCCGCTTCGTATATATTCAGCGTATCGTCAAACGCGCTCGTGGCGCGGCTTTGGTTGGGGCTTTTTGTGCCGCCTGAAAAATACGGCGGGTTGCACACCGCCCCGTCGAACCTGCCGAACTCCGCTTCCGTAAGCGTCCGCGCGTCGCATTGTTCAACGCTTATGTGCTCCCCAAGCCTGTTCAGTTCCACGCTCCGTTTAGCCATGCGCACGCATTCGCCGTCAATATCCGCCGCAACAAAGCTTACGCCGCATTTGGCGTATGTCAGTATTGCCAGTATGCCCGTGCCCGTGCCAATGTCCAAATACCGTTCGCCGGCATGCGCGCGCACAAAGTCAGTCAGCAGCACCGCGTCATGCCCGTATGCAAAGCGGGAATCGGAGCGCACGATAACAAGCCCATCCCGCTGAAGGTCGTCAATAATTTCCATCGCGTCAGCTTTGCCTTCTCTTTATCCGCCCGTATTCCGCCATGAATGCTGCGCTTGCCATGTCGCTTGGCATGTTCCATACGCTTGGCGCTATCGATAGACAAACAAGCGGCGCTTCCGGCGCGCAGTTGCGCTTGAACTGCTGTGAGAAGAACCTTCTCAGGAACGTGCCGAGCGTGCGGTACACTTCCTCCTCCCCAAAGTCCAGCGTGCCGAGGGCAATGTCGTAAAGCTCCTTCGGCCCCTTGCCTTTAAGGAAATAGTATAAGAACAGATCGTGCAGTTCATAGCTGCCCACCAGTTCCTCCGTCTTTTGGCTTATCTCCCCGCCGTTTGCGGGCAGAAGCTCCGGACTTACGGGCGTGGCCAGAATATCGCGCAGTATTGCGTCCGCATCCGCGCCGAAGTCCGCGCCCACCGCCGCCACCACGCGGCGTATTATCGTCTTTGGTACCGATGCATTCACGCCGTATTGCGCCAGGTGATCCCCGCCGAAGGTGGTCCAGCCGAGCGCGGCCTCGCTCAAATCGCCCGTGCCGACGTCCAGCAGCCCTTCTTCATTGGCAATGGAAAGCAGTATCTTGGTGCGTTCGCGCGCCTGCGCGTTTTCGTAAACGGAGTTGTGGTTGGCCTCATCGTGGCCTATATTTGCAAAATGCTCGCGGCAGGCCGCCGCAACGGATATTTCCCTGTATTTGCAGCCAAGCGCTTCAACAAGGGCGCGGCTGTTGTTCTTGGTGCGGCTTGTTGTGCCGAAGCCCGGCATGGATACGCCGGTTATCATGCCGCGGCCTATCCCCATTTCGTCCGCCGCCGCGCACGCCACCAGCAGCGCAAGCGCGCTGTCCAGCCCCCCGCTTACGCCTATAACAAAGCCCTTTGCGTGAATATGCTCCGCCCTGCGCACAAGCGCCGCCCTTTGCAGCGCGAAAAGCCGCCTGAGCTGCGCATGAGCCTTAGCAGGGTCACTTGAAACGTAGCCTTCCTCCTCCGCCTCGGTAAACGGTTCAAAGGCGCTCAGCTTATCTATGCACACGTCCGCATAAACGAACGCATCGCGCGAAAGGGGCTCGGATTCGGCCAATATTTCGCCGTTTGCGGCTATTGCGCAGTATCCGTCGAACACAAACGCCGTTGTGCTTTCCCCGCGGGAGGGCAGCGCCATTGCGGCGGCCATGCCCGTGCGCGCGCTGTATGCGGCAAGGCTGCTCCTGACCGCGCCGTAGCTTTTTGCCGTGGCGTTTATTGCGCCGGAAAGCAGCATGATGTGCCCCTCCCTCGGCTCCCCCTTGGCAAATATCTGCCCCGCGAAGCCCACGCTCAGGCGCGGTATGGGCGTTAGTGTGGACAGGGACGCTGCCCCACGCGGAACGGCAGGCGCAAAGCCGAACGGGTTCGCCGCCCCGCGGGAAGCGGGTATAACGGCATATATCCTGCCGCCTCTGAGCAGCGCAATGCAGCTGCGCACGCGGCCATCAACCATATACGGCAGGCCTATGCTAACAAAAAGCCAGGTATGCTTAGTGGCCTCCGCCACGGCGCCGAGCGCTTCGCGGCAGGCGTTGAGCATGAGCGGATGCTCCATAAGGGAGCCAAGCGTTGCCCCGCAAAGGAAAAGCTCCGGCAGCACAAGATAGTCCGCCTCCGCCTTTTCGGCGCGGCGTATGGCGCTTATTGCTGCGGCAGCGTTGGCCTTAGGGTCTCCCAATACTATTTCCGGCGATGCCGCGGCAAGGCGCACCGGCGCATCGCTCTGCGTTGCAAGCATACATTCGCTCATGGTAATACCTCCATATTTTCGCATAAACTTATTCTATTATACACCACGCATACCGCGCAGGAAAAGCACAATATAAAAGCAGCGCCCGAATACGGGGCGCAGCATTGTGCTTTTTTGTGTTATTTGAACGTATATCTCATTTCAACGTTTTCGCTTTGGCGCGCCTTAAAGCCAAGCTTTTCATAAAGCGGCCTGCCCATCGGCGTTGCGGAAAGCTCTATATACGCAGCGTCGTTTTCCCTTGCCTTCAGCTTCAGCATTTCCATAACAAGGCCCGCGTAGCCCTGCCTGCGGTATTCCGGATATGTCCAAACGCTGACTATGCTTGCAAAGCGCCCGTTTGGGCGGGAAGGGCTGGGCGGGTTTTCGTAAACGCCCAAAATGCCCGTGGATACGGCCTTGCCGTCCTGCTCTACTATGGCGGCGTAACAATCGCGGTTAAGGTGCCGCTCAAAATAGCTTTTCAGGTTTGCTTTGCGCAGTTCGTATGTTTCGGGATGCGGGCCGTTGTTCGCATCCGAAAAGTCCAGCCTAAGCTGAATAAGCTTATCTATATCTTCACTTTCTGCCAGTTTTACCGAATAACTCATTATTTCCCCTTTCTTGACCTGCGGCCCGCGCCTTGGCGCATGTATCCGCCGCGCAGGCTTTTAACATCGCTCACGGTTATTACAGCATTGGGCGCAACGGAATTGATTATATCCATGGCCTCGGGCGCAAGCTTGCGGCGCAGGGTTGACATGAGCATATATCTATCGGTATCGTCCCTGCCCTGAACCTTCATCTCGCTCAGTCCGAACCCGTGCGCACGGAGCGCATCGCCTATTTTATCCGCCGTTTCCGCCTCCATAACAACGCACTGTATGGAGCATAGGCCGAAGGCAAGCCTTTCCTCAAGCCAGCTTCCCGCGTAGTTGCCCAATGAATACGCAAGCGCGTAGGCAACCATTTTCCATGGGTCGCTTTGGTAATTGCTCAGCACGTTGCCCGCTATTATGAGCCAAAGCGTAATCTCTATCAGCGCAAGCAGCGCGCCTATCGCGCGTTCGCCGCGGTTTATGAGCACTATTCTAAGGGTACAGAGCGTAACCTCCAGTATTTTCCCCAGAAATATGCAAATATAAACAATAAGCGTTGTCCCTGCAAAAAACGTGCCGAGTATTTCGAATAACTTAGTCATAAACATCTCTCCTTCCGATAACAAATAATCCAAACCGTACAGGTATTATATTACCTACAATCTGCCTAATAATCAATAGCCGCAGAAAATATATTAAAACGGGCCGGCCGCGGTGCAGCCAGCCCATTCGTTGGGGGAAGGTATATGCGCTTTATTCCTTAATAAGTATGCCGTCCGCGTCCACGGCTGCGCCCGCTATGGTGAGCTTCACTTTGCGGTAGCTGTGCAGCAGCACAAATTCGCCGCTGCCCTTTTCCATTGCCGCGCTGACGCCTATAACGCTCTTCTGTGACGCGGTAACGAACACAATCTTGGTAATGCCCTGCCTGCTGAGCGCAAACAACCCGCCGCGCTCTATTATAAGCTTAGCTTCCTTTTCATCGGTAGTGATGGTAAGCACGCCGCCCTGCTGCACGGCCTTATAGGCAATGCTCCTGCCCTGCTTATCGGCAACGCGGTAAAGCTGAATGCGCGTATGGTGCGCCATAGGCTCGGGCTGGGGAGCGGGTCCGGGGATTATAAGCGTTCCCAGGGGAACCGTTATATCCTTGCCGTTCACGGTAACTACCTTGGTTATTATGTATTCGCCCGGTTCCGTGGGGAAAACTGTGCTGCCGTTGAACATGGTATCGGACACGGTTATGCCGTCGCGCTCTGTTATAAGATTTATGTCGCCGTTGGGCAGAACCTCCACCTGCGCGGGGATTATATCCGTACCGTTGCCGCCGTTGATATATCCGTTCAGCGTGGTTTTATCCGTGCCGGAAATGCCGTTGATGGTCGCCGTGTCGCTTATGAACACATGGCCGTAATGCTCGACCCTGTTGCAGTCGCTGCCGATATAGCCTTTCATATTCTCAAGCAGCTTGCCCAGCGGGTTTTCGCGCGTAACGCTGTTCTTTTCCACTACGCCCGTGGTAAGCTTCGCGTTGCCAAGTATCATTATATTGCCGTTGAAAACATAGTCATCCGTCGCGCCGAGCGCCGCCGCAAAGGTATATAGGTTGCCGTCATATTCGCTTACGCCCGTACGCGCTGTAACTTTGGCGTTGCCGCTGATTATTATTGTTCCTTTGAAGGATGCTTCACAGCCGCTGCCTATGCCCGCGCCTTTCTTTCCGCTTACCGCGGTAACGTCTGCATTATCGGTTATTGTCACGGTACCGTTCAGATTCTCTTCATCGCCCGCGCCTATGCCCGCGCCTTTGCGTCCGCTTGCGGCAATGACCTTCGCGTTGCCGCGAATGTTTATGGTGCCGTTCATGTTTCCCTCGTTGCCGCCGCCTATGCCCGCGCCATCATACTTCGAAAACGCGAACACCTTCGCATTGCCGCCTATATTTATTGTGCCGGTTTTTGTAACGTCGGAATCATTGCCGCTGCCTATGCCTGCACCGCTATTGCTGGTGGCGGTAACGTCGGCGTTGCCGTCTATGTTTATGGTGCCGCTCATGCCGCCCCAAAGGCCGTTGCCTATACCCGCGCCGCTGCCGGTGCTGTCCGCGTTAACGCTTGCATTATCGCCTATGTTTATGGTGCCGCTCATTTCGCCTTCTCCGCCGGTACCCATGCCCGCGGCACTCCCTTCGGACTTAGCGGTAACTTTGGCGTTGCCGCCTATGGTGATGGTGCCGCTCATATCGCCGCCATCATCAAGGTTCATCCATGGGCTGCGCCATGTTCTTACGCGGCCTGTACCTATGCCCGCGCCGTATTTATTGCCGGCGGATGCGTTAACCGTGGCGTTGCCGTCTATGGTGATGGTTCCGCTCATGTTACCGCCCTGGGCGTTCCTGTTCTCGTCCTCCGTTATTGCGCCCGCGCCTATGCCCGCGCCGCCGGAAAGCGTTCCGAATTTTTCATCCCCGGGTACTCCGCTGTCATGATAGACCGAATTATTACCGCCGGTCGTAACGGTAACGTCGCCGGTAATGTGTATATTGCCGGACATATCCTCGCCCGCGTTGCTGCCTATTTTGGCGGAGTCCTGCAATATGCCTTCCCTGCCGTTATGCTCCGCGGTGAGCGAACCCGTGCCGTCTATTGTTAAATCGCCGGAGGACACGCGCAGCGCAGCGCTGTCGCCATCGGCATTCAGCTTGTTTTCCCCTTCAACCGTAAGGTTAAGGTTAGAATCGCCGACGTCTATTGCGCTGTCCGCACCTGAAGCGATGTTTATATCCTTTATCGTTATGTTCGCTTCCGCGTCCCCTTCCGTGGAAACGGTTATGGTATTGTCCGTCGCTTTCTCGCTGTCCCGCTGGGTGATAACAGTGTCGCTATCCGCAACGGCGCTGTTACTGCCCTGCTTAACGGATTGGCCGTTTTCGTTTGCAATGACGGTTATGTCGCCATCCTCAAGATACCATGTGGCCGCAAGCGCCGTAGGCATAAGGCACACGGCAAGCATAAGCACCACAATGGAGATAATTGTTCGTTTCAGCTTCATTGGTCGGTGTTCCTCCTTTTATCGGAAATTGCTATAGGGATATCGATACTTTATTATAACCGATGGCCAAGGCAATATCAACATAATTTGTAATATGTTCAATTTAACTTGTTTTAGTATACAAAAACAATCTTATAAACAAATACAGAACGGAGCGCGCACCAATTCTACGGCGCATGGATTGCGCATTGCGCGGCAGTATTATCGGCGCAACAGCGCGTTGCTTTACCGCGGGCGATTTTAATGATATAGTAATGCCGTATGGAGGCGATAAACATGGAAACAGGTAATATTTTATATGAACTGAGGACGAAAAACGGACTTTCTCAGGATGAGTTGGCACAGAAGCTTTTTGTAACGCGGCAGGCCGTGTCCCGCTGGGAGAACGGCGAAACCGTGCCCAATACGGAAGCGCTGAAGCTGCTTTCGCGGCTTTTCGACGTGTCCATAAACACGCTGCTCGGCTCCCCGCAGAAGCTTGTTTGCCAATGCTGCGGCATGCCGCTTGAGGATTCGCTGATGAGCCGCGAGGTTGACGGGGATATAAACGAAAAATACTGCAAATGGTGCTATAATGACGGCAAGTTCAAATATCTTGACATGAACACGCTCATAGATTTCTGCGTGAACCACATGGCAAGCGAAGAATGGCCCGAGGAGCGCGTGCGCCAATACATGGGCGAAATGCTGCCCAAGCTTGAATACTGGAAGGAAAAAGCGGAATAAAAAACAAGTCTCCGGACGGACAACCGAACGGAGACTTTTGCTTTACATAGGAATAAATTATTTATCCAACTCGCTGGTGCAATGCGGGCAGCGGGTGGCGTCGATGGCTATCTCGCTTTTGCAGAAGGGGCAAACCTTGGTCGTGGGCGCGGCGGGGGCTTCCTCTGCGGGCTTTTTGCCGATGCCCTTGAGCATATTCATAGCCTTGACCACGAAGAAAAGCACAAGTGCAACAATGAGGAAATTGATTATAGCCATTATGAACGCGCCGTACTGAACCTCCACCTCGCCTATTTTCAGCACAAGGTCGGAAAAGTCCACCTTAACAAGCAGGCCAATCAGCGGGGAGATGATGTTGTTCACAAGGGAATTTACAATGCTTGTGAACGCCGCGCCGACCATCATGCCGACTGCTAAGTCCATCGCGTTGCCCTTTACGGCAAACGCCTTGAATTCTTCAAAAAACTTCTTCATGCTTCGATACCGTTCCTTTTATAAAAATAATTATTAAAATACCCTTTTGCCGTAAAGGAAGTTACGGTCGCTCCAGCCGCCCCAGCTTGTTATGCATACGCAGCCTTCGCTTGCGGATGCGTGTATAAGCTTGCCGCCGCCAAGCCATATGGCAACGTGGGTTATGCGCGTGTCCGAGCCTTCGGATTTATAGAATATCAAATCGCCCGGCTGCAAATCCTCCCTGCCGTAAACCGTGGGCCAGGAATCTATCTGCCCCATGCCGGCGGAGTTATAATAGCGCGTCATCTTGCCAAGGGGCTTTAAGCAGTAATACACAAAGCCGGAGCAATCGAACTTATCCGGCCCTTTGCCGCCGAGTACGTAGCGCACGCCTATCTGCTGCTTTGCAAGGGCTATGAAGTCCGATACTCCGCCGCCGTAATTTGGCGCGGGTGTGGAGGGCGCGGACGTGGGCGCGGAAGTTGGGGCGCTGCCGTCGGGCACGGTGGCGCTGCTTACCGCGTCCGGCGCGGCGGTCTTGCCGGGCTTTGGCGTTTTTGTCGGCTTTGGCGTTTTGGTGGGCTTGGGCGTTGGTGTAGGCGTGGGCGTTGGCGTTGGGTCAATGAGCGGCTTCGCCTTGGGGGAATACAGCAGCTCCAGCGTAAAATAATCCGCCTCGCCGGTTATTTCAAGCTTGTTCTTTTTCTGGAATGCGGCTGTTGCGCGGCCGGTAGCCGTGCCGAAATAGCCGTTCAGCTTGTCCCCGTAATAGCCAAGCTCCTTCAGCTCGTGCTGGAGGGTAAGCACATCCTCTCCCGAGCAGCCCTGATTGATTATGTAGCTTTGCGCGGCGGAGCTGAAAAGTATCTGCTGCGTCTGCTCGTCCGCGTCGCCCGTCTCCTTCAAATGGTGCGCCCGCTGGAAGCTCATGACCGCATCCCGCGTAACGGGACCGTAGTAATCCGTTGTTTCATCGCTGCCCATGTAATATAGATCCATAAGCCGCTGCTGCAATGCGCGCACGGCTTCGTCCCGTTGCTCAAACACAAGGGGGGCGTACCGCGGCATATCCTCGGGCGCGTCGGTAGGGGCCGTAAAGTCCGCCGTATTCTCAGCCGGCGTAGGCTCCGCCGTCATTACAGGCTCGGGCGTAGCTATCTGAATATCGCCCACCTGCACGGAGGGCTGCGCCTGCTTATTCGGCGCCGTGACCTCTATGCTTTCCGCCCGTGCTTCGTATGCGCCAAGGGCAAGAGGGATGATTATGAACGCGGTCAGGAACGTGCCGCCCACCGTTAACAGGGGCAGCCTGACCCGCTTGAAGAACAATTTTATGCGCGCGCTTCTTTCGCGCCGCTTCTGCCATTTCTTTTCCATAGCTAAATTATAGCCTTTATGGCACTATTTGTCGAGAAGGACATGGTTTGTTAACAAATTTGTCCCCTCTCCCGTTGCTATGGCGGGAAAAAACGCTTATACTTATACTACATGTAATACATGCACTTACGGAGGTATTGCCCATGCAGCACGAGATAGTAAAAAGCGCAGCATTACTGGATAAGAACGGAAACATTGCAGAGCCGGGCTGGGCGCGCTCGCTCATAAGCCGGTATTCCCGCGCGGATATAAAGGCGCATCCCATCCGCATAAAGGAATGGGACTATTATCTTATTTCAAACGACCGCTTCGCGCTGGCGCTGACCATTGCGGACAACGGCTACATGGGGCTGATATCCGCAAGCGTGCTGGATTTTGAAAAGCCGTGGGAGCAGACCACGTCCGTAATGACGGCGTTCCCCATGGGCAAATACAAGCTGCCCGAAACCTCTGCCGCGGGCGTTACAAGCTATACCGACAGCCGCGTTAATATGCGCTTTGAGGCAGCGAACGGCGTGCGGCACATAAGCTGCGTATTCCATAAATTCTTGCGGGATGAAACGCTTGAAGCGGAGCTAACGCTGACCGATGAGCCGCAGCACAGCATGGTGATAGCCACCCCGTTTGAAAAGCCGAAGGCGTTTTATTATAACCAGAAGATAAACTGCATGCGTGCAGACGGCTTCATGCGCCTTGGCGGGAAAACATATGATTTCAGCGTAGAGGACAGCTTTGCAACGCTGGACTGGGGCCGCGGCGTTTGGACATACGACAACACATGGTACTGGGGCAACGGCAACGGAACGGTGAACGGGCACCGCGTTGGGTTCAACATAGGCTATGGCTTCGGCGATACTTCCGCCGCAAGCGAAAACATGATAATATACGACGGCACGGCGCACAAGCTTTCCAAGGTCAGCTTCAATATACCCGCGGACAGCTACACCAAGCCCTGGACATTCACAAGCGACGATGGGCGCTTTGAAATGGACTTCGTGCCCGTTATAGACCGCGCGGCGCGCACCAATGCGTTAATAATCGAAAGCGATCAGCATCAGGTATTCGGCCGCTTCACGGGCAAAATGGTGCTGGACGGCGGGGACGTAATAGAGCTTAAGGACTTTATGGGCTTTGCGGAAAAGGTCCATAACCGCTATTGATATGCCGCGGGAAAGCACGGCCTGCTTCACGGGACACAGGCCGGAAAAGCTGCCGTGGGGATATAACGAAGCAGACATGCGTTGTTTCGTGCTGAAGGCGGAGCTTAGCAAAATGATACTTCAGGCATACGGCTGCGGATACACGCACTTTATCGCCGGCGGGGCGCTGGGCGCGGATATGTACGCAGCGGAGGCGGTGCTGGAATTAAAGCGCACCCATGCGGACATAACGCTTGAGCTTGCGCTGCCATTCCCAACGTTCAACATGAACCTTAGGGGGGAGCTTAGGGAGCGGTTCGATACGATAGTGCTGCGCGCGGACAAGGCAACCGTGTGCGCGGAAGGCTACACGCCGTATGCATACATGCGCCGAAACGCATACATGGTTGATTCAAGCGGGCTTTTGATTGCCATATACGACCACCGTCCGGGCGGAACGAAGAACACCGTTGAATACGCCCGCAAAAAAGGGCGCGGCATTTGGCTGCTGCACCCATAACATTAAAGCACAGGAGAAGAAAAGGCATTATGCCAATAATATCGGCACACGACTTAAAAAAGGAATTTGTGGAAAGGCTGCTTTTTGACGGCGTTTCCTTTGAAATAGGCGAAAAGGACAGGGTTGGCTTAGTCGGCGTGAACGGCTGCGGCAAAACCACGCTGTTCCGCATACTGCTCGGGGAGGAAGGTTACGACGCGGGCGAGCTTTTCCGCGCGAAAAACGCCCGCATAATGAGCATGACCCAGACCATTGCGGACACCAACCAAACCGTGTACGACGCAACGCTTGAAGCCTTCCGGCCGCTTATGGACGCGGAGGAGGAGCTGAAGCGGGTTGATGCAGAGCTTGCCGGCGCCGAAGGAGAGCGGCTGAATACGCTTATAAAGCGCCAGCATGCGCTGAGGGAGGAATATGAGTTCAACGGCGGCATGACATACAGAAGCCGCACCCGCTCCGCGCTGATTGGCCTTGGGTTCACGGAGGAGGAGCTGACAAAGCGCCTTGGGGACATGAGCGGCGGGCAGCGCAACAAGGCGCAGCTTGCAAAGGTGCTTTTAAGCGGGGCACAATTACTGCTGCTGGACGAACCCACAAACCATCTGGACATGGACTCGATAGCATGGCTTGAGGACTTTCTTAAAGCTTATCAGGGCGCGTTCATAGTAATATCGCACGACAGATATTTTCTGGACGCGATAACGCGCCGCACAATGGAAATAAAGAACACCCGCTTTTTTGTAAGCGAGGGCAACTACACCCGCCACCGCGAGCTGATGGCGGACGAGCAGGAGATGCTGCGCCGCCGCTACGTAAATACGCAGAAGGAGATACGCCGCATAGAGGGCATAGTGGAGCAGCAGCGCCGCTGGGGGCAGGAGCACAATTTTATAACCGCCGCCAGCAAGCAGAAGCAGGCCGATAAGCTGCGCGCAACGCTTGTTGCGCCGGAGCGGAATACGGACAGCATACATTTCCGCTTCCATGCGGACGCGGTGAGCGGCAACGACGTTGTTGTTGCAAAGGGCTTGGCGAAGCGGTTTGACAAAAGCGTTTTTTGCAACGCGGATATGCTTATCAAAAAAGGCGAACGGGTATTCCTGCTTGGGCCGAACGGCTGCGGCAAAACAACGCTGCTGAAAATACTTATGGGCAAGCTTAAGCCGGATGCGGGCTCATATTACCTTGGCGCGAACGTTCACCCGGGGTATTATGAGCAGAACGCCGCAGGGCTGAGCGGCGAAGTAACGGCAATAGAGGAAATACGCAACAGCTATCCCCGCATGAGCGATACGGAGATACGCTGCGCGCTGGCGGCGTTCCTTTTCCGCGGGGACGATGTGTTCAAGCCGCTTGAAAAGCTTTCCGGCGGCGAGGTGGCACGGGTGAAGCTGCTGAAGCTGATGCTGAGCGGATCCAACCTTTTGCTGCTGGACGAACCCACGAACCATTTGGACATAGATTCGCGTGAGGCGCTTGAAGGTGCGCTTGAAGAATACGAAGGCACTATGCTCATCGTTACGCACGACCGTTATCTTGTTGAGCGGCTTGCGGACAGGGTGCTGAGCATGACGGAAAGCGGCATAGAAAGCTACATTGGCGGCTACGCGGACTACATTGCCGCCAAGCAGGAGCGCGAAGCGAAGGCGGCCGCCGAAAAGCCCGCGCAGCGTTCACAGGCGGGCGAAGATTACCGCGCCAAGCGCGAACGCCAAAGCGCCATAAACCGCGCAAGCGGGGAATTAAGGCGCGCGGAGGACAGGGTGAACGCGGCGGAAGAGGAACTGAGCAGGCTTGAAGAAAAGCTGGCAAGCCCCGAAGTTGCCACCAATTACGTTAAGGCGGCGGAACTCAGCCGCACCATAGACGAAAAGAAGACCCGGCTCGACAAACTCTATTCCCAATGGGAACAGGCGCAGGAGGCGCTGGAGGAATTGGAGAGGGGGTAACATAGGCTTACAGAGGCAGCGAGTTTGTATACACTCCTTCCGTCTGCTCGCTTTGCTCGCATCCACCTCCCTCAATGAGGGAGGCTTAATTATCAAAGCTTATATACAGCACCAAAAGGCTCCCCGGACGGGGAGCTGTCAGCGAAGCTGACTGAGGGGTTGACGTAAATAAGTGCAATTCCGTTACAACCCCTCCGGCTTTTGCTTCGCAAAACCCACCTCCCCTTTCAGGGCAGGCTCAATATGGGAGTTTGTGCAGCGCTCAAAAGGCTTCCTCATTGAGGGAGTCAACATTCACCAACAAATAACTACAACCAAAGGAGCGGCATATGCTAAGTTACATCAAATTAAGGATGGCATGATGGGCGCGGGGCTATCGGTAAACGGTCTTGCGCCGCAAGGATGGCAAAACATACTTTATTCGATAGGAGAATCATCATGAACATTCAGGATAACATACTTAAACAATATCTGAAAAACGTCTATTTCGTATGCGGCACGGCATGCGGCGGCAAAAGCACGCTCAGCCGCGCGCTGGCCGAAAAGCACGGCTTTTTGCTCTATGATGCCGACGCGCGCTTTGATGAGCATATAGCGCTGTCCGCCCCCGTTGCTCAGCCGTCTATGAACAGGCGCTTTGCATCGGCGGACGAGTTCTTCGGCAGGAGCGAGGAAGAATATCTAAGCTGGCTTGAGGGCAACAACCGCGAACAGCTCGGCTTTATTCTGCTTGACCTTATCCGCCTGAGCAAAAAGCGCAAAGCGGTGTGCGACGCCCATTTCACGCCGGAGCAAATCAAAGCGCTTACCGAACCGGGAAGGGCGCTGTTCCTTATAAAGGAGCCTATAAACCTGATAGACGATTACTGCGGCAGGCCCGATCACGAGGGTTTCACGCGCTTCATAAGCAGCGCATCCGATCCCACTGCGGCAAAGCGGCGCTGCAACGCCGTGCTTGAGCGGCTCAATGGCAATGTATATATCAGCATAAAGCGCAGCGGCTATTTTTATATTGAACGCGATGCGTCAAGCACAGTTGAACGCACGCTGAAAGCAGCGGAAGAGCATTTTGGCTTAGCCTAAAACCAAAAGGCGCCCCGGCCGGGGAACTGGCTGTGAGCGATAGCGAACAGACTGAGGGGGAATATCTCACGACACTTGGCATCTTTGAGCAGTTCCCCTTTCGTCACGGCTGCGCCGCGACACTTTCCCCGTAAACGGGGACAGCTTTTATTCTAACCTAAAATTATACAGTAAGGAGCGACACATGGACCCGATAATAGAAAAACTCAGCAAGGCTCAGCCGCTGCTGTGGGTGAACCCCAATCTTACGGCGACGGAGGACGCGCTGAGCAGGCTTGACATAACCCGAAGTGACACGGCGGAGGCGGAAGCGCGGCTTGAGCGCTTCGCGCCGTATATAATGCTCAAATTCCCGCAGACGGCAGCCTCCGGCGGGCTGATAGAATCCCCGCTTACGGAAACGCCGGCAATGCTTTGGCGGCTGCATCACGAATACGGCGCGCCAATAGAAGGCACGCTGTATGTCAAGCGGGACTGCGATCTGCCCATATCCGGCTCCATAAAGGCGCGCGGCGGCATATATGAGGTGCTGAAGCACGCCGAAACGCTTGCCATAAATGCGGGTCTTTTGAAGGAAAGCGATAATTATGCTGTGCTTGCGGAGGAACGGTTTACTAAGTTCTTTTCGCAATACTCCGTGCAGGTGGCGTCAACGGGCAACCTTGGCCTTTCCATAGGCGTTATGAGCGCAGCGCTCGGCTTCCGCACAACGGTACACATGAGCGCGGACGCACGCGAATGGAAGAAGGCGCTGCTCAGGCAGAAGGGCGTTACGGTTATAGAGTACCCTTCGGACTATTCCGCCGCCGTGGAGCGCGGCAGATCCGCAAGCGCAGCGGATCCGATGAGCTATTTTGTGGACGATGAAAACTCAGTAGATCTTTTCATGGGATACAGCGTAGCTGCTTCACGGCTTAAAGCACAGCTTGACGCGGCGGGCATTGCAATAGACGCAAAGCACCCCTTATTCGTATACATTCCCTGCGGCGTAGGCGGCGGCCCTGGCGGGGTGACATTCGGACTTAAAACCATATTCGGCGACAATGCGCATGTGTTCTTCGTTGAGCCCACGCTTGCGCCGTGCATGGTGCTTGGCATGGCGACGGGGCTTGACAACAAAATATGCGTGCAGGACATCGGCCTCAGCGGCAAAACGGAAGCGGACGGGCTTGCTGTCGGCAGAGCGTCCGGCTTTGTAGGTAAGGTAATGCGCGGTCTTTTGAGCGGTGAAGTTACGGTGGAGGATGCGAAGCTGTTCGATTACATGCGATCGCTGATAGAAAGCGAGGGGCTGTTCGCGGAGCCCTCCGCCTGCGCGGCGTTCGCGGGGCCCGTTGGGCTTTATACTTATGAAGAAGGGAAGGCGTACATGCGCGCGCACGGGCTGAACATGAAAAACGCCGTGCATATTGCCTGGGCAACGGGCGGCAGCCTTGTGCCGGAATATGAGCGCGAAAAGTACGCCAAAACGCACCTATGAGCAGCTTTTCAGCCCAAGGCATACTTGATATCTGCCCTAAGGAATTAGCCGGCAGGCTTGATATTACGCTGTTTGACGAGCTTGATTCAACCAACACATGCCTTAAAAAACTTGCCCGCGCGGGTGCACCCGAAGGCCGCGTTATAATAGCCCGGCGGCAAAGCGCGGGACGCGGGCGGCTTGGGCGCAGCTTTTATTCCGATGCCGAAGGGCTTTACATAAGCGTGCTCATACGGCCACACATGAAGGCCGAGAGCATGGTTTTCGTAACGGCTATGACCGCCGTTGCAATGGCGCGGGCGATAGAGCGTACGGTGAACGCCGACGCCCGCATAAAATGGGTGAACGACATATTCGTGCGCGGCAAAAAGGTGTGCGGAATACTGTGCGAAAGCGCGTTTGATGCAGATGCGCTCAGTGAATACGTTGTTATAGGCGCGGGCGTGAACATAACCGAGCCTTTTGGCGGCTTCCCCGCAGACATAAGCGCGGTGGCCGGCGCGCTGCTGCCCCATGGCAGCGGGCAGGAGCTCCGTTCCTCTCTTGCGGCAGCGTTTTTAGAGGAACTGTTCGGCGACTATGCCCGCCTTGATTCCCGCAGCTTCCTCGACGAATACCGGCGGCGCAGCATGGTTACGGGCAAGAACGTATCCGTTATATCCCCCACGCTCGCGCGGCACGGAAAGGCCATCGCCATAGACGACGACTGCCGCCTTGTTGTCCGCTTTGACGACGGAACCACGGAGCACGTCTCCACGGGCGAAATAAGCGTTAGAGTAGATTAAGCCGAAAAACTCCGCGCGTGCTACCCTCCCCTGTGCATGAATATGTATATTATTGTGATAAGCGGCAATAATACTGTTAAAATCCGACAGGGGGAAGAAATATATGGAAAGCTGTAAAAGCGAAACCGCCGCAAAGGGCGGCTGGACACAGCAGGAGGATAGGCTGCTGCTGAGCGCGGCGCAGTCCGCACGGCAGGACGGCAGGGCGCTGAGGAGCGTATTTGAGGACGTGGCGGCCCAAACCGGCCGCAAGCCCAACAGCATACGCAATTATTATTACGAACGCATAAAGCAGGGCGATGTTGAAAGCGAACTTTGCCGCAGCGCGGCATTCGTGCCATTTGAACGGGACGAGGTGCGCACAATGCTGCGCACGATACTTGCCCAGCGGGCGAAGGGCGTAAGCGTGCGCAGCTGCACACTTACAATGGGCAACGGGGACACGCGCAGCATGCTCCGCTACCAGAACAAATATCGTTCCGTTATAAAGAAAGACCCCGCGCTTGTGCGCGAGGTAATGGCGGAGCTGACAAGCGAGGGCATAGCCGCGTTCGATCCTTACGGCCAGCCGCTTGCCTCCCGCAGGGAACGGCTGAGCCGCGCGGAAGCGCTGGCGTTCTTCAGCGCGCTGGAGGAATTGGCGGCATCATACAAAAAGCTGATGCTTTAACCGCATAATATGCGCATTGGGCTGAACCCATATCGGGCTCGGCCTTTATTTTATGTATAGCTTTTCGGGCGCGGTTATTGTATCATTATGTATGAATCTGAAAAAACGGAGCGGCACGCTATGATAGACAAGGCTAACATACGGCGCAATCTTTCCCGCCTGATGGCGGCAAAAAGCATATCCGGCACGGCGGAGGAGATACAGGGTGCGGAAGTTATACTCGATATGCTTTACGAGCTTGATTATTTCAAGGCGCACAGTGAAAACATATTCACCGTTCCCGTAGAGGGAGACCAGCTAGGGCGCTATATCGTGGCCGCGCTCATGTGCGGCAGCGCTGCGGGAGACACGATAATACTTACCGGACATTACGACGTTGTTGATGCGGACGAATACGCCCAGCTTAAGGACATTGCATTCGACATGGACTCCATAACCGCGCGCATAGGCGAACTGCCCATGAGCGAAGAGTGCAGGCAGGATTACGAAAGCGGGGATTGGCTTTTCGGCCGCGGCAGCGCGGATATGAAATTCGGCCATGCGCTTATAATTGAGCTTTTGCGGCACTACGGCGAGGATATATCCGCATTGAGTGGGAATCTTCTATATGTTGCCGTATGCGGAGAGGAAACGAACTCCGAAGGCATGCTCACCGCCGCGCCTTTCTTAAATAAGCTTGCTGCCGAGCGAAACTTACATTACCGCGCGCTGCTGCTGAGCGAATGCTATCTTAATGACGACATGGCACACGACCCAACGCGCTATATACATTACGGCGCAACGGGCAAGGTTATGCCGCTGTTCTTTTGCGCGGGCAAAGGCTGCCATGCGGACGAGCCGTTCGTTGGGCTTGATGCAAACGCCCTGAACGCCGCAGTATACGCCCGCCTTGCCATGAATGCGGATTACTGCGAGCATATGCGCGGCGAATGCACCCCGCCGGCGGTATGCCTTAAAATGAAGGATCTCAAGGCCAACTATTCCGTATCCATACCCATGTATGCGGTATCTTACTACAATCTGCTCACGCTTGACCTTGACCCGGAGGGCATAACGGAGCGGCTGAAGGCATTGGCATACGATGCGTTCTCCGCCGTGCTTGAAAAGCGGCGGCAGGATATGCGCCGATATGAGCAGCTTATGCCCCGCCCCATTGCCACGCGGGACTTTGAGCCGAACGTTATTACCTACGCGGAGCTTTACGCCGCCGTTAAGGCAGAGCAGGGCGACATAGACGCGCGCCTTGCCGCCCTTGCCCGCAGCCTTGCGGAACAAAAGACTGAATTGCAGGACATAAGCATTGAGCTTGTGCGCTGCCTTTACGAACAATACAGCGACAAGCGGCCCACGATAATAATTGCGTTCATACCGCCCTATTATCCGGACGTGTATATGGATACAGCCGATGCGGACGCGCATAAGCTGCTTTGCGCCGCGGAGGACATAATAGACTATGCCGAAAGGGAGTTCGGCGAAAAGCTGGCGCTGAAGGATTATTACATGGGCCTTTCGGACATGAGCTATACCGGCCTTAGTGAGGAGGCGAACCACGAAGCGCTGTTCAATAACCTTGCCGGGGCGAACATAACATACAGCTTTCCCATGCAGGCATTGAAGGCGCTGCATGTGCCGGGCATAGTGCTGGGCGGCTGGGGCAAGGATTTCCACCAAAGCACGGAGCGGCTGAACGTGCCGTACAGCTTCGGCGTGGTTCCCGCGCTTTATATTAGGATAATAGACTACATTTTCAACAAATAAGCTTTATATACAAGGAGGAACACAAATGATTTCCAGCATTACCAAGGACATAATATACGTTGGCGTGAACGACCATGACGTTGACCTGTTTGAGGGGCAATACATCGTGCCAAACGGCATGGCGTATAACTCATATGTAATTATGGATGAGCGCATAGCCGTTATGGACACGGTGGACGCGCACTTCGGCGAAGAATGGCTTTCCAATGTTAAGGAAGCGCTGAACGGACGCGAGCCGGACTATCTTGTGGTGCAGCATATGGAGCCGGATCATTCGGCAAACGTGGCAAACTTTGTTGCCGCATATCCCAATGCCAAGATAGTTGGCAACGCAAAAACCTTCGCCATGATAGCGGACTTTTTTGACATTACCATACCGGAAGAAAACAAGGTTACCGTTGCTAACGGCGAAAGTCTTTCCCTTGGCGCGCATCAGCTTACGTTCGTTTTTGCGCCCATGGTTCATTGGCCTGAGGTTATGGTAACATATGACGCCAAGGACAAGGTGCTGTTCTCTGCGGACGGTTTCGGCAAATTCGGCGCGCTGGACGTTGAGGAAGAATGGGACTGCGAGGCAAGGCGGTATTACATCGGCATAGTTGGCAAATACGGCGCGCAGGTGCAGGCGCTGCTCAAAAAGGCTGCGGCGTTGGACATTGCCATAATATGCCCGCTGCACGGCCCCGTGCTGAAGGATAACCTTGCGCACTACATAAACCTTTACGATATTTGGTCAAGCTACCGCGCGGAAAGCGAGGGCGTAATGATAGCCTACACCTCCGTATACGGCCACACCAAAGCCGCCGCGGAGCTGCTTAACGACAAGCTGAATGAGCTTGGCTGCAAAAAGGTGGTTCTTTGCGACCTTGCCCGCTGCGACATGGCGGAGGCCGTTGAGGATGCGTTCCGCTACGGCAAGCTGGTGCTTGCCACAACCACCTACAACGCGGACATATTCCCATTCATGCGCACGTTTATAGAGCACCTTACCGAGCGCAACTATCAGAACCGCACCGTGGGCTTTATAGAAAACGGCGCGTGGGCGCCCATGGCAGCCAAGGTCATGCGCGCCATGCTTGAAAAGAGCAAGGATATAACCTATCTACCCACCACCGTAACCATCAAATCCGCCCTCAAGAGCGCATCCATAGCACAGATTGAGCAGATGGCGAAGGAGCTGATGTAACTTAACCATAAAGGCAGAAAGCCGCCGTAGGCTTTCTGCCTTTAGTTTGTGTTTTCCCAAAAGTAAACATGCCCCGCAGTATCGGCGGGGCGTGTTGCAAAGCTATTGAATACTCTACCGTTGCAATGTTAATATGCCTGCGCAGTACGATACCGGCATAAATGAGATTTCGGGAAAGTATTTCCTTAATTCTTCCACCACAAAATAGATTTCGTCATTGTCCCATTCGTCGCCCGCGCTCTTCTTGCATTTTTCCAGTTCATCGCGTGTTTCAAAGGCTACATCGCCAATCAAAATCCTTCCGCCCTGTTTAAGGCAGCCGCGCAATGCGTTAATGAATACGGGCTTTTGCTCATCGGTTAAATGGTGTAGGGAATACGTCGCTATAATAAAATCATAGCGTTGGCTGCGCAGCGGCTCAACCAGTCCGTTTGAAAAATCCCCTTGATACAGATGCGCATTCGGCATTTTTGATGCCGCGAGCTCAATCATTCTTTCCGAAAAGTCCTGCCCGTAAACGCAGCAGCCATTCTCATACAGCTTAGTTGTCAGCGTACCTGTTCCGAAGCCAATGTCCAATACGGTTGGGCTTTGTTTTTCCATTACGGCTTGGAAAATATAGCCCAGCACCTTCTTGTACCCCGCAAACGGGTATGTGTTTCCCTCATCGGAAATGCCGACGCTTTTGTCGTATCCGTCAGCCCAAAGGTCAAATCCCTTGTCGTTAAGCATGGCTGTTTCAATGCCCTCCTGCCGTTTGTTCCCCGCTTTTACTTCCCCGCAAGCTCCACCAGCCGTTTGAACACGGCCGTATGCACGCCGCCTTCCTGCTGAAGCAGCTCCGGGTGCCACTGTATGCCCATTATGCGGCCGTCCTCGCTCTCTATGGCCTCAATTATGCCGTCGGGCGCGGTGGCGCTCACCTTTATGCCGCGGCCCGGCTCACGCACGGACTCGTGATGGAACGTGTTCACCTCAAGCCGTTCGCAGTTGCAGAGCGCATACAGCGCCGTACCCTTTTCAACCTTAACGCTGTGCGTCATTTCGCAGCCCGGATCCGGCTGACGATGCCTGAGCGCGTTTGGATACTGCGCGGGTATGTCCTGATATACCGTGCCGCCAAAGGCAATGTTTATGACCTGCTCCCCACGGCATACGCCGAGTATGGGCAGATTCTTTGCCGCAGCCTGACGAATCATCTCCATTTCGTATATATCGTCGCTCCTGCGGCTGCCGCCCATGCCTATTATGGGTTCTTCGCCGAACAGCAGCGTGTTTATGTCCGGCCCACCGGGAATATATAATGCATCTATATTCGCTACCTGTTCGGGTATATCCTCCGTTGAGCTCATAACCGGTATCAATACGGGCAGCCCGCCCGCGTTCTTTACCGAGTTTATGTCACTCTGCCCGATAACGTAATGGTTATCCCCGCTTTTCATCCTTATGAGCATACCTATGCGTGGTTTCATCTGTGCGATTCTCCTTGCTTATATTGTAGCGTACAAATGATATCGCATATTCCCGCTTTTTGCAACAAAAAGGAGCGGCATCCTGCCCGCCCCCAATTTTTGCTTCGTTTACTTTTCCGTCTTTGCGGCATTCTCCGCTTTTTTCACGGCGAATGCTTTTTCCTCGTGATGCGCAAGGCGCACAAGATTGGGCCAGTGCATTATCCATACGAACGCAACGGCTGCTATTGCCACAACGTACTGGCTCGCGCTGAATCCGCCAAGTATAAGCATTGTTATCGGCATGAACGTTACGCCAGAAAGCGAAGCTATGGACGCGGTTTTCTTTATAAGGAACGCCAGTAAATATATTCCTATGCAGATAAGGAACAGCCGCCAGTCCATATAAAGCCCTATGCCCGCCGTTACCGCAACGGCCTTGCCGCCCTTAAAGCCGAAGAATATGGGGAAGCAATGCCCCGTAAGGCAGGCTATCGCCGCCGTGGCCGTTCCGGTTTCGCCGGCCATAACGCCGCCCAGCCACATTACAAGCATCACCTTTGCCATGTCCAGCAGCAGCGTGCAGCCGCCCGCAACCGGGCCGAATACGCGCGTAACGTTGGCCGCGCCCGCGTTTTTGCTGCCGCGCTCCCTAACGTCGCTCTTCAAAATATACTTGGTAATAATTACAGCCGCATTGACCGAGCCTATAACATAGCCCAGCACTGCGGCCGCAATATGCAATAATATATCAATTATACTCATTCTTTGTTTTAACCGTTAAGCGCTTTCCTAATGTTTCTTACCACCGCGTCAAGCGACCTGAAGCTGCTGAGCGCGCGGTTGGCGCCGTCCACGTTCACGCGGTCGTTATCGTCAAGCTGCGCCATAAGCTGCAGCGGGTTCACACCAAAGTAATAGTCCTGCTTTTCGTCCGGCCCTTTGGAAAGGAAGAACAGATAAGTGTCCCCCTCAACGGGTACTGGCAACTTTGCAGGGTCGCACGCGGCGGGCTTGAGCGTTGATGCATCGATCATGCCTTCCGCCATCGTGGGGCAGTATACCACCTGTATCTCGCTGCCGTATTTCAGCGAGCCCTTTACGGAGCCGTAAACTTCAACCGTGAGCAAAGACGCAGGCAGTTCGTTTTCTATCGTTGCGCCGTTTTCATGCGAGCGGAAGGCCATGGGCTTTATTGCCGGGGCTTCCTTAACGCGGCCTATGAAAATATAGTCGCTGCCTTCGCTCAGCGCCGCAATATTTTTATAATACAGGCTTTCGCTCTGCACGGATATTATGCTGCCGGCCTGCGATATTGCCGTTTCAATGCTGGACATATCTATTACGGAGCCGGAAACATACACAACGTCGTTCTTTATTCTGAACGCCGTGTCGCCCACTATTTTGAAGCTGTCCATATCCTCGCTCTGGTAAACGTCATCGCCCTGCGCAAGGTAAAGGAGATACTCCTCGCCCTCCTTCATGCTGCCAAGCGGGCAATGCAGCGTTTTGCCAAGATGCTCCGGCGTGCCGGCAACGGTACGTTCAACGCTCACGTCGCAGCATACATTGCCCGATGCATCCGTATGCGTGCGCAGGCATTTTGCAACCACCACCAGGGAAGAGCTCCTGTAAAGCCGCTGCATTTCGTGTATATCCGTTTCGGACGCCGCAGGAACATTGACCTGCTGCGCCGCGCATGCACAGAGCGCCACCATGGCCGCAAGTACGAGCAGCATTGCAATTATGTGCTTTGCCCTTATCTTTTCCATTGTCCTTGCGGCGCCTCCTTCCCTGCGGTTTTACCTCTCTACTATAATAAACTATTTTAGCCCTCAAAAGGTTGCGTAAAAAGCAAACTTTATATAAATATTTTTGCTAAAGCTCCCTTCTGCCCTCAACTGCTTTAAGCAGCGTCATCTCGTCCACGTATTCAAGGCTGCCGCCTATCGGCACGCCGTGGGCGATTCTTGTCACGCGCACGCCCTTCGGCTTCAGTATGCGGGCAATATAGCTTGCCGTGGCCTCTCCCTTAACATCGGGATTGGTGGCAAGGATAACTTCCTTCACGCCGCCCGCATCAACGCGCTCGATAAGCTCCTTTATGCGTATGTCCCCGGGGCCTATGCCGTCGGTAGGGGATATGGCCCCGTGCAGCACATGGTAACGCCCGCGGTATTCCCGGAGCTTTTCCATTGCAAAAACCTCCCTGGGATCCTCCACAACGCATATCACTTCGCCGCTGCGCTTTTCGTCCGCGCATATGGCGCAGGGTTCCCTATCCGTATAGTTGCCGCATATTGGGCAATAGCGCACCTTTTCCTTCGCGTTTATAATGCTTTGGGCCAGCTCTCGCGCGGAAGCTTCGCTCATATCCAGTATGTAATACGCAAGCCTTTGCGCGCTTTTTGCGCCCACGCCGGGCAGCTTTGCAAGCTGCGCACACAGCGTATTTATGGGTTCTATCATCTATTGCCCCTTCTTTTTTGCCCTTAGAAGCCCAGCTTCATTCCCCCGGTGACCTTGTTCATTTCGCTGTTCATGGTCTCCTCCGCGCTGCGCATGGCCTCGTTCACCGCGCTGATTATAAGATCCTGCAGCATTTCAACGTCGTCCGGATCAACGCAGGAAGGGTCTATGGTTATGGCCTTCAGCTCCTTGGTGCCCAGCACCGTTGCGCTCACCACACCGCCGCCAACGCTTGCCGTGAACTCACGCTCGCTTATTTCCTGCTGTATGCGGGCCATGTCCTGCTGCATCTTCTGCGCCTGGCGCATAAGCTGCTGCATATTTCCGCCGCCCATTCCTCCGGGAAAACCGTTCCTTGCCATAATTATCCTCCGTTCAATTTATATATTTCTCTTGGTTGCGAAATATGATTATATCATATTTCCAATGCTCACTCAACTATCTCTATCATCGGGCCGAAAGCCTTCTTTGCCGTTTCCGCCACGGATTCGTTCTTCATTTCCGCCGCGCCGAAGCGTATGCTCATGCCGTTTGCCGCGGCGCTGAGCGCGTCCTGCGCAACCTTCAGCATTTCCGGCTTCATGAACGCATCCGCAATGGTGCGCTTGGGGAAGCGGACGAACAGCGCGTCGCCCTCTATTTGGCATTCGCACTTCATGCCCAGCACCGCAAGCGTTGGATTCTTTATTTGTATTGCCCTGCGCACCGTTTCCCACAATGCCTTGGCGTTGGACTGCTGCAGTTTGGCCTCGGGCTGCGGCTTTGCGGGCGCAGTCTCCGCCTGTTGGGGCGCAATGGTCTGCCGCGGTTCGGCCGTCTGCGTCTGCTCCGCTGCCGGTGCACTCACCTGCGCGGCAGGCTGGGCTATCGTGAAGCCGCCCTTTTCAATTGCAGCCAGCTTTGTTTCCATGGCCTCCAGCCGCTCCATCAGCCCGTTTGCGTCCGCCTCCGCCGCCTTATCGGGCGATGCTATGCGTATAAACGCGCTTTCCAGCCGCACTCTCGGCAATGAAAGGTATCTCATTCCCGATACCGCGTCCATAAGCGCATCCACCGCGCTCCTCAGCCGCGTTTCCCCGCAGCGGGACGCCTGCTCAATATAGCGCGCCATGGTGTCGGGCGTGCAGCTCAATATATCCTCGCTCCTGCCGCACAGCTTTGCTATGAGCAGCGCGCGGAAATGCTTTGCCATGTCCGCGGCAAAAACGCCCATGTCCCGCCCCTGCTCGATAACGCTGTCAAGGCTCCTTACCGCAAGCGCGGCGTCCCCGTTTATAAGCGCGTCCGCCGTGGTGAACAGGAAGGATGAGTCCATGCCGCCAAGCACGCCGTAAATATCGCGCGCGCTGACCTTATTGCCGCAGAAGGCAATGCATTGATCCGCAATGCTCAGCGCATCCCTCATGCCGCCTTCCGCCGCGCGGGCTATAACAAGCAGGCCCTCGTCGTCTATCTCCGCGCCCGCCTTGGTAACGGCGCTGCGCACGCAGCTTATTATGTCCTCCACGCCTATGCGGTGAAAATCGAACCGCTGGCAGCGGGAAAGTATTGTAGCGGGTATGCTTTGCGGCTCCGTAGTTGCCAATATGAACAGCACATGCTCCGGCGGCTCCTCCAGCGTTTTAAGCAGCGCATTGAACGCCGGACGTGAAAGCATATGCGCTTCGTCGATTATATATACCTTTTTCTTCAGCTTCAGCGGAGTGAAGCGCGCCTTGTCTATAATCGCGCGGACGTCGTCCACGCCGTTGTTGCTGGCCGCGTCAAGCTCGATTATGTCCGCGCTGTCCGCCGCGGCAAGGCAGTATTCGCATTCGCCGCACGGTTCGCCGTTAACGGGATGCGCGCAGTTTACCGCGCGGGCAAGTATCTTCGCCGTGGTGGTCTTGCCCGTGCCGCGGGAGCCGGAAAACACATATGCATGGCTCACGCGGCCGCTTTCCACCTGATTCTTCAACGTTGTTGTTATATGCTCCTGCCCCAGCACATCCGCAAACAGCTGCGGGCGATATTTTCTGTAAAGCGCCTGATAAGCCATAGTAAGCCTCCATAATTTTCTGCCATAATAATTGTACCATTTTGAAGCCGCCATTGCCACAGGCAAAACAAGCTGATATAATATACTTTATTGATTTTACCGTTAACGAAGGAGAACAAGGCTATGGAAAACGGAAAGAAAATAGTATTGAGCGGTATTCAGCCTTCCGGCATACCCACGATTGGCAATTATGTGGGCGCGCTGCGCAATTGGCCGCTGCTTCAGGGGGAAGGCAGGCTCTGTTATTACTGCGTAGCCAATCTTCATGCAATAACCGTTAAGCAGGATCCTGACGTGCTTAGGGAGAACACCCTTTCGCTCACGGCGCTGCTGCTTGCTTGCGGCGTGGACCCCAAGGAAAGCGTTATATTCGTTCAGTCTGACGTTAAGGAGCATTGCGAGCTGAGCTGGGTGCTCAACTGCGCAACGTATATGGGCGAGCTTAACCGCATGACCCAGTTTAAGGACAAGAGCGCAAAGCATGCGGACAATATAAACGCCGGGCTTTTTACGTATCCGGTGCTTATGGCGGCGGATATACTGCTTTATCAAAGCGATATAGTTCCCGTTGGCGAAGATCAGCGGCAGCACATTGAAATTTGCCGCGATATAGCCATCCGCTTCAACCGCAGCCACGGCGAAATATTCACCATTCCCGAAGGATATACGCCCAAGTTCGGTGCGCGCGTGATGAGCCTGCAAAACCCTGCGCAGAAGATGAGCAAGTCCGACCCCAACCCCAACGGCTTCGTATCCATCATAGACACGCCGGACGTTATACGCAAAAAGCTGCGCAAGGCAGTTACGGACTGCGACGGCATAGTTAAGTACGACCTTGCCAACAAAGCGGGCGTATCCAATCTGCTTGCGATATACACAAGCTTCACCGGCAAAACCATGCAGGAAGCCGAGGAGCATTTTGCTGGGCAGAATTACGGCGCGCTCAAGAACGAAACCGCGGGCGCTATAATAGAAGGCCTTGCCCCCATACAGACCGAGTATGCCAGGTTGATGGGCAACAAGGATTATCTGCATGAAATAATGCATGACGGCGCGCTGCGCGCGGGCGAAGCGGCGGCAAAGACAGTCAAAAAGGTATATGCCGCAATGGGCTTCAACGCATAATTTAAGCAAAATAAAAAAGGGGCTTACCTGATCTGAACCCAAAAAGTTAGACACGAAATCGATATCAAGCGGCATCAAGGGCT